>Ga0196978_1000427_pt1 | contig 21551 bp, 18 predicted proteins | sample S3v_2013CmetaG_FD_155491 | JGI IMG/M metagenome (GOLD analysis project Ga0196978, IMG submission 155491) | Soil microbial communities from Anza Borrego desert, Southern California, United States - S3+v_20-13C | ecosystem: Environmental > Terrestrial > Soil > Desert | place: USA: California... | reverse complement strand
CACCTCCCGCTCGAACGTCGCGTCCGTCACTTCCGACACGCTCTGGCTCATCTGTTTCTGTCTCCTTCCTTCCGGTTCCGCGCGCGCGGGCCGCCCCGCGCCGGAGACAGTATGCGCGCCGCGGCCGGCCCGTTCAGTAACGGCGATTACAGAGGCTCCGGGCGCGGCCGGCGTCGTGTAGAATGGAGCGGGGCCGGCGGCCGGAACCTTGCCCCGCCCTCGCGCATCAGAGAGGCCGTGGAGACTTCAGCCCATGTCACGAAACGCGCCTGACGGCGAGCGCGCCGTGCCCGACCTCTTCCGCGGGTTCACCGCCGAGGAGATGCGCGAGGTCGAGCGCGTCACGCACCTGCGCCACTTCCCGCGCGGCCGCGTCATCTACACGCCCGGCGAGACGGGCGAGGCGCTCTTCCTCCTGCGCGAGGGCGCGGTGCAGATTTACCGCATCTCGCCCGAGGGCCGGAAGCTCGTCATCGCGCAACTGCTCCCCTTCTCCTTCTTCGGCGAGATGAGCTGCATCGGGCAGGGCATGTACGACACCTACGCCGAGGTGACCGAGGACTCGGCGGTGCTGACGATGGACTGCGCCGTGCTCAACCGGCTCCTGATGACGCGGCCCGAGGTCGCGCGCCGCATCCTCGAAGCCTTCGGCCGGCGCGTGCTCGAAGCCGAGCAGCGGATGGAGGAGATCGCCTTCAAGGGGGTCGCGGCGCGCGTGGCCGCGCTGCTCGTGCGCGAGGCGGACGACGGCGAGGTGCGCGGCCTCTCGCATCAGGACATCGCCGAACGCCTCGGCGTCTACCGCGAGACGGCCACCAACGCCCTCAGCGAGCTGAAGGCCGCCGACATCATCGACATCGGCCGCAAGCGCATCACCATCCTCGACCGGGAACGGTTGAGGCGGGCCGCCGGAGAATAAAAAAAGGGCGACGGGCGTCGGGCGTCGGGAAAGACAATCTGCTTTCCCGACGCCCTTTTTCCTCGCTCAGACTTCCTTGTACTCCGAGTCCACGTCCTCGTCGGGGAAGGCGACGCGGTAGTTGGCGGACTGCTTCTGCTTGGTGATGAGGAGGTCGTCTTTGGTCTTGAGGAGGTCGGCGCGCGAGTAGACCGACAGCTCGAAGTTGAAGCCGTGGGTGATGGCGTCCTTCGGGCACGCCTCGACGCAGAAGCCGCAGAAGATGCAGCGGCCGTAGTCGATGTTGTAGACGCTCGCGTAACGCTCGTCCACCCCGACGCGCTCCGCGGGCGGGCGCGGGTCGTCGTCGGCCACGATGTAGATGCAGTCCGAGGGGCACGCGGCCGCGCAGAGGTAGCAGGCCACGCACTTCTCGCGGCCCAGCTCGTCGACGTGCAGGAGGTGCTGGCCGCGGAAGCGCGGCTGGAGCGTCACCGGCTCGTCCGGGTACTCGACCGTCCACTTCTCCTTCGGGATGTAGGAGAAGGTCGTGCTCATCCCCTTGATGATTGACTTCGTCGATTCGATGATCTCGCTGATGATGGACATAAAACCTCAAGTCATCGGTCGCCGGTAAAAATAAAACTGAGAGCCGGGAGCCGACCGCCGATGACTAGACGAACTCCAGCCGGCTGAAGAAGTAGGCCAGCTCGATCTGCGCGTTCTCCTCGGAGTCGGAGCCGTGGACGGCGTTCTCGCCGATGGAGGCGGCGAACTCCTTGCGCAGCGTCCCCTCGTCGGCCTTCGCCGGGTCGGTCGCGCCCATCAGGTCGCGCCACGCGCGCACCGCGTTCTCCTTCTCCAGAGCCAGCACGACGCACGGCCCCGACGACATGAAGGCCGTCAGCTCGCCGAAGAACGGCCGCTCGCGGTGGACGGCGTAGAAGCCCTCGGCCTCCGGCTTCGTCAAATGAATCAGCTTCATGGCGCGGACGCGGAAGCCCGCGTCGAGGATGCGCTGCAAGACCGCGCCCGCCTTCCCGGCGCGCACCGCGTCGGGCTTGATGATGCCGAAAGTGAGATTGCCTGCCTGCTCTGACATTTTGTCCTCTGTGCGTTCTAATTTTTCCCCGCGCAAGTCATCCTTCCGCGGGAGTTCGTCGAGCGTCCTGACTGCATCTTCGATCTTCGTTCGGTGACTGCCCCCGCGCGTCGAAGCTTAAGCTTCGCGGGGTTGTCCGCCGCCGCCGCGGACGGCCTTACGCCGTCGCGCCGCTGCCGAGCGCGTCCTTCATCGCCTGACCGATGTCGGCGGGCGAATGCACGACGCGGATGCCGGCCTCTTCCAGAGCCTTCATCTTCTCGGCGGCCGTGCCCTTGCCGCCGGCGATGATGGCGCCGGCGTGGCCCATGCGGCGTCCCGGCGGCGCGGTCTGGCCGGCGATGAAGGCCACGATGGGCTTCGTCACGTTCTCTTTGGCGAACGCGGCGGCCTCCTCCTCGGCCGTGCCGCCGATCTCGCCGATCATCACGATGCCCTCGGTCTCGGGGTCGTCCTGAAAGAGCGCGAGCGCGTTGAGGTGCGTGGTGCCGACGATGGGGTCGCCGCCGATGCCGATGGCCGTGGACTGGCCGAGGCCGAGCGCCGTCAACTGCCCGACCGCCTCGTAGGTCAGCGTGCCCGAGCGCGAGACGACGCCGACGCGCCCCTCCTTGTGGATGTGGCCGGGCATGATGCCGATCTTGCACTTGCCGGGCGAGATGACGCCGGGGCAGTTCGGGCCGATGAGCCGCGTCGGCTTGTCGGCGAGGTACTCCCTGACCTTCACCATGTCGAGCGCCGGGATGCCCTCGGTGATGCAGACGACGAGTGGCAGGCCGGCGTCGGCCGCCTCCATGATGGCGTCGGCGGCGAAGGGCGGCGGCACGTAGATGACCGAGGCGTTCGCGCCGGCCTCGCGGGCCGCGTCGGCGACGGTGTTGAAGACGGGCACGCCCTCGTGCGTCGTCCCGCCCTTGCCCGGCGTGACGCCGCCGACGACCCGCGTCCCGTACTCGATCATCTGCCGCGTGTGGAACGTGCCCTCTTTGCCCGTGACGCCCTGCACCACGAGCCGCGTGTTCTTATCGACGAGAACGCTCAACGGTCTGGCTCCTCACAGTCGCCTCCCGCCGGGGCGAAAGCCCGCGCCCGGCCCGAGGCCCGAATTTTGGATTGCTTCTGTAAACCGAGACTATAACACAGCCCGCGCGGCGCGCTCTAACCGCGGCCTCACCCCAGCTCGACGCTGTCGCCGTACCCCGGCGCGTCCACTTGCCAGCCGAAGCGCTCGCGGATGCGGGCGGCCATCGCGGCGGCGGCCTCGGGCTCGCCGTGCGTGGTGAAGGAGCGGCGCGGCGGCGTGGCTTCGAGCGGCGCGAGCCAGCGCAGGACTTCCTGCCAGTCGGCGTGGGCCGAGAGGCCGCCGATGCGCTCGACGCGGCAGCGGACGGCTACGTCTTCCTTCATGATGCGGACGAACTCCGCGCCGTCGAGGATTTTGCGCCCCGTCGTGCCCGCCGCCTGATAGCCGACGAAGAGGACGGTGGCGCGCTCGTCCGGCAGGACGCGCCGCGCGTGGTGGAGCACGCGCCCGCCCGTCATCATGCCCGAGGCGCTGACGATGATGCGCGGCCCGCGCTCCGCGTTCAGGCGCTTCGACTCGTCGCGCGTCGCGGCCGTCACCATCGAGTGCGTGCGCAAGGGGTGGCGCTGCGCTTCGATGACCGAGGCGTACTCCTCGTCGTGCTCGTCCTTCGTGCGGTGGTAAATCTGCGTGGCGGCGGCGGCCATCGGCGAGTCCACGCGGACGGGCAGGACGGGGATGCGCTTCTCGTCTTCGAGCTCGCGGATGTGGTAGATGAGCTCCTGCGTGCGGCCGACGGCGAAGGCCGGGATGAGCAGCGGGCCGCCGCGCCCGGCCGCCTCGTTGATGACGCGGGCGAGCGCGTCCTTCGGGTCTTCCGGGTCGTGGAGGCGGTCGCCGTAGGTGGATTCGACGAGCATGTAGTCGCAGGCCGGCGGCGGGTCGGGGTCGCGTATGATCGGCTGGTCGTAGTGGCCGAGGTCGCCCGAGAAGAGCACGCGCCTCCCCTTCCCGTCGTCGCCCGCGCCCTCCAGCTCGACGAGCACGAGGCTGGAGCCGAGGATGTGACCGGCGATATGGAATGAGACGCTGACGCCCCCGCCCAAGTCGGTCGGCTCGCCCGTGTTCGGGCACGTCCGCATCAGCTTGAGCGCGGCGCGCGCGTCCTCCTCGGTGTAGAGCGGGAGCGCCGGCTTGTGCCTCGTCAGGCCCTTCCGGTTGCGGTACTCGGCCTCCTCCTCCTGCAACCTCGCCGAGTCGGGCAGCAGCAACTTCAACAAGTCGGCCGTCCCCTTCGAGCAGTAGACCGGCCCGGCGAACCCGAGCCGCACCAGCCGCGGCAGGTAAGCCGTGTGGTCTACGTGCGCGTGCGTCAGCACCACGGCGTCAACGCTCTTCGGCTCGAACGGCGGCGCTTCCCAGTTCCTCTCCCGCAACTCCCTCAGGCCCTGAAACAGCCCGCAGTCCACCAGCACCCTCGCCCCGCCGTGCTCGATCAGATACTTCGACCCCGTCACCGTCCCCACCCCGCCCCAGAAAGACAGTGTCGCCATCTCGCCTCCCGCTCCGATGCTCGTCTTGAAAAAGGCGCGCCGATTCTACACCCATCTTCGGGGCTTCAGAAGCTTCGGGCCGGGCCGCGGCCGGGCCGACTGCTAAGCGGGCGAGGCGGGCGAGGCGACGGGCGTCGCCGCTTCGGCCGCCCGGCGACGCAGGCGCGGGAGGCCGAAGAAGACGAGGGCGCAGGGGATGAGGAGCGCGAGGTTCCGCAGCGCCGTGGAGACACCGAGTTGCGAGGCGATGAGGCGGCCGAAGCAGCCGCACTCCAGGGGTTCGCCGCGGAGGACGTAGACGTAGTAGAGGGCGTAGGCGGCGAAGCCGGCGAGGAGGGCGGCGGCGAGCAGCGAGCCGAGGCGGGCCGCGCGCGGCCAGACGAGGAGCAGGCCGGCGACGATTTCCGCGGCGACGACGGCCGCCGCCGCGGGCCACACGAACGGCTCCTCGACGAGGTTCGCGAGGTTCGCCTTAAAGTCGCGGAACGTGAACAGCTTCGCGCCGGCCGCGAAGAGGAAGAGGGCCGCGAGGCCGAGGCGGCTGACGAGCACGAGCGGTGTGAGCCAGCGAGACATAAGCAATGGCGCGACGGTTGTCGGGCGACGGGGAAGACGGGTTGCTCTTCCCCCCCCGCCCGTCATCCTCTATTTTATCCGGCGAGGGCGACGACCTTTTCGGCGGCGTCCTTCATGCCGTTGGCGACCGTGAAGTTCATGCCGGACTCGGCGATGAGGCGGCGGCCCTCTTCGACGTTGGTGCCTTCGAGCCGGACGACCACGGGGACTTGCACGCCGATGGACTTGGCCGCCTCGATGACGCCGCGCGCGACCATGTCGGTGCGGACGATGCCGCCGAAGATGTTGATGAGCACGGCGCGGACGTTCTCGTCGGCGAGGAGGATGCGGAAGGCCGCTTCGACGCGCTCCTGCGACGCGCCGCCGCCCACGTCGAGGAAGTTGGCCGGCTCGCCCCCGGCCAGCTTGATGATGTCCATCGTCGCCATCGCCAGCCCGGCGCCGTTGACCATGCAGGCGATGTTGCCGTCGAGCTTGATGTAGTTCAGGTCGAACTTCGAGGCTTCGATCTCCAGGGGCTCCTCCTCGTTGAGGTCGCGCAGGGAGTGGAAGTCCGGGTGGCGGTACAAGGCGTTATCGTCGAAGTTGACCTTCGCGTCGAGCGCGATCAGGCGCTCGTCCTTCGTCAGGAGGAACGGGTTGATCTCAAGCAGCGAGGCGTCCATCTGCTCGTAGGCGTGGTAGAGCGACTGCATGAACTTGGCCGCCTGATTGACGAGCTTGGCCGGCAGGCCCAGCCCGAAGGCGAGCTTGCGCGCCTGAAACGGGCGGAAGCCGACGGCCGGGTCAACGGTCTCTTTCAGGATCAGCTCGGGCGTGTTGGCGGCGACCTCCTCGATGTCCATGCCGCCGGCCGACGAGGCCATGAAGACGTTGCGGCCCGAGGCGCGGTCGAGGACGACGCCGAGGTAGAACTCCTTATCAATCGGCAGCCCTTCCTCGACGAGCAGCACGCGCACCTCGCGGCCTTCGGGGCCGGTCTGGTGCGTGACGAGATTCATGCCGAGCATCTGGCGCGCGATCTCCCGCGCCTCGTCGGCCGAGCGCGCCAGCTTGACGCCGCCGCCCTTGCCGCGCCCGCCCGCGTGAATCTGCGCCTTGACGACGACCACCTCCGTGCCCAGCTCCTTCGCCGCGTGGTAAGCCTCCTCGGGCGAGCGCGCCACCAGCCCGCGCGGCACGGCCACGCCGTACTTCTGCAACAACTCCTTGCCCTGATACTCGTGAATCTTCATGCTCTAAATCCTCGCGCGACCGCCCGCGCCGAGGCCCGGCCGCGCCCGCGAATAGGTTAATGACTGGAACGCCCCGAAGTGTATCCGCCCGCCCGCGCCTCCGCAAGTTTGGAAAGGGAGACGGAACCGCGGGCGGGTATGAGTTACGCCGACAGCCCCGGCCGCTTTAACTTGAGGCCCGCCCGCCGCCGCCCGCGGTTCCGTTTCCGCCCCCGCGGAGTTTTTTGGAATCCGCGCCGCATTAACGCTCTCTTCCGTGCATCAAGACGGGAGAGGTGAGAGTGATGACTTTGGCTTTGACTCTGCTCTTCGCGGTCAACCTCTACGCGCGTGCCGGTCGCTCGGGCTAGAGGCTCCCGCGGTTCCTGTTTAGTGCCACGAGTGAAGAAAGGCGGCGGGTCGGGTGCTCCTCCGACCCGCCGCTTTGCTTTAAGAGGCCGTGAATCGTTAAACGTCAATCGTGAATCGTTTGGACGGTCGCCGGGTCGGGGGTATCATGCGACGCGACCGCCGCCCGAACGGTTGACGATTGACGTTTAACGACTCACGGCTTTTTTCGGAGGCGACCCGCGATGAGTGAAGTGACCGTGACCTCGCTGACGAATCTGCGGAACGAGGTGGGCTACGGCGCGGGCCGGAGTTTCGTCACGGACGAGCCGGCCGCGCTCGGCGGCGACGACGCCGGCCCCGACCCCTACACGCTGCTGCTCGCCGCGCTCGGCAGTTGCATCTCGATGACGATCACGCTCTACGCGCGCCGCAAGAACTGGCCCGTCGAGCGCGTCACGGTGCGGCTGCGGCAGGGGCGGCAGCACGCGAAGGACTGCGCCGAGTGCGAGCGCGCGGCCGACGGCTTCATCCACCGCATTGAGCGCTCCGTCCGCGTCGAAGGCGACCTCACGCCCGAGCAGCACGCGCGCCTTCAGGAGATCGCCCACAAGTGCCCCGTGCACCGCACGCTCACCTCCGAGATCGTCGTCGCCGAGCTGCGCGACGCCGAAGGCTGAACGCCGCCCGGCCCCCCCCCTCACCCCGCCTTGCCGAACGCGCCGCCGGCTGCTTAAATGGCCCGCGCGCGGTCTTCCCGTCCGCGCTCCGTTCGAGACCACATTGATGAAACGCACGCTCCCAGCTCTCTCAATCGCGCTCCTCGTCTGCGCCCTCGCCTCGTGCAAAACGGAGAGCGGCGCGCCCGCCGACAAGCCTCCCGAACCGGCCCGCGCCGACGCGCCCGCCCCGACCGCTTCGGGCACGCCCGCGGCCATCCCGCAGGAGGCTTTGAAGAGCATCGAGGCCGCGCTGGAGCAGGCGGCGAAGGAGAACCCCGACGACCCGGACTCTTTCTACAACCTCGGCAAAATCTACTCGCAGCAGGGCAGGCACGACGAGGCCGTCGCGCAGTTCCGCAAGGCCGTCGAGAAGAACCCGAAGGACGCCGAAGCTTTGACGGGTCTCGGCTACGCGCACGCCGCGCTCGGCCAGTCCGACGCGGCCGTCGAAGCCTACCGTCAGGCCCTCGCCGCCAACCCGCAGCACGCCGACGCGCACCGCGGGCTGGCCGCCGTCTACGAGAAGGCGGGGCGCGCCGGCGAGGCCGAACAGCAGCGGCGCGAGCTCCTCCGCCTGCAACCGAACGAGGAGGGCAAAACGCTGCTCGCGGCCGGCAAGCTTCAGGAGGCCGTCGCCGCGCTCGCGAAGGTCTCGAACAAGAACGCCGAGACGCACTACCTGACCGGCGTCGCCCACTTCAAGCTGGAGCAGTACGACGAGTCGGCCGCGGCCTTCCGCCGCGCCTCCGAACTCAACCCGAAGCACGCGGACACGTACTTCCAGCTCGGCAACGCCCACGACCGTCTGGGCCGGCACGCCGAGGCCGCCGCCGCCTTCAGAGAGGCCGTCCGCCTCAACCCCGCGGACGCCGACGCCTACTTCAACCTCGGCAACGCCTACAAGAATCTCAAGCGCTTCCGCGAGGCCGCCGAAGCTTACACCCGCGCCGTCGAGCTCAACCCCGGCGACGCCGACGCGCGCTACGTCCTCGCCGTCCTCCACCTACAGGACGGCGACCGCGAAGCGGCCGCGCGCCAGTACGACGAACTCAAACGCCTCAAGCCCGAAGCCGCCGCACGCCTCGAACCACTCCTCAAGCAGGCGACGAAGTAAGACTGTCAGAGGCCCGCCCGTTAGGGAGGCATCGGGCCGGAGGCTGGAGGCTAAGGGCTTGCCGTTAACGAAGTCTCCGGCCTCACTCGTCACGCCCTCCCTGACGGTCGGGGCTTACGCTCCAAAAACATCCGCTTGACTCGCGCTCTCGATTAACGTAAAACTCTCGCCTATTCACGGGCCTTCCCGGACTGCGCTTCGCCGGGTCGCGCCCGCCCCCGTTCCTTCTTCAAACCGTTTGAGGTGCCCCCATGAGAAGGCGACACGCCTCCGCCGCAGTGTTCCTCGTCTGCGCGTGCGCGCTCCTGACGCTCCCGGCCGCCGGCCGCGTGCGCCCGCAGCAGTTGGCTATCAACCCGCCCGCCTCTTACGAGGCGCTAGAACAAGACCTCGCCCGCGAGATCAACCTCGCGCGGACGCGCCCGGCCGAATACGCCGCCTACGTCGAACAACTCCGGCCCCTCTTCAGCGGCCGCGAACTCCGCAGGCCCGGCAGGCCGGCGTTCATCACCGAGGAGGGTGTGGGCGCGCTCGACGAGGCCGCCCGCGCGCTGCGCTCGGCCAAGCCGGTCGGGGCGCTCGAAGTCTCTGAGGGGATGTGCTCGGGCGCGAAGGCGCTGGCCGCCGAGCAGGCCGCGTCCGGGGCGACCGGGCACAAGGGCGCGGACGGAAGTTTCTGCGAGCAGCGCGTCGGGCGCTTCGGGGAGTGGGCGGCCCCCATCGGCGAGAACCTCTCCTACGGCGACGAGACGGCCCGCGAGCGCGTCATCGCCCTCCTCATTGACGACGGCTTCGCCAACCGCGGCCACCGCACACGCCTCCTGAGCCCGACCTTCAAGGTCGTCGGCGTCGCCTGCGGCGGCCACAAGCTCGGCGCGGTCTGCGTCATCACCCTCGCCGGCGGCTTCACCCAAAAGCCCGCCGCCGACAAATCCCAGCCGGCCGCCTCGCGCCGCCTGTAGCACGGTTCGCCGTCACGGCGTCACTCATCAACTCGGTCTTATCACGACTGAAGCCGAGCAGGCCCGCGTCTTTTACGATGCGGGCCTGCTCGTTTCACTCGATGCCGGTGTCTATCTGGTTCGCCCCGTCCAGCCTCCGAACAGTCCCAGTTCCCTCGCGCGCCTCAGCCCTTCGACCAGACAGAGCCAAGCCTCGAAGGGCATGTCGCGCCGCGCGTAGTTACAGCGGATGCAGGCCGGGACGACGTTTGCGCGGGTGCGTCCGAGCGCGTTGTCTATGCGGTCGAGCGTCATCCTCAACCCCGTCTCGCAGCGTAACTACAGCCGCCCGCGATGAGCGTCTCGATCTGCTCCTTCGTCAGGTCGCACGCCTTCCCGCGTAACTTATCTGACCGGCGCGCCTCACGCAGAATGAACCGCGCCACGTCAATTCCGGCCGCGCGCATCTGCGAGAATTTGAGGGTGCGTCGCCGCTGCCACGCCTGCTTCTTCAACGGGTCTTTGTAGGGCATCAGACCTCCCGAATCGGAAAAGACAAAGGCCCTCAACCGCGGTGGGTTAAAGGGCCTTTCGGTGTATCGGGATGCCGAGATTCGAACTCGGGACCTCTCGCACCCCAAGCGAGCGCGCTACCAGGCTGCGCCACATCCCGTGACGGGGTTTAGTATCTATGGAAACGTGGGTTTGGTCAAATGAGGCGCGCGTGGTTTGGGGGCGCGCGGGCTTAGCGTCGCGGCGAGCCGCGGTGCGCGTCCTGACCTTCGAGGAGCAGGAGCAGCTCGCGCATCTGTTGGCCGAGGCGGCGCAGGGCCGCGCGGCGCTCGTCGGTCAACTCGGGGGCGGGCGCGGGCCCGGCGGCCGGCGTCGCGAAGGGCTGCGGGAAGCTTTCGACGGGCGGGTCGGGAGAGGGCGTGGGGGCGGCTTCGGGGGCGGGCTGGGGGGCGGCGGCCGACTGCTGCGCGGCCATCTCGGGCGTCACCACCTTGAGCTTGCTGGCCCCGCGCAGTTCGTTCGTCAGACGCTTCTTGGCCCCGGCGATGGTGTACTGATCCTCGTAGAGCAGCTCCTTGATGCGGAGCACCATCTCGACATCGCGCTTGCGGTAGGTGCGCTGCCCGGCGCGGTTCTTCTGCGGCGCGAGCATGGGGAACTCCGACTCCCAGTAGCGCAAAACGTGCGCCTGTATGCCCGTGATGTCGCACACCTCGCCGATCTTGAAGAAAAGCTTTTCGGGGATGGGGACGGCCGCGCGGTTCATCTTCTTCGTGAGCCTCCCGCGGGAGCAGGCCGGAGCAGTCCGTAAGCTGTCGGCCGAAGCCGGGTTGTTGAACGGGAGCCGCCAGAGACGGCCCTGAAGCGAGCCGGGGCAATGTTAACCGCGCCCCTAAGCCTTGTCAATTCTATTGTTAGCCCGCGTCAATTAAGATTTTAGATTTTGGATTTCTGATTCGCGACTGAAGGCGTCGTCGGTCGTCAGTTATCAGTAAAAGCAAAAACTGATGACTGACGACCGAATGGAAAATCGCGAACCGAAAATCCTATTCGGCCGGGTCGAGCATGATGAGGCGGCTGACGGGATCGAAGGTGAGTCGGAAGGGGCGCAGCGCGTCGCGGCCGAGGATGACGGGCGCGCCCTTCTCGGCGCGCACGAGGAGGTCGGTCGGGACGCGGCGCAGGGCGAGCGGGCCGAGGTGGACGGTGGCCGCCTCGACCCGGCGCGAACTGATGCGCCCGCCCGCGAGGTCGCGCGTCTGGCCGCGCTCGCGCCCGCCCGAGGCGATGATGCCCAAAGCCCGCGCGGCCGTTTCGTCCACCGCGAGGCCGAAGCCCGAGCCGGTGTCGAGGAGCGCGCGCCGGCCCTCGGCGAGCATGACGAAGGGGCGGCGACTCGTGCCGTCGGTCAGCCAGCGGACGACGGCCCCGTCGGGCGGCGCGGCGGCCTGACGCAGCGGCCGCGTGCGCGCGTCGAAGGCGCGCAGCTCGCCGGCCGGCATGTCGATGACGAAGCCGTGCGGCGCGTAAGCCTCGACGGGGTCGAGGACGCCGTCGATGTCCGAGGGCAGCCCCGGCGCGACGATGGCGAGGCCGCGGCCGGGCAGGAGGTTTTCGCGGAAGCCGACCGAGAGGCTGCGCGGGAAGGCTTTCTGCCCGCCGCCGACCGTCTGGCCGCTCAGGCCGCCGAGCTCGATGCCGCGCCCGCCGGCCTCGACCTCGACGCGCGCCTCACCCGCCACGCGCGGCGAAAGGATGGTCGCCCCCGCGCCCGTGTCCACGGCGAAGGTGTACGGGCCCGAGCCGTTGACCCACGCCCTGACGAGCAGGCCGCGCCCCTCCGACTCGCGGAAGCTCACGCCGGCCGGGAGGTTCCCGGCGCACGCGGAGCCTTGCGGCGGGCCGAGCACGGCGGCGAAGAGCGACTCGCCGCGGCCCCGCAGACGCGAGAGCGCGGCCCCGCGACTCGGCGCGGCCGCCCAGACGACGAGCAGCAGCGCGAGGGTCAGGATCGAAGCCACGCCGAACGCGCCCGCCTTCAGTCCCCTTTTCGTCACCGCTGCCGCCTCCTTAAAGTTTCGAACCGGAAAGTCTCAACCGGCCCCGGTCGTCAAGAAGGCACGGGACGGGCCGAAGCGTCCGCTTCGATTCGTCTCCGTGCCTTCATTAAGTGCCGTGCCGCGCTTTAGTAGTTGCGGTTGCGCTTGCGCAGCTTGTAGGTGTAGAGCGCCGAGCCGCCGCCGCCGGCGAGGCCGCCGATCAAGGCGCCCTTCTTGCCGCCGACGAGGCCGCCGACGAGGGCGCCGCCGCCCGCGCCCATCGCCACCGTCAGCTTATCGCGGTGCTTCTGCCAGAAGGAGCGGCCTTTGGTCTGGCCGTAGTCGTAGTAGACGCGGCGCGGGGCCTGACGGGTCGCGCGGCGGGCGCGCGGGGCGTCACGGTAGACGACGCGCGAAGGGGCCGTGGAGCGGGTCGCCGCGGTGGCCGGCGCGGCCAGCTCGGCCTCGCGGGCGGCGCGGGCGCCTTCGATGAAGCCGTCGCGGAAGGCCGCGCGCTCTTCGTCAGAGAGGCTCTGCGTCTCGGCCTTGAGCTCGTTCTCCAGCAGGACGTCGCCGGCCTTCGCCTCGGTCACGCCGGCCACCTGCGTGGCGGCCGGGGTCGTCAGGTTGCTGCGGGTCGCCTGCGCCACCTCGGCCGTGTTCGCGCCCTTCGAGGGGCGCATCACGAGCGCGCCGACCGTCCCGCCCAGAAGGGCGGCCACCAGCGCGACGGGCAGAATCTTGTTCGTAGTCATGGGTCAGTGTCTCCTCAATCCGGTCTCTTAAATTCTTGGACGTACCAAAGAAATGGCCGCGCCCCGGCAGGTGGCAACTGCCGTTCCGCACGCGCCTCCGCGCCGAACTCTGCCCGGCACTTTAGCAAAAGCCGCCGCGGCCCCGACCGTTTTCGGGCCGATGCAACCGATTTGTCGGAGAATTGTAAGAAAGGCCGGCGCGGCGGCCGCGGCCTACGCGCGGGCCGCGTATACGATATGGACGGTCGCGTCAACCATTTCCTCAGTCAACGATTGGACGCTCCGTCGGTTCCGGGGCTATAATCCGCCGTCAACTCACCCGAGACTGCTGGAGGTTCACCGACCGTCGTGTCCACGTCCACGTCCGCTTCCGCCTTCCGCCTCGCCGCGCGGCTCGAAAAGGTCGGCTTCTCCGACATCGTCAAAATCCGCAACAAGGTCATGGAGCTGCGCGCCGGGGGGCGGCCGGTCTTCCAGTTCGAGGGCGGCGAGCCTTTCCTGAACACGCCCGACCCGATCAAGGAGGCGATGGCGCGCGCGCTGGCCGAGAACCGCACCCGCTACGCGCCTTCGTCCGGCATCCCCGAGCTGCGCGCGGCCATCGCCGCGAAGCTGCGCGAGCGCAACCGCATCCCCGCGCGCGAGGAGGACGTGATCGTCCTCAACGGCGGCATGCAGAGTCTCTTCGGCGCGTTCCAGTCGGTCGTAGACCCCGGCGACGAGGTGCTCGTCTTCTCGCCCTACTGGACGCCGATCAAAGACCTCATCGCGCACTGCCGCGGCACGACCGTCCTCGTCCCCACGGCCGAGGCGCGGCGCGAGGGCTTCGCGGCGACGCTGGCGCGCTACTCGACCGAGCGGACGCGGGCCGTCTACTACAACTCGCCGCAGAACCCGACCGGCGTCGTCTACACGCGCGCCGAGGCCGAGGAGGTGGCGCGCTTCGCGCGCGAGCGCGACCTCGTCGTCATCGCCGACGAGGCTTACGAAGACCTCGTCTACGAGGGCGAGCACGTCTCCATCGCCTCGCTCGAAGGGATGTTCGAGCGCACCATCACCGGCTACACGCTCTCGAAGTCCTACGCCATGACGGGCTGGCGCGTGGGCTACGCCGTGGCGCGCGAGCCGTGGATGACGGGCCTGCGCAAGTGCCTGCTCTATTCGACCAACGGCGTCTCGACCCCTTCGCAGTGGGCGGCGCTCGCGGCCTTCGACCTGCCCGCCGACTTCTACGAAGAGATCCGCGCCGCCTACCGCGAGCGGCGCGACCTGCTCGTCTCGGGCCTCAACGAACTGGGCTTCGCGTGCGACCCGCCGCCCGGCGCCTTCTACGCCTTCCCGGACATTTCGCGCCTCGGCCTCGACAGCCGCGCGGCGGCCGACTTCCTGCTCGAACGCGCGCAGGTCGCCACCGTCCCCGGCTCCGTCTTCGGCGAGCACGGCGAGGGCCACTGCCGCTTCTCCTTCTCCACCTCGCCGGAAGTCATCCGCGGCGGCCTCGACTCGCTCAGAAGAAATCTTTAAGTGACGAGTGACGAGTGATGAGCGACGAGCGGGCCGGCGGCAAAGGTGATCCCCCTTCGGCCCGCACATCATCCCCGCGCCGCGGGCCCGCCGCGCGCGGCGAGTTCGACTTCATCGAACGCCTCCGCCGCGAGGAGCTAAAAAGCCACGCCACGCCGCCGACCGCCTCGGCACCCGGCACTCTTCACTCGTCACTGATTAAGGGCATCGGCGACGACGCCGCCGTCATCCGCCAGCGCGCCGGGCTCGACACGGTCGTCACGGCCGACCTCCTCGTCGAAGGCATAGACTTCGACCTCGAACGCTTCCCCTTCTCCCCGCGCGACCTCGGCCACAAGGCCCTCGCCGTCTCGCTCTCGGACGTGGCGGCGATGGGCGCCCGCCCGCGCTTCTGCCTGCTCGCCGTCGGCCTGCCCGAGTCGCGCTGGCGCGGCCGATTCCTCTCAGAGTTCTACGCGGGCGTCCGCGCGCTGGCCGCGCGTCACGGCGTACAGATTATCGGCGGCGACATCTCGCGCACGCCCGAGCGCGTGGTCGTCGATTCGGTCGTCATCGGCGAGGCGCGGCGAGGGCGCGCCGTCATGCGCTCAGGCGCGCGGCCGGGCGACCAGCTCTTCGTCACCGGCGCGCTCGGCGGCGCGGCGGCCGGGCTGAGGCTGCTCGAAAGGGCGGCCGGAGTGCCTCAAGGCGAAGGGCCGGATGATAGGCGGAAGACCGCCGAAGCCGCGAGGCCGAATCGCGCGCAGACTCGGGGCGGACGTTCCGGCTGCGGATTCACGCGCGCGGAGCGCCGCCTCGTGCTGCGACAGACGCGGCCCGAGCCGCGCGTCGAGTGGGGTCTGTTGCTCGCCGGGCGCGGGCTGGCGACGGCGATGATTGATTTGAGCGACGGCCTCTCCTCCGACCTCGCCCACCTCTGCCGCGAGAGCGGCGTCGGCGCGCGCGTCAAGGCCGAAAGCCTGCCCGTGGATGCCGGTTTGAAAGCCTCGACGCCGGACGACGCCTCTCTCGCGCTCGCGCTCGACGGCGGTGAGGACTTCGAGTTGCTCTTCACCGTCAGCGCGCGCGACGCGGCGCGGCTGCCGCCCGAGGTCGGCGGCGTTCCCGCCACGCGCGTCGGCGAGATCACCTCCGGCCGCGGCCGCGTCAGTCTCGTCCGGGGGGGGCGCGCGCGCCCGCTCCGGCCCGGCGGCTTCGAGCATTTCCGCCGCTAAGCCCGCGCCGCGCCCGGCGCTCAAGTTTGACTCGCCCTCTTTCCTTGCCTAGACTTTCGCCGATGCTTAGATTCTTCAACACCCTCTCCGGCCGGCTCGAAGAGTTCCGCCCGATGGTCGAGGGCGAGGTCAGGTTTTACGTCTGCGGGCCGACCGTCTACGACTACGCGCACATCGGCAACTTCCGCACGATGGGCGTCTTCGCCGACACCCTGCGCCGCTACCTCAGGCACAAGGGCTTCCGCCTCACGCACGTGATGAACATCACGGACGTGGAGGATCGCATCATCAGGTTCTCGCAGGAGCGCGGCCTCTCGCTCGACGACTACACGGCCGGCTACATCGAGGCGCTCTGGGAGGACTTCGACGCGCTGGGCTGCGAGCGCCCCGACATCGTCCCGCGCGCCACGCGCCACATCCCCGAGATGGTCGACATCATCAAGCGGCTCGAAGCGAAGGGTCACGCCTACGAGTCGGACGGCTCCTACTACTTCCGCATCAGCTCGTTCCCCGACTACGGCAAGCTCTCGAAGATCAACTTCGAGGGCAACATCGTCGGCGGCAGCGACCGCATCGACACCGACCGCTACGAGAAGGAGGACGCGCGCGACTTCGCGCTCTGGAAGGCGAAGGACGAAGAGGGCGAGCCGGCGTGGCAGACCGAGCTCGGCGAGGGCCGCCCCGGCTGGCACATCGAGTGCTCGGCGATGTCGATGAAGCACCTCGGCGAGACCTTCGACATCCACGCCGGCGGCATCGACCTCGTCTTCCCGCACCACGAGAACGAGATCGCGCAGAGCGAGGGCGCGACGGGCAAGCAGTTCGCGCGCTACTGGCTGCACGCCGAGCACCTCAAGGTCGAGGGCGAGACGATGTCGAAGTCGAGGGGCAACTTCTACACCTTCCGCGACCTGAAGGAGCGCGGCTTCGACCCCTCGGCCGTGCGCTACCTGCTCCTCAGCGTCCCCTACCGCAAGCAGCTCAACTTCACCTTCGAGGGCCTGCGCGGCGCGGAGAAGACCGTCCAGTCCCTGCGCGACTTCCGCACGCGCCTGAAGGAGGCGAAGACCGAGGCGGGCTCGAACCCGGAGCTGCGCGCGGCGGTCGCCCGCGCGCGCGAGGAGTTCGAGGCCGGGATGGACGACGACCTCAACACTTCGGTCGCGCTCGCCGCCGTCCACAGCCTCAAGACCGAGGCCAACCGCGCCCTCGACGCCTGCGCGCTGCGCGAGGACGACCGCCGCGACATCCTTGAGACGGTCGAGCGCTTCAACTCCGTCCTCAACGTCTTCGGCCGCGACGAGGCGGAGCTGCTGGACGCCGACATCCAAGCGCTCATCGACGAGCGCCAGCAGGCGCGCCACCGCCGCGACTTCCGCCGCGCCGACGAAATCCGCGACCAGCTCGCCGCCCGCGGCATCACCCTCGAAGACACACGCGACGGCGTCCGCTGGAAACGCCGCGGCGCGTGATGCTAAGATTCAAGTCGTCAGTCGTCAGTCATCAGTTCTCAGTTAAGAGAAAAAACTCAGGACGAAACGGACAGGTAACGACTGACGACTGACGACTCTTTTTATGCCTTCGCTCCTCCACTCCCGCCCGCTCGACGCGCGCGCGAATCTGTTCGCGGACTAGCCCTCTCCCGTCTCCTTCCGCCACGCGCTCTTTTCCGCCCGAGTCCTTGTCACCCTCGCGCCTTCCGAAAGGAGAGAAGTTTATGACCACCGCTGCGCCGCCGAAGAGGCCGGAGATCAAGACCGAGTTGCCGGGGCCGAAGGGCCGCCGGATCATCGAGGCCGACCGCCAGTGGGTCACGCCCTCGTACCCCCGCCCCGACTACCAGCTCGTCGCCGAGCGGGCCTCCGGCGTGTGGGTCGAAGACCCGGACGGCAACCTCTTCCTCGACTGCAACGCCGGCGTCGCCGTCTGCTCGACCGGCCACTGTCACCCCGAGATCGTCGGCGCGATTCAGGAGCAGGCCGCCAGCCTCATCCACATGTGCGGGACGGATTTCTACTACCGCCACATGCCCGACCTCGCGCGCAAGCTCGACGAGATCGTGCCCGTGCCGTCGCCGACCAAGACGCACTTCGCCAACAGCGGCACCGAGGCCATCGAGACCGCGCTCAAGCTCGCCATGCACGCCACGGGCCGCGAGAAGTTCCTCGCCTTCTTCAACAGCTTCCACGGCCGCACGCTCGGGAGCCTCTCGCTGACCTCCTCGAAGGTCGCCCAGCGCCGCGGCTTCAAGCGCCAACTCCTCGACGTGACGCACGTCCCCTACCCGAACGCCTTCCGCCACCCCTTCACGGGCGAGCGCACCGACGGCGCGACGGCCGCCGCCGCCTCGCTCGACTGGATCGAGAACCGCCTTTTCAAGACGACGACCCCGCCCGAGGAGGTCGCCGGCATCGTCGTCGAGGCGGTGCAGGGCGAGGGCGGCTACGTGCCCGCGCCGAAGGAGTTTCTCGAAGGGCTGCGCCGCATCTGCGACCGGCACGGCATCCTGTTGATCGTCGACGAGGTGCAGTCCGGCATGGGGCGCACGGGGAAGATGTTCGCGTGCGACCACTACGGACTGCGGCCCGACATCATCACGCTGGCGAAGGGCATCGCGTCGGGCCTGCCGATGGGCGCGTGCGTGGCGCGCGCCGACCTGATGGACTGGAAGCCGGGCGCGCACGCCTCGACCTTCGGCGGCAACCCCGTCGCCCTCGCCGCCGCGATGAAGACCATCGAGCTGCTGGAGCGCGAGCTGGTCGCCAACGCGGCCGAGGTCGGCGCGCACCTGCAAGACGGCCTGCGGAAGTTGATGCGGAAGCACGAGTGCATCGGCGACGTGCGCGGCCTCGGCATGATGATCGGCGTCGAGCTGGTCGCGGACCGCGCCTCGCTGCGCCCCGCGCCCGAGCTGCGCGACCGCGTCGAGATGGAGTGCTACAACCGCGGCCTCATCATCCTCGGCGCGGGCTACAACACCATCCGCTGGTCGCCGCCCCTCATCCTCTCGAAGGAGAACGCGGACGTGGCCCTCGAAATCTTCGACGAGGCCGTGGCCGCCGCCTGCCGGTAAGGCGACGGTTTCGAGTTCAGGACGGAGGCCCGGCCGTGAGTGAGGGCCGAGGCCGGAGACCAGAGGCTTGCTGTTAACAAGCTCCCGGCCTCCGGCCTCGGCCCTCGCTCGCGGCCGGGCGCTGCTTTGCCTTAACTCGAAACTTGATTTGACTTACAACTCCTCCCGCCTTAAATTCATCAAAGGCCCGTGCGTTTCGACGGCGCGGCCTCGCCCGGTTGCCTTCCCCTGACAAGTGTTCCGGTTCGGCCTCGTTTCCGGCATCGTTCCCTTTCCGACAACCGACAGTGAAGAAATCCCACATGCGCTATCTCAGGAAGTGGCGGTGGCCGCTCGTGGCCCTCATCGTCGTCGCGCTCGCCTACTCGGCCCTGCCGCCTCGCGGCCGCGCGCAGGCCGTCCAGTACACGGTCACCGACCTCGGCACCCTCGGCGGCTCCTACAGCAAGGCGTTCGGCATCGACGACTGCGGCCGCGTCGTCGGCGAGTCCACGGCCCCCGACTCGACGCTCCGCCCCTTCGTCTGGGCCGGCGCGACGATGATTGACCTCGGAACCTTCGGCGGCAACCACGGCGCGACCTACTCCATCAACGACTTCGGCCACGCCGTCGGCGGCACGGAGATCGTGAGCACCGCCCGCCACGCCTTCCTCTGGTCGGCCCCGGCCGGCAAGCTCGACCTCGGCACCCTCGGCGGCCACTCGTCGCAGGCGTTCGACATCAACAACTCGAACCGCGTCGTCGGCGTCTCCGAAGACTCGGCCTCGGCCGGCTCCATCGGCGACCGCGCCTTCATCTGGGACAGCGCCGGCGGGATGCGCGCCATCGCCACGCTCGGCGGCGACTCGAACGAGGCGAAGGGCATCAACGACCTCGGCCAAGTCGTCGGCCGCTCGGCGACCGCGAACGGCGAGAACCACGCCTTCCTGATGACCGGCACGACGCCCGTAGACCTCGGCACGCTCGGCACCGGGGCCTTCAGCATGGCGCACGAGGTCAACGAGGCCAGCGAAGTGGTCGGCTACTCGACGCTCTCGGCCGACGGCGCCAGCCCGCCCTACCGCGCCTTCTACTGGTCGGAGCATACGGGCATGCTCGAAATGGGCTCGCTCGGCGGCGGCAGCATCGCCTACGACATCAACGACAGCACCGGCACGGCGGTCGGCACGTCGGTGGTCACGCCGGGCGTCCACCACGCCTTCGTCTGGAGCCTCATTAATGGCATCCGCGACCTCAACGACATCCCGACGGACGTGACCGGCTGGACGTTCCACGAGGCGCGCTCGATCAACGACAGCGGCCAGATCGTCGGCGTCGGCACCAACCCGCAGGGCCAGACCCGCGCCTTCTTGCTGACGCCGGCCGGCGTGACGCCGCCCCCGTGCCAGACCCCGACGCCGACGCCCACGCCCACGCCGACCCCCACGCCGACGCCTGCGCCCACGCCGGTTTTCCCCCTCATCAACGTCGCGGCCTCCGCGAACGGCGGGACGGCCGCGGCCTCCTCGACGCTCGACGCCGGCCGCCACCCTTCGGCCGCCATCAACGGCGACCGCCGCGGCCTCCACTGGGGCAGCGACCCCGCGACCGGCAGCGGTTGGACGGACTCGTCCGGCAACGCCTTCCCCGACTGGCTCGAAGTCACCTTCGCCGGCCCGCGCACCGTCTACGAGGTCTCCGTCTACGGCCTGCAAGACAACTTCCAGTCGCCGGCCGAGCCGACCGAGGCGATGACCTCGGCGACTTACACGCTCACCAACTTCAAGGTCGAATACTGGACGGGCTCGGCGTGGGCGCTCGTCCCCGGCGGTGCGATTTCGGGCAACAACAAGGTCTGGCGCAAGCTCACCTTCAACCCCGTCACGACGACGAAGGTGAGGCTGACGGTTAACGCCGCGCTCGCGAGCTACAGCCGCGTCGTCGAGCTGGAGGTCTGGGGCGAAGCCCCGCCCGGGCCGAGGTCTAACCACGCGCTGGCGTCGAACGGCGCGACGGCCGCGGCCACCTCGACCTTAGACTCGACGCGCCTTCCCCTCGCGGCCATCAACGGCGACCGCCGCGGCCTCCACTGGGGCAGCGACCCGCCGACGGGGAGCGGGTGGACGGACGCCACCGGCAACGCCTTCCCCGACCGTCTGGAAGTCACCTTCCCCGGCCCGCGCACGGTTGACGAGGTGTCGGTCTTCGGCCTGCAAGACAACTTCCAGTCGCCCGTGGAGCCGACCGAGGCGATGACCTCGGCGACTTACACGCTCACCTCCTTCGCCGTCGAGTACTGGACTGGCTCGGCGTGGGCCGTCGTCCCCGGCGGGAACGTCACAGGCAACAACAAGGTCTGGCGCAAGCTCACCTTCAACCCCGTCACGACGACGAGGGTGCGCCTCACCGTCAACGCCGCGCTCGCCAGTTACAGCCGCGTCGTGGAGTTCGAGGCGTGGGGGCCGGCCGACTCCGGCCCGCCGCCCCGCGTCAACGTCGCCGCCTCGGCCAACGGCGCGACCGCCACCGCCACTTCGACTTTAGACTCGGCGCGACTGCCCCTCGCCGCCATCAACGGCGACCGCCGCGGCCTGCACTGGGGCAGCGGCCCGGCGACTAACGGCAGCGGTTGGACGGACGCAACGAAGGACGCCTTCCCCGACCGGCTCGAAGTCGCCTTCGCCGGCTCGAAGTCCATCAGCGAGGTCTCCGTCTTCGGGTTGCAGGACAACTTCAGCTCGCCCGCGGAGCCGACCGAGGCGATGACCTCCACGGCCTTCACGCTGCAAGACTTCGACGTGGAGTACTGGACTGGCTCGGCGTGGGCGCTCGTCCCCGGCGGGCAGGTCGTCGGCAACAACAAGGTGTGGCGCAGGATCAGCTTCCCGGCCCTGACGACGACGAAGATCAGGGTCTCGGTCAAGAAGGCGCTCGCCAACTACAGCCGCATCGTCGAGGTCGA
>Ga0196978_1000420_pt1 | contig 21819 bp, 13 predicted proteins | sample S3v_2013CmetaG_FD_155491 | JGI IMG/M metagenome (GOLD analysis project Ga0196978, IMG submission 155491) | Soil microbial communities from Anza Borrego desert, Southern California, United States - S3+v_20-13C | ecosystem: Environmental > Terrestrial > Soil > Desert | place: USA: California... | reverse complement strand
CCAGCCGCCGGCGGGCACGTTGAAGGCGGCCTGCCACACGTCGTCTTCGGCGTTGTAGGTCAGGCGCGTCGCGCCGCACTCGGGCTGCCAGTCGCCGGGGCAGCCGAGTTCGCTCTGGAGGCTGCCGGCGACGGTGACGCTCGAAGGGTTAGGCGTGTGCGACGCGAGGGCCGCCGGGAAGTTGAAGGGCGAGAGCAGGGCGGAAGCCGCGAGCGCGAAGGCCGCGAGGGACGCTGGGGCGCGGCGCAGTTTGGGGAACGACATCGACGGAGACTCCTTGAAGCTCAGGGCCGGGCGCGCGGGCGAAGGCGGCCCCGGCTCGGTTTATAAAGGTGGTTCGGCTTGAAGACGATTGCGCTGGAGGCTGGGGAGGAGATCGCGGGACAAACGCAGATTCTGGCAGCCAGCCCAAACTTTGTTCGACGGCGCAACATATCGTGATCGCCGCGCCGAGTCAAGCCACTGGCAGGGCGGGGCGGGCGCCGCCGCCGGCCGCGGGGAATTTCGGATTCGCGGGTTTTGATTTACGATGCGGGGCGACGGGAGGGAGGCCGTCGGCCGATGCCAAACGCGAATCTGAAACTGCCGGTCGCGAAAATCTGTCTATGTCTCTGTGTCTGCGCGTTGATTCTCAGCTGCGCCCTGAGGGCCACGGGCGCGGGCGAGGCGGTGGGCGAAAAAATGAGGACGTACGAGCTGAAGGTGGGCGAGGAGGTGGCGGTCGCCGGGGCCGACTTCACGATGCTGCTGGCGGCCGTGCCCGAGGACTCGCGCTGCCCCGAGGGCGTGGACTGCATCTGGGCCGGGACGGTCGGGGCCGAGCTGGTCTTCTGCGGCCCGAAGGCGGAGCGCTCGGGGCGGCTCAACACCAACAGCCCGCCGCGAGTCCTCAAGTACCGCGGCCGCTACTTCCGCATCCTCAACGTCAGCCCGAAGCGCGTCGAGGGGCGCGAGCTTAAGCCCGCCGACTACGTCGTCACCGTCGAAGTCTCCAGACAAGCCCCCGCCGCGCAGGGCGAAGGCGACGTGGTCGAGGTGAAGGACGAGTAAGCCGAAGAGGGCCGCGGGCGGCGGCGGGCGGGCCACGGGGGGCGTCACGTTAGATTGATGACGCCCCCCGCGGCCCGCCCGCCGCCATTTTCGGCGCGCGCGGTCGCGCTCACTTCACGAGGCTCACGCTCCTCGTCAAAGGGTTGACGGCGAACTTCAGGAGCCGCACGCCGCCGAGGAGGCCCTCGGTGCCGCCCGCGCCGGGCGTGGCGGAACCCTGCCCGCCGCTGCCGGCCGCGGTCTGGGTTTCGGACGCGCCCGTCTGGCCGTCTCCCGCCGCCCCGGCCGCGGGCACGTGCGCGTAGACGCGCGCCGTGAAGGTGAAGAGCGACATGCTCGGGTTGCTGAACCTGACGGCGCGGGCCGCCGTCTCCTCGCCCGGCGCGAGGTCGGGCCCGACGAGTTGCGAGTAGTCGAAGGCGGCCGCGCCCGTCACGCCGTCGCCGCCGTTGTCGGCGTTCGTCACGCGCACCGCGCCCCCACCCGACTGGATCGAGACGATCTCCATCCGCGCGTTCGGGTAGTAGACGGCGGCCGAGTCGTTGCGGAGCGCCGTGGACAGCTCGGTCGCCCCCGCGCCGAAGACGACCGCCTTGTTGACGGGCGAGATGGCCCCCGACGCATCGACGGCCTCGCGGCGCGCGACCGTGATGGACTCGACGTTGCTCGGGAGGGTGACGAACTTGCCGACGCGGCCCGGCGTGATCGAGCGGACGCGGTAGCCGCGCCGCCCGTCGGCGACGCCCGCGAAGTCGGCGCTCGTCTGCGTGCCCGGCACGCTTCGGACGGGCGCGAAGTTCACGCCGTCGGTCGACTCCTCGATCTCGTAAGCCTCGACCGGCCCCTGCGGCTGCCACGCGAGCGTGTAGCTGCCGTCGAAGTCGAGACGCTCGTCGCCGAGCGCGAGGTCGGCGGCGAAGGGCCGGACGGAGGGCGGAGCGCCGCCCTTGAGCTTCGTGCTCTCGACGGTGAAGTTGGTGTTGGCGGCGGCCCAGCCGTAGACGCGGTAGACGTAAGTGCCGGGGATGGTCGTGTCGGCCGCGACGCGCTCGGGGCCGGTGCTGTTGCCCGACGAGGCCAGCTCGTTGCCGTTCGGGTCGAAGAGCAGGAAGTCGAGGTCGGGCAGGGCGAGGCCCGCGCCCGGCGCCTCCGTCTGCTCCCACGTGAGCGTCGCGTCGAGCTTGAGCGTCGCGGCGTCCACCTCGACGGGCACGTCCACGTAGGTCGTGCCCCCGGCGACGTAGAGGCCGTTGTCGCGCTGCACGCCCGCGTCGCCCGCGGCCACCGTGCCGGTGAAGGTCTCGGCCTCCGAGCCGGAGACGGCGTCGGACGGCAGCGAGGGCGTCGCCTTCAGGTACATCGGCATGCGGATGGCGCTCGCCGCGCCCCTCGTGCCGGCCACCACGGCGACGACGTACCACTGGAGCTGGCGGGGCGCGTCGTCGCGCGCCGCGTCGCCGTCGACGGTGATGCGCGCCTTGAAGCTGACCTCGCCGCCCGCGGGCACCTCGACCTGCGAGTCGCTCACGGTCGCCGAGACGCCCGGCGCGTCGAAGCCGCGGTTGGCGTCGGTGAAGAGGTTGTAGGTGCCGCCCTGCCCCGTCAGGTCGCGCAGCGTGACGGTGACTTCGCGCGTGTTGACGACGCGGTTGTTGAGCACGGGCCACTCGCCGAAGGAGTGGCTGCCGAGGATGCCGGGCGCGCTGATGCCGTCGCCGGCGACGCCCATCAGCGCCTTGATGTTCACGGCCCGGTTCACCTCGACGAGGCCGCCGCCCTGATCGAGGATCGACTCGGAGGACGCGCCGAAGGGGGCGAAGGCGCCCGCGGCGGTGCGCATGTTCGTCGCCGAGTTGATGAGCGCGGTGCGGATCACGTCGGGCGTCCAGTCGGGGTGCGCCTGCTTGAGGAGGGCGGCGACGCCGGCCACGTGCGGGCCGGAGAAGCTCGTCCCCGTCGCCAGCGTGTAGCCGGTCGGGTCGAACATCGTGCCGCCGTCGGGGGTCGCCGCGCCGACGCGCACCGTGGCGCTCACGACGTTGATGCCGGGCGCGGTCACGTCCGGCTTAATCTGCCCGAGGCCCTGCACGGGGCCGCGCGAGCTGAAGGCGGTGGTCGTGGCCGAGAAAACGTCAGCGAGGTACGGGTTGAGGCGCACGGGGAGTTCCGAGACCGCGCCGTTGGGCGGGTCGACGGCGTTGTCGTCGGCCGGGGAGATGGCGTCGACCAACACCTCGCCGTCCTCGGGCGAGATGATGGCGCACGGGATGGTTCCCTTGACGGCCGTCGGGTTGGTCGTCGTGCTGATGAGGATGCAGCCGACGGCCCCGGCCGCCGTCGCGGAGGCCGCGATGTCGAAGAAGGTGGCCGAGGCGAGGCCCGAGTCCTTGATGAGCGCGATGCGGCCGGCGACGGCGGCCGGGTAGAGAACGGTCGGGTTGTTGACGAGCACGTAGCGCTGGGCGACGGAGTCGGCCGCCGGGTCGGGCGTGCCGACCATCGGGTAGAGCTTGAGGCGGGGCGTGCCGGGGGCCGCCGCCAGTCCCTTCGCCGGCGTGACGCCGCCGGTCTGCCCGGCCGGGAAGGCCGAGGCCTGCAAAAGGTCGGCCGACCAGTTGGCGTTGGCCGCGCCGGGGTGCGTCGTCGCGGCGACCGAGATGACGTGGCGGCCGGCGGCGGGCGAGCCGACCGTGCCCTCGCCGGGGCCCGAGTTGCCGGCCGAGGCGACGACCGTCGCGCCGAGGAGGGCGGCGTTGCTGGCGGCGACGGCCGTCGCGTCGTCGGGGCCGCCCGCGCCGCCCAGCGAGAGGTTGATGACGTGCGCGACCGGCTTCGGCTGCATCGTCACGGAGACGGGCGAGACGGCGTCCTCGATGCCGAGGATGGTCGAGGCGCTGACGCACGACCCCGTCCCCGTGCAGACCTTGTAGCCCATCAGCTTCGCCTGCGGCGCGACGCCGTGGACGCGCACGTCGTCGGCCGTGCCCGGCAGCCCGTCGGCGCCCGGGGCCATCGCCAGATAGCCGGCCGCGTTCGACGAGGCCGCCGAGCCGTGGCCGAAGTCGTCCATGAGCCCGCCCGAGAAGGACATGTAGTAGACGACCTTCTTGTTCGAGGCGAGCGCGGCCGTGGGCGGCATCGTGCCGAGGCGCGGCGGGGTCGGGTCGCCGCCGAACATCGGGTGCGTCCAGTCGATCCCGGTGTCGAGGACGGCGATGTGGATGCCCTGCCCCTCGAAGCCCTCGCGCGCGTCGTCGAACGGCGTCAACTCCGGCACCTTGCCGTAGACGGCGGGCGCGTTGATGTAGCTGACGCTGTTGTTGAGGTTGAGGCGCAGGGTGGCGTTGTTGACGACGCGCTTGACCTGCGGCATTGCCTCGATGACCTTGATGGCCGAGGCCGGCACCGTCAGCGTCACGCCGTTCATCACGAGGTTGAAGCGGTAGTCGGCCCGGCCCGCCGTCCGGCCGGCGAAGTCTTTGAGGTCAACGCCCTCGACCGCGTGGCTGATGCCGCGCGCGGCCAGCTCGGCGAGGAACTGGTTCTGCTGCGCGGTGACGGATTCGCGGTAGGCCCGGAGCTGCTCGTCGCTGACGGCGCGGCCCGACTTCTCCGCGCGGGCCTTCCAGACCGCGCCCGGCTCGGCCCTGAACTCGACGATGACGGAGCGGGCGACGCCGCCGGCGGCCTCGGCGCGGAAGAGGCCGGGGAGGGCCGCGACGACGAGCGACGCGGCGAGCGCCGGCGCGCAGAGGGCGCGCAGGAGGCGGCGGGCGGCCGACGGGGCGGCGAACAAAGCAGCTTCAAACTTATTCCTTCTCATCCCTGATCTCCTTAAAATTGTTGACCGGCGACGTGACGCCTCTAACCGCTTTCAAGCCGGGCCTGCATCCCCCGCGGGCGCTCGGAAAACCTCCGGCCGTCACATTCGTCCTGAAGCTTACGCGCGGGCGCTTGAGAGGAACTTGAGGCCCGTTTCGGGGGCGCGGCGCCGCCGGACTCAAGTTTCCCTCAAGTGCCCCCGCCCGGCGGCGGCGGCGGGCTAAACTGGCCGCGGGCGGGTGTTTAGCGCCCCCTCACCCCCGCGCGGCGGGCGGCCGGAAGCGGCCCGCCCCGCCTCCGTTATGTCGGCGGCCGGCGGCGCGTTATACTTCCCGCCCGCGTCGAGCGGGATGCCGGAAGGAGGGTGAGTGATGACGGGTGGCGGCGAACGTGAGGTGGCGACTCTGGCGGGCGGGTGTTTCTGGTGTCTGGAGGCGGTCTTCGACGACCTGCGCGGCGTCGAGGACGTGGTCTCGGGCTACGCGGGCGGGCGCGTCCCAGACCCGACCTACCGGCAAGTGTGTCAGGGCACGACGGGACACGCCGAGGTAGTGCAGGTCACCTTCGACCCGCGGCAGGTCTCCTTCCGCGAAATCCTCGAAGTCTTCTTCACCATCCACGACCCGACGACGCTCAACCGGCAGGGCCCGGACGTGGGCACGCAGTACCGCTCGGCCATCTTCTACCACACGCCCGAGCAGAAGGAGACGGCCGAACAACTCATCCGCGAACTCGACGAGGCGGACATTTGGGGCGCGCCCATCGTCACCGAGGTCGCGCCCTTAGAAAAATTCTACCCGGCCGAGGACTACCATCAGGAATACTTCCGCAACAACCCGGCGCAGCCTTACTGTCAGGTCGTCGTCGCGCCCAAAGTCTCGAAGTTCCGGCAGAAGTTCGCCGAGAAGATGAAGCGTTGAACGGGGGCGGCCGCCCCGCCCGGCCGCGCCAAACCGACCGCTCGCTGCAAATCCGCCGCGCCCCGCCGGATTACACTTGCCCCGCCCGCCCCGCCCGCCCTAAGTTCGGGGCGGAGGTGAGCCACGATGCCCAGTCCCCCCAAGCCCCGCCGAGTGAAGCTTTGCGCCGCCGCGCTCCTGACGGCTGCGGCCTGCGCGGCGGCTCTGGTTCCGGCGCGCGGCGACGGGCGCGCGGACTCGGCGGCGCGGCCGACGACGCCGGCGGCCTTTGAAGACCCGGCGCTCGTGCGCCGCTATCAGGAGGCCATCACGCCGCAGGGCCTCGCCGCGCGCCTCTACTACCTCGCCTCCGACTTCTTCGAGGGGCGCGAGACCGGCTCGCGCGGCCAGAGGCTCGCGGCCCACTACCTCGCCTCGCAGTACCGCCTCGCCGGCCTCGCGCCCAAAGGCACGGCCGCCCCCGCCGACCCGCTCGCGCCCGAAGCCTTCTTCCAGAAGCTCACGCTCCACCGCACCGCGCCCCGCCGCGCGCGGCTCGAAGTCGCCATCGGCGGCCGCCCCGCCGCGTCGAGCGTCTTCACCCCGGAGGCGCAGGACGACCTTTCATACTTCGCCCTCGGCGACCGCCGCGACGTGCGCGCCGCGGGCGTCGTCTTCGCCGGCCACGCCATCGCCGACGCCGGCTTGGGTTACGACGACTTCGCCGCGCTCGCCGCGGAGCGAATCAGCATCGACGGCAAGTGGCTCGTCGTGCTCGCCGACGAGCCGCTCAAAGACGCCTCGACGAGTCTGCTGCGGACGCCCGACGGCAGGCCCTCGCGCTGGACGACCGCGCCGTCGCTCGTCCCCAAGCGCCTCGCCGTCTGGCGCGCGGGCCGCCCCGCGGGCCTGCTCGTCGTCTCGGACGCGGGGGCGCGCTCGCGCGGGACTTTCGCCGACGGCGCGAAGCGCGCCGGCCTCGCCGGCCGCCGCACGGGGCCGCTCACGCTCAACCGCACTTCGCCGAGCGCCTTCCCGCCGACCTTCTTCGTCTCCACGAAGCTCGCCGACCGGATACTCGCGCCCGCGGGGCAGACGGTCGAGTCGGCGGCGCGCGAGATCAGCCGCGCCGTCAGGCCCTTCGTCTTCGAGGTGCCCGGCGTGACGGTGAGCGCGGCCGTCGAGTCGCACGACCCCGTCGAGACGGAGAACGTTCTGGCCTTCGTCGAAGGCTCCGACCCGGAGCTGCGCGAGGAGGTCGTCGTCGTCTCGTCGCACTACGACCACCTCGGCCTCGACCCGCAGCTCGCGGGCGACCAGATTTACAACGGCGCGGCCGACGACGCCTCCGGCACGGTGGCCACGCTCGCGCTCGCCGAGGTCTTCATGCGCGCCCGGCGCGAAGGGCACGGGCCGCGCCGCTCGATTCTCTTCGCCAACTTCGTGGCCGAGGAGAAGGGGCTGCTCGGCTCGGCCCACTACACCGATTCGCAGCCGGCCGTGCCGCTCGCGCGGACGGTCGCCAACGTCAACATGGACGGCATCGCCGGCTTCGACCCGAACCACCCGGCGAAGAGCAGGGATTACGTCTACGTCGTCGGCGACGAGGAACTCTCGCGCGAGCTGAGGCGGGCGAACGCGCGCCTCAACGAGTTGACGGGGACGCGGCTCAGGCTCGACGACGTGCGCTACTTCGCCTCCGACCAGTACAACTTCGAGAAGCACCTCGTCCCCGTCATCTACTTCTCGACGGGGCTCACCGAGCACTACCACCAGCCGTCCGACGAGGCCGACACCATCTCCTACGAGCACATGGCGCGCGTCGCGCGCCTCGCCTTCGCCAACGCGTGGCAGCTCGCCAATCAGGACGCGCCGCCCGCGGGCGCGGCCCGCGCCCGCCGCGCGCGCGACGGCTACAAGTGCCGGCCCTGCCCGTTCGAGTGCGACGCGCTCGCCTTCGACGCGCCCGGCGACTGCCCCGTCTGCGGCATGACGCTCGCGCCCAGATACAGAGAGAGTGCAGAATGATGAGCGCGGAGCGCAGAATGAAGAAGGCTTGTCTTTAACTCTGCGCTCCGCAGTCCGACTTCTGCGCTCTCTCGCGCTCTGACTTCTGCGCTTACGTTGACGTTGATGCGAACCGTCTCGCCAGTTGCCGAACTTCCCGCCGCCGGGGCGGGGCGCGGGCGCGGGGCCGTGCTGGCCGCGCTGCTCGGGCTGCTCGGCCTCTTCGGGTTCCTCTACGCGAGCCAGATTTACGTCGGCACGCGCGCCGAGGGGATGGATCACTCCTTCTGGCGGATGCTGGCGTGGCAGTGGGCCGGCTGGGGCTCGTGGGCGCTTTTGACGCCGCCCATCCTCTGGCTCGGCGGCCGCGTCCCCTTCGAGCGCGCGTCGTGGTGGCGCGCGCTGCCCGTCCACCTCGCGGCCTGCGTCGCCCTCTCGGCCCTCCACCTCGCCTTCTTCACCTTCATCACCGACCAGATCAGGCCGTACGATGTGATGACGGTCGAGCGCGCCTTCACGCAGTCCTACGTCGGGCGCATGCGGGGCCAGCTCCACATAGACCTGCTCATCTACGGCATCATCCTCGGCGTCGGCCACGCCTTCGGCTACTACCGCCGCTTCCGCGAGCGCGCGTGGCGGGCCGCGCAGCTCGAATCCCAGCTCGCGCAGGCGCAGTTGCAGGCCCTCAAGATGCAGCTCCACCCGCACTTCCTCTTCAACACCCTCAACGGCGTGGCCGCGCTCGTCCGCGACAACCGGAACAAGGAGGCCGTCACGATGCTGGCGGGTCTGAGCGACCTGCTGCGCCACACGCTCGACAGCGCCGGCCGTCAGGAAGTCCCCTTGCGCGAGGAACTGGACTTCCTCGAACTCTACCTCGACATCCAGCAGATGCGCTTCCCCGACCGCCTCCGCGTCGAGCTGCGCGTCGCGCCCGACACCTTAGACGCCCTCGTCCCCAACCTCATCCTCCAGCCGCTCGTCGAGAACGCCGTCCGCCACGGCGTCGCGCCGCGCGCGGCCGCGGGCACCGTCGGCGTCGCGGCCGAGCGCGAGGACGGGCTCCTGTGGGTGACGGTCTACGACGACGGGCCGGGGCTGAAGGGCGGGCGGCCGGCCCCGACGGAGGGCGGCATCGGGCTGCCGAACACGCGCGCGCGACTCGAGCAGCTCTACGGCGCGCGCCACCGCTTCGGCGTGCGCAACCGCGAGGGCGGCGGCGTCGAGGCCGTCATGGCCATCCCCTTCCGGCGCGAGGAGGGCGAAGGGCGTGGGTGAGCCGGGCAAGCGGATCAGGGTGCTCGTCGTGGACGACGAGCCGCTCGCGCGCCAGAACCTGCGCGTGCTGCTCGAAGCCGACGCGGGCGTCGAACTCGTCGGCGAGGCCGGCAGCGGCGCGGAGGCCGTCCGCCTCATCAGCGAGCGCGCGCCCGACCTCGTCTTCCTCGACATCCAGATGCCCGAGCTCGACGGCTTCGGCGTCGTCGCGCGCGTCGGGGCCGAGCGCATGCCCGTCATCGTCTTCGTCACCGCCTTCGACCGCTTCGCGCTGCGCGCCTTCGAGGTGCACGCGCTCGACTACCTCCTGAAGCCCTTCGACGACGCGCGCTTCGAGAAGGCCCTGCGGCAGGCGAAGCTGCAAGTCGAGCAGCGCAGCGTGAAGGAGTTGGGCGAGCGGCTCGTGCGCCTCCTCGCCGAGCGCGAGGGCGGCGCGGCGCCCGCGCCCGCCCGGCCGCAGTACCTCACGCGGCTGCTCGTCAAGTCGTCCGGCCGCGTCTTCTTCCTCAAGGCCGACGAGATAGACTGGATCGGGGCCGAGGACTACTACGTCAAGCTGCACGTCGGCCGCCGCGGCCACCTCCTGCGCGAGACGATGAACGAGCTGGAGTCGAAGCTCGACCCGCAGAAGTTCCTCCGCATCCACCGCTCGACCATCGTCAACGTCGAGCGCATCCGCGAGCTGCACCAGCTCTTCAACGGCGACTACGCGGTCGTCCTCCACGACGGCACGGAGCTGAAACTGAGCCGCACCCGCCGCGAACACCTCCAAAGTCTCCTCCGCTCCGGCCGCCTCTGACCGCGCCCGCCCGCCGCTCGCCGCGCCCCGCCCGCGCCTCCCTGCAAAGTCGCGCCCCCGGCCGCCCGAAGTCGTCTACATTCGCCGCGCGCCCGGCGTCGAAGAGTCGACGCGCCCGCTCCGCCGCCCGGCGCCGGATCACCCATTCGCAAAGGAGAAAGACTTCGATGAAGAGTTTACTGAACACGCTCGCGCTCGCGTCCGCCGCGCTGCTGCTCGGCTGCGCCATGAAGATCGAGACGGCGGGGCAGGCGGCCCCCGCCCCCGAGGCCGCGAAGAAGAAGACGGCTAACCTCAACCTCGCCATCCTCGTCTTCGACGGCGTCCAGATCATTGACTACACGGCCCCCTTCGAGGTCTTCGGTCAGGCCCACGTCGGGCGCGAGCACCTCTTCAACATCTACACGGTGGCCGAGAAGGAGGGGCCGATCACGACGGCGATGGGGATGACGGTGATTCCCAAGTACACCTTCGCCAACATGCCGAAGGCCGACGTGCTCCTGCTGCCCGGCGGCAACGTCAACCCGCACCTCGAGAACCCGAAGGTCATCGGGTGGGTGCGGGAGACGGCGGCCGGGGCCGACCACGTCCTCTCGGTCTGCAACGGCGCGTTCTACCTCGGCAAGGCGGGCCTGCTCGACGGGCTGACGGCCACCACCTTCTACGGCCTCATCGACGAGCTGAAGACGCTCGCGCCCAAAGCGAAGGTCGTCAGCGACCGCCGCTTCGTGGACAACGGCAAGATCGTCACGACGGCCGGGCTGTCTTCCGGCATCGACGGCGCGCTCCACCTCGTAGAGAAGCTGGCCGGGCGCGGCAAGGCGCAGGAGATCGCGCTCAACCTCGAATACAACTGGCAGCCCGACGTGGTCTACGCGCGCGCCAGCTTCGCCGACCGACACCTCCGCAAGATCGTCGGCCGCGGCGGCTTCCAACTGCCGGAGGGCACGGACTGGAAAGTCCTCGGCCAGCAGGGCGGAGGCGACCGCTGGGAGAAGAGCTGGGAGGTGCGGACGGCCCTGCCGGCGGCCGAGCTTCTGAAGCTCGTAGACGCGAAGCTGGCCGAAGGCTGGTCGAAGCTGCCGGCGGCGCAGACCTCGGCGCCGGCGACCGACACGCGCTGGAAGTTCACGGACGAGGAAGGCAGAACGTGGAACGCGCGCTCGACGGTCGAGCCGGCCGGCGCGGGCGCGCACAAACTGACCATCCGCCTCGCCCGCAGCGACGTGGCCGCGCAGGCGCAAGTCAACTAAAAGTTTCGAGTTCCGGATTCCGAACAGAAGCCCGGCCGCGGGGCGGGGCGTCTCAAAGCATCGCCGGCTTCGGGCCGACGAAACTTCAGACGCCCTGCCCCGCGGCCGGGCTTTTTCGTCTTTAACTCGCGGCTCGGGACTCGGAGCGCGGGACTCTGTTCCGCCGAGGCATAGGGCTTGCCAGTCACTTATACAGACCAAGGCTGCTGTATTTTTTTGAGTCGCACGGGACGAGAACGGGCCGGGATGAGCGGGCCGGACGTGCGGTTTCGGGATGTCACGAAAGGGGGCAGGAATGTTGACAAGGTTATTCACGTCGTTGGCGCTGGCGGCTTTCTTCGCGGGGGCCGCGGCCGCCGAGACGTACGCGCAGGAGAGTAAGACGGATCAGGTCAAGACCACGACCGAGAAGGGCGTGAAGGAAGTCGGCGACAAGGCCGAGGACGTGGCCGGCGAGGCGAAGGACGGCGCGAAGGCCGCCGCCGAGAAGACCGGCGAGGCCGTCAACGCCGTCGGCGAGAAGACCGCGGCCGGCGCGCGCGCCGCGGGCGAGACCGGCAAGGCCGTGGGCAGCGAGGCCGCCGACAAGGCCGAGGACGCGGGTGACGCGGCCGTCGGCGCGGGCCGCGAGGTCGGCGATAAAGCCGAGGACGCGGGCGGCGCGGCGGTGAGGGGCGGCAAGGCCGCGGCCAAGACGACGAAGAAGGCCGGGGCCGAGGTCGGCGACAAGGCTGAGGACGCGGGCGACAAGGCCGTCGGCGTGACGAAGTCCGCGGCCCGCACGGGCGAGGCCGCCGGCCGCGAGGTCGGCGACAAGGCCGAGGACGTGGGCGACGCCACCGTCAGGCAGACGAAGAAGGGCGGCAACGCCATCGGCCGCGGCTTCAAGAAGCTCGGCCGCGGCATCAGGGACATCTTCAACTAACCGAGCGGAAGTTAACTGAAAGCGGAAGCCCGACCGCGGGGGGCGTCTCAAGTCTCGCCGGCCTGAAGCCGGCGAGACTTGAGACGCCCCTCCCCGCGGCCGGGCTTCCGTCTTTAAAACTTTATTCCGCCGCGCGGCGCAGCAGGTAGACCGAGGCGTCGCGCCGCCAGTCGTCGCGGACGATGTCGTAGCAGACGCAGTCGTAGCCGTAGTAACGGTCGTTCCTCAGGAACTTCATCCCGACCCGCTCCAGCACCCGGCGCGAGCGCAGGTTGCCGGGCATCGTCAGGGCGTAGATGCGCTCCAGCCCCAGCTCCTCGAAGCCGTAGCGCAGGCAGGCGCGCGACGCCTCGGTCGCGAGGCCGCGCCCCCACGCGCGGCGGGCCATCAGGTAGACCAGCTCGATGCCCGGCGACTCGCGCGGCCGCGCCAGCCCGCAGTAGCCGAGCAGCGCCCCGCCCGACTTCTCGATCAAGGCCCAGCGGCCGTAGCCGCGCAGGTGGAAGGTGTCGATGATGGTGGTGAGGTTGCGCGCCGTCTCCTCGAAAGTGAGCGGCTGGCCGTCGCCGATGTAGCGCATCACGTCGGGGTCGGCCGTGACGGCCGCGAGCGGGACGACATCCTCGGCCGTGAAAGGCCGCAGCCGCAGCCGTGAGGTCTCAAGCTCGCGGGCGCGCGCGGCGCGCGCCGCCCCCGTGTCCCTTTGTGTGAGTGTCGCCGCCATGTTCAGCTCCTCACGCGGCCATCACGCGCCGCGTCTCCTCTGCTTCCTCAAACCCCGGCCCGCGGAGCAGCGCCGGGAAAGTGTTTTCGCGCACCAGCTCCCGCACCCGCTCGCCGCCGACCGGCTTCGAGAACAGGTAGCCCTGCCCGTAGTCGCACTCCAGCTCGCGCAGCCGCGCCAACTGCGCCTCGGTCTCGACGCCCTCGGCGACGACGCTCATCTGGAGGCTGCGCGCGAGGGTGACGATGGTGCGGACGATCTCGGCGTTCTCGCTGTTCTCGGTCATGCGGGTGACGAAGGAGCGGTCGATCTTGAGCGTGTTGATGGGGAAGCGGTGGAGGTAGGAGAGCGACGAGTAGCCGGTGCCGAAGTCGTCGATGCTGATCTCGACGCCGAGGGCGCGCAGCTGCCTGAGCATCTCGATGGCCGTGTCGATGTTCTCCATCACCATGCTCTCGGTGATCTCGAGCTTGAGGCAGTCGGGCGCGAGGCCCGTCTCGCGCAGCACGCCGGCGACCTGCTCGGTGAGGTCGGCCTGCGAGAACTGGCGGCTGGAGAGGTTGACGCTCACGGTGACGCCCGCGCCCACCTCGCCGCGCCGCTGCCACTCGCGCATCTGCCGGCTGGCCTCGGCCAGCACCCACTGGCCGAGCGGGATGATGAGGCCCGTCTCCTCGGCCAGCGGCACGAAGTCGGACGGCGGGATCATGCCGCGCTCCGGGTGCTGCCACCTGACCAGCGCCTCGAAGCTGCAAATCCGCCCCGTGGCCAGCGAGACGATGGGCTGGTAGTGGAGGAAGAACTCCTGCCGGTCGATGGCGCGGCGCAGGTCGGTCTCCAACTGGAGGAGCTGCATGGCGCGGTCGTGCATCGCCTTGTCGAAGACGACGTGCCGCTTCTTGCCGAGCATCTTGGCGCGGTACATCGCCGTGTCGGCGTCGCGCAGGATTTCCTCGGCGCGGTCGTAGCCGGTCGTCGAGAGCGCGATGCCGATGGAGGCGGTGGTGAAGACCTCGTGGCCCCCGATCTGGAAGGGCTGCGAGACGGCCTCCTGCACGCGGCGCGCGACCTCGATCACGTCGTCCGTGCCTGACAGCTCTTCGAGCAGGATGACGAACTCGTCGCCGCCGAGGCGGGCCACGGTGTCGCCCGGCCGCAGGCACGCCTCCAAGCGGCGGGCCAGACCGACGAGCAACTGGTCGCCGACCATGTGGCCGAGCGAGTCGTTGATGATCTTGAAGCGGTCGAGGTCGAGGAAGAGCGCGGCGAAGAGGCGGCCGCCGGAGCGGCGTGAGCGCTGGATGGCCATCTTCACGTGATCCATGAAGAGGGCGCGGTTGGGCAGGCCTGTCAGCGCGTCGTGGAAGGCGTCGTGGAGGAGCTGCTCCTCGGCGCGCTTGCGGTCGGTGATGTCCTGAATCTGGAAGATGACGTGGAGCGAGCGCCCCTGCGCGTCGCGCACGGCCGACATGCCGAGGTGCGCCCAGACCTCGCGCCCCTGCCGGTGGAGGTAGCGCACCTCGGTCTGGTGCGACGAGGCGCGGCCGCGCACGAGCTGCTGGAACTGCTCGTCCACGCTCGCCAGATCGTCGCGGTGCGTGAAGCGGCGCGAGTCCAGCCCGACCAGCTCCGGCTCCCTGTAGCCGAAGAGGTCGCACAGGCTGCGGTTGACCTGCACCCACTTCCCCTCCGTCGAGACGACGGCCATGCCGATGGTCGCGTAGTCGAAGGCCGAGCGGAAGCGCTCCTCGGACGCGCGCAGGGCCTCCATGTGCTGCTGCACCTCGACGGCGTGCTGGCGCGCGAGGTCGGCCTGCCGGGTCGAGGCCTCGACGTTCTTGAGGTAGGTGCAGTAGGTGAAGTAGACGATGGCGATGATGGGGCCGGTGGCGAGCAGCGCGTAGACGCCGAAGATGGCCCCGAGCTTGGCGATGATGCCGGCGGCCGAGGCCCCGGCGAAGTAGGTCAGCGAAGTCCAGAGGAAGTTCTGCCGCCACATCTGCCAGAGCGGCTGGCCGGCCTTGAGCGCGGCGGCCGTCGCCACCATGCCGGAGTTGAGCACGTACTGGACGAGCGCCATCAGGCAGACGGCGACGAGGTAGCGCGAGTGGTAGCCGGGCCGCGAGAGTTCGGCGATGTTGCCGAAGGCGAGCCGCAGCGTCCAGACCGTGATGAAGGTCGAGCAGATGTAGACGCCGACGTTGAAGGCGATGGTGAGCTTCTTCTTCGTGACGCGCAGCGAGGTGGAGAAGGCGTCGCCGGCGGCGAGCAGCACGGCCGCGTCCCCGTTGAAGAGGAGCAGGCTGAGGAACATGAAGGTGTCGGCCACCGAGATGTTGCCGCTGACGCGCGGGATGCGGACGACGACGCGCGAGCCGAAGGCCACGGTGAGGAGCGCGAGCAGGGCGAAGTGGAGGCCGAGGGAGCCGAAGTCGATGAGGCTGACCGTGTAGGAGCAGGCCGCGGCGCCGAGGGCGACGATCAGCCACATGTAAGGTTTCGCCAGTCGCTGCGTGGTGGTTGCGTGCATCGGCTTCGCGGTCACGGGGACGCGGAATCTGAAGAGCCTAACGGCCCGCCCGAGGAGGGGCGCCGAAGCGGCGGGCACGGCGGGACAGGGCAAGGCCCGTGCCGCCCCGGCGCGAGGCCGTCGGCGGCGAAAAAGCCGGTAAAAGTCGGATTTTATCTAAGTCGGGTGGGGTTCGCGCTTCGGTCAGGCTGACGCGGCGCGCTGCCAATCTGACGCGGGGCTGACGGGAACTGGCAGGCCGGCGGCCCGGCGAGGTCCTTCGGCGGCGGGTTAGTCAGCACGGAGGAAGACACGGAGAAGACGTTTGGTTTTCTCCGTGCCCCCGTGTTGGGATGAAGAGTCGCGATGCTCGGCCCGCCTCTCACCAGTCGGCGACGATTGACATCGCGCCGCCCGCGTCGCCCGAAAGCAGCGCCGAGAGGCCCTTCGAGGCGGCCGACCCCGCGAGGAGCGAGGCGGGCGCGACCCGGCCGTCGGCGAGCGGCACGAGGTCGCCGAGCACCACGCCGTCGCCGAGCACCACGCCGCTCAAGACCAGCGACCCCCTCGTGATGAGCAGGCCGTCGGAGAGCAGGACGCCTTCGCTCAGCGTGACGCCGCGCGAGAGCAGCGCGCCGTCGAGCCGCAGCGTCCGCTCCGAAGGCGTCACCCCTTCGGAGATGGTCACGCCTTCGGCGAGCGAGACGCCGTCGGCGACGTAGACGCCCTGATTCCTCGTCATCAACTCCGCGCCGCCGACCACGTTCCAGCGCTGCACCAGCCCCGCCGACCACGCGAACGCCGTCCCCGCCACCGTGCTCGAAGGCGAGGGGGCCGGCCCCGTCAGCAGCAGCGCGCCGGCGGGCGCCTTCGCCGCGTCGGCGCGGACGAGCGCCGCGAGCCGCGCCGCGCCCTCGACGTTCAACTGCCCCGCGCCCTGCTCCAGAGTGTTGAAGCCGGCGAGCGGCTGGGCGGTGTATTCGAGGATGGCTTTGACGAGGTTCGGCGTGAGCGAGGGGTTGCGCTGGAGGAGCAGCGCGGCCGCGCCCGCCACGGCCGGGGCCGCCACGGAGGTGCCCGACAGTTGCAGCACATCGCGCCGGCCCTTGACGCCGGGGGCCGGCTGCGCCGTGACCAGCTCCGGGTGCTCGCGCGCGATCTTGCTGCCGGGCGCGGAGGCGGCGAGCAGCTTGTTGCCGGGGGCGACGAGGTCGGGCTTGATGAGGTTGTCGTAGCGGCGGACTCCGCCGGCGTCCACGCGGGAGCCGCGCGTCGGGCCGCGCGATGAGTAGGTGGCGACGCCGTCGTCGCCGCGCCAGTCCGTGCCGAAGGTGTTCGTCGCGCCGACCGTGATGACGAAGGGCGAGATGCCGGGCGAGTGGATCGCGCCGTAGATTTTCCGCCCCTCCGCGTCGCGCCCCGAGTTGCCGGCCGCGGCCACCACGACGACGCCCGCCGCCCACGCCTTCTCGACGGCCTTGCAGAGCGGGTCGTCCAAGTGGGAATCGACGGCCGCCGCCCCGAAGCTCAGGTTCATCACGCGGATGTTGAGCTGCGCGCGGCGCTCGATGACCCAATCGATGGCGGCCACGGCGTCGGACGTGCGCCCGCTGCCGTCGCGCCCCAGAACTTTCACGCTGACGAGGTCGGCCCCCGGCGCGACGCCCGTGTAGGCCCCGCCCGCGACGCGGCCGCCGCCGGCCGCGACCGAGGCGACGTGCGTGCCGTGGCCGTAGTCGTCGGCGTTGCGCTCTTTCGGCTTCGAGCGTTCGCCCGAGACGAAGTTGGCGTGGGCGACGACGCGCGAACGTTGCCGCCCGCGCTCCGGCTCCGCGGGGAGGAAGGCGTAGTGGTGTTCGTCCACGCCGGAGTCGAGCACGGCGATGCGGACGCCGCGGCCGTCGAGCGGGCCGGTCGCGGCCGTGCCGTAGGCGCGCGCGAGGTCGGCCCCCGTGGTCGTCTCGAGGTGGCCGGTCGATTCGATGGGCCGGTCGGGCGAGACGTAGAGCACGTCGTCGCGCGCGGCCAGAGACTCCAGCTCGTCGCCCGGCACGTCGGCCGCGAAGGCGCCGACGTGGCGGAAGCGCTGCCGGACGTGCGTGCCCTTCGAGTCGAAGTCCTCGAACGCATCATCGTCGTCGTCGTCCTCGCCTCCGGCCCGGACTCTGGTCTGGACGATGACGGAGACGCGCTCCTTCCGGCGGAGCACGCCGCCGAGGTCTTCGGCGAGCTTCGCCCGGCGGCCGACGGCGCGCGCCGGCTTCTTCGGCCCGGGGCCGGCGGCCGCGAGCGCGGGCAGCGGCGCGAGGAGCACCGCGACCGCGCCGAGCCATGCAAGGAGTTTCGAGCCGGTGTGGCTTCTCATTCGGAGTCTCTCCGTCTTCACCTCATGTGCGGGGTGTCGTCGCCGCGCGGGGCGGCGTCGCCGAGGACGATGCCGTCGCTGTAAACAATGCCGTCGCTGTAGACGATGCCGTCGCCGAGGATGATCTGGTCGCCGAGGACGATGCCGTCGCCGAGCATGATGCCCCACGGCAGGAAGACCGACTCGCCGCCCCACTCCGTGCTGTCGCTGTAGACGATGCCGTCGCCCAGCATGATGCCCGAACTCATCAGCGACGGGTTGACGCGCTGCGAGTCGAGCCCTTCTTCGAGGCCGTCGCCGAGCAGGTAGCCCGCGCCGTAGACCTTCTGGTAGCGCTCGGCGAGTTCGCGGCCCGTGACGAACCCGCGGTTCATCGTGACGCCGCGGCCCCACCCGAAGCTGTAGCCCTCGACCGTGGACTGCGCGGCCGGCGGGGCCGACGAGAGCAGCGGCGCGCCGACCGCCGTCCGCTCCGAGAGGTCTGTGCGGACGCGCTGCGCGAGGCGGACTGCGCCCTCGACGTTCAACTGCCCCGCGCCCTGCTCCAGAGTGTTGAAGCCGGCGAGCGGCTGCGCCGTGTACATGAGGATCATCTTGACCATGTTCGGCGTCAGGCGCGGGTTGACTTGCAGGAGCAGCGCCGCCGCGCCGGCCACGACCGGGGCCGAGACGGAGGTTCCGCTCAGGTACATCACCCGCCGCGCCGCCGCGTCCGCGCCGTGCGCGTTGAAGTGGAGCTGCGGGTGGCTCGTCACGAGGTAGTTGTCGACGGCCTCGGCGTAGACGAGCTTGTTGCCGGGGGCGACGAGGTCGGGCTTGACGAGGTTGTCGTAGTGGCGCGCGCCGGACTCGTCCGTCCAGAAGGCGCGCGTCGGCCCGCGCGAGCTGAAGTTGGCGACGCCGTCGTCGCGCCGGTCGTCGGTGCCGAAGGTGTTCGACGCGCCGACGGTGATGGCCGAGGGCTCGTTGCCCGGCGCGTGGATGAGGCCGTAAGCCTTCGTGCCGTCGGGGCCGTGCTTGCCGCCCGTCAGCCTGCCGTCGTTGCCGGCGGCGGCCACGACGACGAGGCCCGCGTCGACGAGCGAGCGGACGGCCTTGCACAGCGGGTCGTACTTGTAAGAGTCGATGGCCGGCGCGCCCAGCGAGAGGTTGACGACGCGGACGTGGTAGCGCTGGGCGTTGAGCTTCACCCAGTTGAGCGCGTCGAGCACCCACGAGACGCGGCCGCGCCCCCGCGCGTCGAGCACGCGGAGGCTGACGAGCGAGGCGGCCGGCGCGAGGCCGGCGAAGGCCCCGGCGCGCCCCGAGAAGCGGTCGTCGCCGGCCGCGGCCGAGGCGACGTGCGTGCCGTGGCCGTAAGGGTCTGCGGCGCTGTTCTCGCCCGTGAAGTCTTTGGCGAAGGCGAGGCGTCGGCGGCCCGCCGCGTCGCGCAGCGCCACGTGCTCGGAGTAGACGCCCGAGTCGAGGACGGCGATGCCGACGCCCGCGCCGTCAACGCCCGACACCGCGCCGCCCTTGACGGCCGGCAGCCTCCGCACGGCCTCCGCGCCCGTCGTGGCCGTGACGTGGCCCGAGGAGAACAGCTCGCGGTCGCGCGAAACGGACTCGACTTCGGGCAGCGAGGCCAACTCGTCGATGGCCGGGGCCGGCAGTTCGAGGGCCAGCGCGCCGAGCGCCGTGAACTGCCCCCTGAGGCGGATGCCGCTCCGCCGCAAGAGCGTGAGCAGGCGGGCCGAGGCGGTTGACTTGAGCTGGATGATGACGCTGACGCGGCCGTGAGCCATGTGCCCGCGCAGGTCGGAAGAGACCTTGTCGGCGCGGCGTTCGCCGCCGTCGTTATCGGCGGCGGCCGCGCGCTGCACGAGGATGCCGGCGCAACAGAGCGAGATGGCGAGGGCCAGACTCAGCGCCTTCCGCGTCGAGTGAGGCCGTCCGTGTGTGCGCATAAACTTTCTTCCGTGCCTTTCCGCGTGCGACTCCGTCCGGGGCGTGGGGCTTGTTCCGCCTGCTCGCGAGTCGTAAAGATCGGCCACGAGATTTCCGTGCGGCGTCTCTTCGGGAACTCCCGCCGCCTTATCCCCGCCGAGGGGACTGAGGCCGGTGAGTGCGTGCCGGCTCCGGCTTTCGCGCGTGAGTCGGCTCTTGTCGGTGACGCTCGTGCTGCGAGACCGGGGGTTGACTGGCCCTCGCGGGCCGCCTCCCGTTTTGCACGGCGCGTGCCAGCGGCGCGGGCCTGAGAAAACGCGGCGGCGCGCGGGCGCGGCCGGTCGCGGGCGCGTCAGATTGAAGGCCCGTGCTGTTAGAATGACCGAAGACTTGAGACTGAAGGCTTGAGGCCGAAGGCTCGTGGTTAACCGACCTCGAGCCTTCAGCCTCACCATCGCGGAGGTGATCGGTTGCGGGAGTTGTCGGCCGGGGTGCTCATGCTCGCGCTCGCGCTCGCGGGTTGCGCGGCGCGCGGGGCGCGCGGGAGGGACAGGTCTTACGAGGCGATGGACGCGGCCCGCGACGCGCCGGCGGTCGCCCGCCGCGAGGCGCGCATCGAAGAGCCGGCGCTCGACGAGAGCAGCGGCGTGGCCGCTTCGCGCCGCCACCCCGGCCTCTTCTGGACGCACAACGACTCGGGCGACGGCCCCTACCTCTACGCCTTCGAGGCCGGCGGCCGGCGCCGCGGCGTCTGGCGCGTGACCGGCGCGCGCGCCGAAGACTGGGAGGACATGGCCGCCGGGCCGGGGCCTGAGCCGGGCCGCTCCTACCTCTACGTCGGCGACATCGGCGACAACGACCGCGACCGCGCCTACGTCACCGTCTACCGCGTGCCCGAGCCCCCCGTCACGCCCGCCGACGCCGACTCGACGCGCTGGGAGCCGCGCCCGACCGAGCCGGCCGAGGCCATCCGCCTGAAGTACCCCGCGGGCCGCCACAACTCCGAGGCGCTGCTCGTCCACCCTTCGACCGGCGACCTTTACCTCGTCGTCAAGACCGGTCAGGCCGCCTGCGGCGTCTACCGCCTGCGCGCCGCGACGGCTTTGAAGTCCGGCGTCAACACTCTGGAGCGCGTCGGCGAGTTCCACTCGCCGAGTCCTCTGGGGAGCCTCGTGACCGGCGCGGACATCGCGGCAGACGGCCGCCGCGTCGTGCTCTGCGACTACCTGCAAGCCTACGAGCTGCGCCTGCCCGAAGCGCCCGACGCGCCCTTCGAGAGCGTCTGGCGGCAGACGCCCGCCGTCATCCAGACCGGCCCGCGCCGGCAGGGCGAGGCCGTTTGCTACCGCCACGACGGCGCGGCCCTCGCCCTCACCAGCGAAGGCTTCCCGGCGATGTTCTACGAAGTCGGACTCAAGCAAGTAGTCAGTAGCCGGTAGGCCCCGCGTTGAGAATGCTGACGCTGACGCCCGAACGAATCGCCGACCGCCGCGCATCGGCTCTCTACTGACGAATGCCCTTTGTCTTTCTACTGACTACTGACTACTGTCTACTGTCTACTTATGAAATCCCGCCGCCCGTTTCTGAAGCTGACTCTCGTCGTCCTCCTGCTCGCCGCCGCGTGCGCGGCGGCTTTCGTCGTCTTCTTCGTGCTGCGCGAGGAGAAGCCGCGGCCGACGCCCGTCGGGTGGCGGGCGCGGGTCGAGACGCTGGCGGGCGACGGCTCGCCGGGAGTCGAGGACGCCGCCGCGCTCGGCGGCGCGCGCTTCCGCGAGCCGTTCGGCGTCGCCGCCGACGACGAGGGTAACGTCTTCGTGACGGACGCGGGCGAGAGCAACCGCGTCCGCAAAATCTCGCCCGAGGGGCAGGTGACGACGCTCGCCGGCGGGCGCGAGGGCTTCGCCGACGGCGCGGGCGCGGCCGCCTCCTTCCACACCCCCTCCGCGCTCGCCCTCGACGATGAAGGCAACCTCTACGTCGCCGACACCGGCAACCACCGCGTGCGGAAGGTGACGAAGGAGGGCTTGGTGACGACGCTCGCCGGGTCGGGCGCGGCCGGCTACGCGGACGGCTCCGCCGCATCGGCGCAGTTCAACGCGCCCGTCGGAGTGGCCGTGGACGAGGAGGGCAACGTCTACGTCGCCGACACCTACAACGACCGCGTGCGGAAGGTGACGAAGGAGGGCTTGGTGACGACGCTCGCCGGGTCGGGCGGGCCGGGCCACGCCGACGGCCCCGCGCTCGCGGGCGCGCTCTTCGACA
>Ga0196978_1000419_pt1 | contig 21855 bp, 19 predicted proteins | sample S3v_2013CmetaG_FD_155491 | JGI IMG/M metagenome (GOLD analysis project Ga0196978, IMG submission 155491) | Soil microbial communities from Anza Borrego desert, Southern California, United States - S3+v_20-13C | ecosystem: Environmental > Terrestrial > Soil > Desert | place: USA: California... | reverse complement strand
GAGAAGCGCATGAGGGACAGGAAGGTGCTCGATCTCAGGAGCCGCATCGAGCTCTACGGCGATGACGCGCTCACGCGCGCGATGCCGTCGCGGCAGGGCATCGTCGAGCTGACCCTGAAGAACGGACGCGAGCTGCGGCACCACGTTAAAGCCGTGCGCGGCACGTCCGACAACCCGATGACGCGGGCGGAAGTCGACGAGAAATGCTTCCACCTGCTCGCGCCAATTTTGGGCAAGAAGCGCGCGCGGCTCCTGTGCGACACGGTCTGGACGATCGAGGACGTCTCCAGCATGCGTGCGCTGCGGCCCCTGCTGCGCGCGTAAGCGACTGATACGCCGAAGGTCCGTAAGCCAGCTTACAGCTCTCACTGGGGTTGACACGCGCGGTGTGTAGGCGTATGTTTGCAATCGTATGCAAACGTATGCACAGAGCCTAAATCCATGAGCGGTCAAATGCACACCCTGTCCGCGCGGGTTCCCGCGGACGATTTCGCATGGCTCTCGGGACTCGACATGGCCCCGGCAGCAACGCCCAGCGACAAGCTCCGCGCGCTGATCGCTCAGATGCGGCGACAGCACGAGGGCGCGCTCGACTACACCGCGTGCATCGCGTGGCTGCGCGACATGCTGTCTCCGCTGGTAGCCGCATTGCGCGGTGTCGAGCACCGACATGAGATGCATTCGGCAGCCGTGACGGTCGTCATCGAGTGGGCGCCGCAGATCATGGCGACGCTGCTGGCCGCAAGAAGCCTGGGCAGCGATGATGCAGCGGCCGCAACCGCGCTGGAAAAGACGCTGGTGCAGCAGTGTTTTCAGCTGATCGCCGCGCTCCTGCGCCTGGGCGTCACGGCAAAAGCCGAGTGCTACACTGAGGACGCAATAGAAAAACAACTGCCTCGCGTACTCGAATTGGCGCAGCTCATTACAGCCAACCGCGAACCACAGGAGATCCGGAAATGACCGATTCGATTGCGAACCGCGTCACGCGCATCGTCAGCGGCAGCGTGCATGCGCTGCTCGATGCAGTCGAGAATGCCGCTCCCGAGGCGATGATGAGTCAGGCCGTGCGTGAGGTCGAGCAGGTGACCGACGACGTCCGCGCGGAGCTCGGGAAGGCGGAGGCGGCAAAGCACCTCGTCACCGCGCAGATCAACAAGCTCAACAGCGACAACGAGCAGCTCGCCACGCAGATCGAGACCGCGCTCGCACAGGGCCGTGAAGAGCTCGCGCGCGCCGGCATCGAGAAGCAGATCAACATCGAAGACCAGATGCCGGTTCTGCAGAAATCGCTTGCGGAGCAGCAGGAGCGAGCGAAGGAGCTGGAAGGCTACATCACGGCGCTCGTCGCCAAGCGGCGCGAGATGGAGGAAGCGTTGCGCGAGTTCCTCGCCGCGCGGGCGGATGCATCGTCGCCGACCGGCGCGGCTCCGGCGCGGGGGGCAGCGCAGGGCCGCGTCGACAATGCCAGCTCGGCCTTCGACCGCGTTCTGGCGAAACAAACCGGCGTGAGCGGGCTGTCCGCGGGCGTGACGGCGAACGCGGCGCAGGTGAAAGAGCTGCAGGAGCTGCACCGCAGCCACCGGGTCGAGGAAAAGCTCGCGCAGCTCAAGGCCCGGCAGACGAAGTGACTCCCGGGAGCGGACGCCTGCGGGAATGAGCGTATTCCTCGCACCCGAGTCCTGGCCCTTTCTCGTTGCCACGATCGTGCTCGTGGCAATCACGGTGATCGAGGGATTGACCCTGCTGGTCGGCTTCAGCGCCGCGCACTGGTTCGATCACTTCCTGCCCGACACCGGCGCCGGCATGGACGGCGCAGTCGATAACGTGCTCGGTTGGTTGCACGTCGGCAGGGTGCCCATCCTGATCCTGATCGTAATCTTTCTGGCGGGATTCGCGACGACAGGGTTCGCGCTGAATGCGGTGGCATGGTCGATCGCCGGCAGCGGGCTGCCGGCCGTGATCTCGGCACCCCTGGCATTCCTCGCAGCCCTGCCGATCGTTCGCGCCGGCGGCGCGGTGGCAGCGCGCCTGATACCCAGGGACGAGACTTTCGCGGTCTCGCTCGATTCGCTCGTGGGACGCGTGGCCGCCGTGGTCTCCGGCACCGCGCGCCACGGCTTTCCCGCGCAGGCAAAAGTCACGAACGAGCACGGCCAGACGCTCTACGTCATGGTAGAACCGGACGATCCGCAGACCGTTTTCCCGGCTCGCGAGTCGGTGCTTCTCGTGCGTCGCGTGTCGGGCATTCGCTTTGTGGGAATCCGCAATCCACGACCGGACCTGCTCTAAGCACGCCGGCCGCCAATCAGGGGGGTAAAGCAATGGGCAGCTTCTTCGACAGCGCCGTCTTCGCAGGCATTCTGCTGGTCGCACTGTTCGCGGTCGGTTTCATCTTCTCACGCCTCTACCAGCGCGCCTCCAAGGAGCGCTCGTTCGTGCGCACGGGTCTCGGCGGCCAGAAAGTCGTCATGGACGGCGGCGCGATCAAGCTCCCGGTGTTTCACGGCGTGATCTGGGTGAACATGAACACGCTGAAGCTCGAAGTGCATCGCGCCGGGAAGGACAGCCTCTTCACGAAGGACCGGATGCGGGCCGACGTGATCGCGGCGTTCTTCGTGCGCGTGATCCCGACCATAGAGGGGATCGCCAATGCGGCGCAGACGCTCGGTCAGCGCACGCTCGACCCGGAGGCTCTGAAAGAGCTGGTCGAGGACAAGTTCGTCGATGCGCTGCGCGCGGCGTCGGTGTCGATGACGATGCAGGAGCTGCTCGACAAGCGGCAGGACTTCATCCAGGCGGTGCAGAACGCCGTGGCGGAAGACCTCATGAAGAACGGCCTCGAGCTCGAAAGCGTATCGCTGACGAAGTTCGACCAGACGCCCAAGGAGTTCTTCAACGCGGACAACGCGTTCGACGCCGAAGGCCTGACGCGACTCACTCAGGAGACGCAGAAGCGCGCGAAGGAGCGCAACGAGATCGAACAGAACACCCAGGTCGCCATCGCGCAGAAGAACTACGAAGCCGCGCAGCTCAAGCTCGAGATCGAGAAGGGACAGCGTTTCGCGACGCTGTCGCAGCAACAGGACGTGTCCGTGCGCGAAGCGGAGCAGGCCGCGCAGGTCGCCGCCATACAGGCCCAGCGCAAGCGCGAGTCGGAGCAGGCGCGTATCGACGCCGAGCGGCTGGTGAAGGAGGCCGAGGTGATGCGCGACCTCGCCGTGCGGCAGAAGCAGATCGATGCCGACCGCTCGGTGAAGATCCAGGAGATCGAGCAGCAGCGCGCAACGCAGATCGCCAACCAGGAGAAGGCCATCCTGGTCGCGAAGAAATCGGAAGAGCAGTCGCAGGCCGAGGCAAAAGCGAACGAAGCGCGCGCGGAGACCGTCAAGGCGGAGCAGCTCGTCATCACCGCTGCCGCCGTCGCGGAAGCGCAGCGCGAGAAGGAAGTCGAGCTGGTCGAAGCAGAAAAGCAGGCGCAGAAACAGGCGATCGGCATAAAGGTGTCCGCCGCCGCGGAAAAAGACGCGGCCGAGAACCACGCGCAGGCGATCAAGATCCGCGCCGAGGCGAACCTTCGCAACTATGAAGTCGAAGCCGAAGGCAAGGCGATGATCAACGATGCCATCAACAAGCTGTCTGCCGAGCAGATCGGAATGCAGGTGAAGCTCGCGTTGATCCAGGCGCTGCCGAAGATCATCGAGGAATCGGTGAAGCCGATGCAGAAGATCGACGGCATCAAGATCGTTCAGGTGGACGGCCTCACGAAAGCCGGCGGGAATGGCGCCGCTGCGCCGGCGAACGGCAGCCTCGCCGAGCAGGCCGTCAATGCCGCCCTCTCGTACCGCGCGCAGCAGCCGCTGGTCGACGCGCTGTTGCAGGAGATCGGACTCAAGGGCAATACGCTGAACGGCCTCACGCTGAGCGTGCAGCCGGTGGAGTCGAAGCCCAGCGAAGCACCGAAGAACTAGCCAGGCGAGCCGCGGCGCGCGCCGTTTGGCGGCCGCGCCGGGTCAGGCAGCGCCCTCGCTGCGCTAGAATTACTGCCCTCCCGCAGTAATTCCCCGCAATGAATTTTCAGCTCACGTCCGACCAGGAAACGTTTCGCGACGCGGTGCGCGGCTTCGCCGACCGTCATCTGCGCGAAGGCGCGCTCGCACGCGCGCACAGTCCCGATCACCCATGGGACGTCGCGAAGCTCATGGCCGAGCAGGGTCTGCTCGGCATCACGATCGCCGAGAAAGACGGCGGCCAGGGCGGCACGCTCATGGACGCCGTGATCGCGATCGAGACGATCGCGCAGGTGTGTCCGCGCAGCGCCGATGTGGTGCAGGCAGGCAACTTCGGCGCGATCCGCGTGCTCGCCGAATATGGAACGCAGGATCAAAAGACGCGTTACCTGACCCGTCTTTTGAAAGGCCACGGCGTGATCTGCGTCGGCATGACCGAACCGGAAGCAGGCTCCGCCGTCACCGATCTCAAAACGACCGCGACGCCCGATGGCGATGGCTTCCGGGTGAGCGGCGAGAAGATCTTCACCACTCACGCGCCGTACGCCGACGTGATGGTCACCTACGTGCGCTACGGACCCGGCGTCGGCGGCATCGGCTCCGTGCTGATCCCACTGAAGGCCGATGGGGTCAAGCAAGGGAAGCCCTCGTTCTTCATGAACGGCGAGGAATGGGTGACGACGTGGTTCGACGACGTCTACGTCCCGCCCGAGAACGTGCTGCTGCGCGAAGGCGGCTTCAAGAAACAGATCGCCGGCTTCAACGTCGAGCGCATCGGCAACACGGCGCGCTCGCTCGCGCTGGGCCGATACTGCTACGAGACCGCGCGCCAGTGGGCGCTCCAGCGCAAGCAGTTCGGCCGGCCGCTGGCGGAGTTCCAGGGGCTCCAGTGGAAGTTCGCCGACATGAAAGTGAAGCTCGATGCCGGTCAGCTCCTGCTCTATCGCGCCGCCGCGAATGCGGACCGCGGCATGCCTTCGGCCGAAGACACCGCGATCGCGAAGGTCTTCTGCAACCAGGCCGGATTCGACATTGCGTCCGAAGCGATGCAGGTGATGGGCGGCATGGGCTACACGCAGGACACGCTGGTGGAATGGTGCTTCCGCAAGTGCCGCGGCTGGATGATCGCCGGCGGCTCGATCGAAATCCTCAAGAACCGCATCGCGGAGAGCGTGTTCGAGCGCTCGTTTTCGCAAAGGCAAGTGACGAAGTGACGCGGTGATGCGGTGATGCAGTGACGAAAACCAAGGGGTGGCCCTTCACCGCGTCACTTCGTCACCGCGTCACCGCGTCACTGCCTCTACACACATGGAAATGAACAAAAAACCCGCATCTGGTAACGCGTTATTTCAGGCCCTCTTCGAGCCCCGCTCCGTCGCGCTGATCGGCGCCTCCGGCGACGCGAAGAAGAACACCTCGCGACCGCAGCGCTTTCTGCGCAAGCACGGCTACACCGGCCGCATCATCCCGATCAATCCCGGCCGCGACGAGATCTTCGGCGAGAAAGCGTATCCCGATGTCACCGCCGTGCCGGAGCCGATCGACCACGCGTTCATCATGGTGCCGGCGAAAGCGGTGCTGCCCGCCATCGAGCAGTGCGCGCAGAAAGGCGTGCCGGTCGCGACAATCTACAGCGACGGGTTCGCGGAGACCGGCCCGGAAGGCCGCCGTGCGCAGGAGCGCATTCTGGAAGTCGCCCGCGCAGGCGGCGTGCGCGTCATCGGACCGAACTGCATCGGGCTCGTGACCACCGAGCCGGGCTGCGCCATTTCCGTCAACGCCGTGCTCGAGATGCCGCAGATCAAGGCGGGGCCGCTCGCGATCGTCTCGCAGAGCGGCAGCATGCTCGGTGGTCTGCTGTCACGCGGGCTCGGCCGCGGCGTGGGTTTCTCCAAGCTCGTCTCGGTCGGCAACGAATCCGATCTCTCGGTAGGCGAGTTCGCGGATCTGCTGGTCGACGATGCGCATACGAACGCGATCCTGCTGTTCCTGGAGACACTGCGCGACGCCGACAAGCTCGCACACGCGGCGCGCCGTGCGTACGCTGCGGGCAAACCGGTGATCGTCTACAAGCTCGGGCGCTCCGAAGTCGGACAGGATCTCGCCGCGTCGCACACGGGCGCGATGGCGGGTTCCGACGAGATGGCCGATGCCTTCTTCCGCGCGCACGCGATGGTCCGCGTGGACACGCTGGAGAACCTGTTCGAGGCGCCGGCGCTGTTCGCCAACCAACGTCCGGCGAAACGCCACCGCGTCGCGATCATGACGACTACCGGCGGCGGCGCCGCTAGCGTGGCGGACCGTCTCGGCACGCTCGGCGTCGAGGTCGTCGGACCGACCGACGCGGTCGTCGAGACGCTCGCCGCGCAGAACATCGGCATCAGTAAAGCGCGCCTCACCGATCTCACGCTCGCCGGCGCGAAGAAGGAGATCTACAGCGCGGTGCTGGACGCGATGCTCGCCTCCGACCACTGCGATCTCGTGCTCGCGATCGCCGGAAGCTCCGCGCAGTTCCAGCCGGACGTCGCCATCGAGCCGCTGCTCGAGGCGAATACCGGAGGCAAACCGCTCGTGTCGTTCGCCGCGCCGCACGCCGAGAAATCTCTCAAGCTGCTGGCGGAAGCGGGCATTCCGGGCTTTCGCACGCCGGAGTCCTGCGCCGATGCGATCCGCGCATGGCGCGACTGGCGCCCGCCTATCGAGCAACCCGCACGTGACGCAAAACGCGTCGATGCCGCGAGGGCGCTGCTGCGCGATACAGGCGCGCAACTCGACGAGCTACGCTCCGGCGAGCTCTTCGAAGCGCTCGGCGTGCCGCGTGCGCAAACGGCGGTGATCCGCTCGCCGGATGAATGCGCCGACATACCGTTTCCGGTCGTCGCGAAGATCCTCTCTCCCGACATCCCGCACAAGACCGACGCCGGCGGCGTCGCCCTCGACATCGGCGATGCCGCCGCGCTGAAGCACGCCGCGCGCGAGATTCTCGATCGGGTCAAAGCGAAGCACGCGAGCGCGAAGCTCGACGGCATCCTCGTGCAGCGCATGGAAAAAGGAATCGCCGAGCTTATCCTGGGCTACAAGCGCGATCCGCTGGTCGGGCCCGTCGTGGTACTCGGCATCGGCGGCGTGCTCGCCGAGATCTACAAGGATTTTGCGGTGCGCCTCGCCCCCGTCAGAGCCGAAGATGCGCAGGCGATGATCGACGAGGTGAAAGGCCTTGCGGTGATCCGCGGCTATCGCGGCATGCCCAAAGGCGATTGCGACGCGCTCGCGCGGGCGGTGAGCGCGTTCTCGCAGATCGCCTTCATCGACGGCATCGCGGAAGCGGAAGTGAACCCGCTCATCGTGAAGCGCGAGAGTGAAGGCGTCGTCGCCGTCGACGGATTGATCGTAAAGACGTCGTGAACCGTAGGGTGCGCTAGTAGCGCACCGGCCGGTGCGCCACCGGCGCACCCTACGAACACCGCGCCGGCGCGACGCGAATTTAGTCGATGACCCCGAGCTGCCGATAGAACGGCAGCAGCTCCCGGAAGAAGAATCGCGCCTGCTCTTCCACCGCGGCGTCCGTGGCGCGGCCGGGCTCGACCGCCTGACCGTCTTTAACGAGCTTCTGGCCGCCCGCCGCCACCGCACGCTTCGCGCGTTCGATGGCGCCGGGCTCGTCCTGCGGCGTGGCGAAGCAGATGCGATCGACGGCGCCCAGCGCGACGCCGGCACCGACAACGGGAGACGCCAGTACCGTCGTGGCGGCGCCGGGCCGCTTCTGCCGCAAGAGCACTTCGTTGAGCCGCCTCACGGCAGCGCGCCGCGCCGCGTCGCCTGCCGCCGGCAGCGCCGGCCACACGTTGCCGAGCGCCGCCATACCGAAGACCCCCTGACGCAGGCGAGTGCGGCCGAGTCCCGCCGTCTCGGGCGCCTGCGCGAGCTCGTCGAACGTCATGGGAGCGCGCGCGAGCGCGTCGAGCACCGGCGCATAAGACTCCGGCTGCAGCGTGACTTCACCCACCGGCGTGCGGCCCTGCAGACGGCAGAGCGAACGCGGGCGCGCGAGCGCGAAGCGTGTCGAGCCGAGAATAGCCTCGCGCGCGGCCGCGTCGGCGGCCGGCGCACCGCGCGTGAAGACATCCTTGCGAAACACCTGGTTCGACGCGTAATCCTTCAACGTCTCGGCGAACGCGCGGTCGCCGACTTCCGCGACGATCTCGGCGATCTCCGGCTTGAGCACGAACTGACTGAAGTTCTGGACGTAATCCGCCGAGCCGGCATAGCCGAGCTTCGCCGAGCCCAGCGTACGCGCCACGTCCGCGTGATAGAAAAGCGACCAGTTCGCGTTGAAGTACTCGTGCGCGATGTACCGCGGATCGTAATCGGCTACGCCGGCGAGGCGCACCTTCGCCACCGGGTTCGCGCGGAAGAACTCCGCGCCTGCGCCGTCGAGCCTCGACGCGAAGTCGAGCGCGCGCCGTACGCGCTCCACGCGCTCGCCGGCGCCGAGCTCGGTGTGCTCGACCAGCAGTCGCTGCAGCGGAGAGACCGACGCGAGACCGGGCAGGCAGTTGTAGCTGACGTACGCGATACCCGCGGGTTTCAGCCGGCGCCGGATGAGCTCGACGATCTGCCGCCGGTGCTCCTCGCCGACCCACGACCACACCCCGTGCAGCTCGATGATGTCGGCGTCGGGCAAGTCGAGCTCGAGGAGCTCGCCGAAGCTCTTCTCCAGGAAACGCACGTTGGCGACGCCGCCGTCGGCGGCGAGCTGCCGCGCGTTGTGGATGTGCGTCGGATTGAAATCGACCCCGATGAACTCGCCCAGCGGGTTCGCGGCGCCATGCACGGTGAGCGAATAGCCGTTGCCGCAGCCGAGCTCGTAACAGGTGAAAGGCTCCTCGCCGCGGGCGACCTCGAGCCCGGCCAGCAATGCGACGAAGCGCAGCGCGGACGGCGCGAGCTCGCGGTAGTAGCCGTGGGTGTAGCCGATATCGACGACATAACCCTCGGCCCAGGCCGGATCGGTCATGCGTCGGCTACGGGAAACCGATGTCCGGCACGGGCAAAGGACCCGAATCGGCTTTGTTCAGCATGAAGTCGAAGCCTGCGCTGAGCGCATCGGTCTTCGCCCCCGCGTCGTCGTACAGAACGTGCCCGTGAGTGAACTTCGAAAAGTCGAACGTGAGCACGTTCTGCGTCGAGTTCGAGGTGCGCAGATCGTTGAGCGTCACGTCGTGGAACCGGTACTCGTCGACGAGTCGCGGCCCGTCCGCGCTCGTCTCGTACGCCTCGACCTCCGCGATCTTGATGTGTTTGCCGGTATTGACGAACTGGGTGAGCTCCACGAGCTGCGGGCTCGACCCCATCAGGAGCATCACGTCGGTCGCGGTGAGCTTGCCGGCGTCGAGCTTGCTGGTGCTCACGGTGTTCGTCGCAGCCAGCGTGAAGCCGAACGATTCCAGTTGCAGCCATTCGCCAGCCTTCCCCACGCCGTCGAAGCGCACGTAGTAATCGAGATCCGAGACCGTCGAGTCCTGCTTCGCCTTCAGGGCGTGCGCGTCGCCGGGCGGTGCGCCGGCGATCTTGTTGGTGAGGAAGTCGAACCCCGTGCTCACTTCGTCGTCCTTGCCGCCCTTCATGTCGTAGACGATCGCGGTGCGCCCGAACCGGCCGTAATGGAACGCGAGCCCGTATTGGGTCACCGGGCCGCCGAAGGCTGTGATACCGCTGACGATCACGTCTTCGAATCGAAACTCCTCGACCAGGCGATCGCCGTTGTCGCCTCCGTCGGCATACGCCTCGATCTCGACGAACTTCAGGTGCTTGCTCTTGCTCGCGGATTCCAGCAGCTTCACCAGCGGCGCGCCGGAGCCGAGCATCGCAGTCGCATCCTGGGGCACGACCTTGCCGCCGCCGCCCCCGCCGCCGCCGGGGGTCGTCCCGGCGACGCCCCAACTGAATCCGTCGAGCTCGACCCAGTCGCTGGTCACGTCGTCGACCCGCATGAAGTATTTGAGGTGGCTCGCCGGCGGGATGCTGTCGGCGGGGCCCATCTTGCCCGCATCCGCAACAGGAAGGTCGCCATCGTTCTGTTTGTTCGCTGCGAAATCGAAGGCTTCCGCGATCGCACCATCCTCGTTCCCGGCGGCGTCGTAGATGACCTGACCGTGATTGATTTTTGAAAAGGCGAGGCTCAGCGTGTTCAGTGTCGTGTCGGCGGTATGCAGTCCCGCGAAGGTCACGTCGGTGAACCGATACTCGTCGATCAACCGCGGGGGCTCGCCGCCGGCGCCCGGTGCGTACGCCTCGACCTCAACGGTCTTCACGTGCTCGCCCGTGACAGCGAGCTCGGTCAGCTCGACGACGTGCGGGCTCGAGCCCAGCAGGAGCACTGCCGGGCTCGCCTCGAGCCTGCCTGCAGCGCCGCCGCCCTTGCTCGTGAAATCCACCGCAACATCCAGTCCGAGACCGAAGGCGTCCAGCCGCAGCCACTCGCCGGGTTTGCCCACGCCATCGATGCGGACGTAGTAGTCGAGGTCGGAAAGCGTAGGCTCCTGTTTGCCCTTCAGCGCTTCCGCGTCGCCGGCCGGCACGCTGGAGGTCTTGCTCTCCATGACGCTGGAGCCCATGCCCACCTCATGGTCCTTGGCGCCCTTGTCGTCGTAGGCAATCGCCGTGCGGCCGAACATGGAGTAAGCGAACGCAACGTCGTAGCGTGTCGGCGAGGCCGCGTCCGCAAGCAGCGCGCTCACGACCACGTCGTCGAACCGGAACTCCTCGATCAGTCTGCCACCGTCCGTACCGGCGCCGAACGCGTATGCCTCGATTTCCACGAACTTCAGGTGCGTGCCCTTGCCGGCAAACTGCAACAGCTCCACCAGCGTGGGGTTCGACCCGAGCGTCACCGTCACGTCCCGCGGCGCGAGCTGGCTCGAGCCGAGACCGCTGCCGCCGCTGGCGGGCGTCGCGCTGATGCCCCAGCTGAACGCATCGAGCTCCACCCAATCCTCGGTGAGCCCGTCGATGCGCATGAAGTAGCTCAGATCCTCGCCGGGCGCGATGATGTCGGCGATCGTGCCCTTGAAGACGTCGGCCACCGGCGTCTTACCGGTCGTCGATTTCGCCTGGGCGAAGTCGTAACCCGTGGAAACCGTGTCGGTCTGCACACCCGAGTCGTCGTAAACGACGCTGCCGTGCAGGACCTTCGCGAAGTTCAGGTTCACCATGTTGAACGTCGTGTCGTTCGTATGCAGCCCGCTCAGCAGGACATCTTCGAACCGGTACTCGTTCACGAGCCGCGCTCCGTCCGCGTCCGACACGTACGCCTCGACCTCCACGCTCTTGATGTGCTTGCCGGTCGCCACGAGATCGGTGAGCTCGACGACGTGCGGGGTCGATCCCAACAGCAACGCGGCGTCGCTCGCAGCGAAGATGGCGGCCTTCCCGTCCTTGCTCGTCGCATTGGCGCGCGAATCGAGCGTGAGAGCGAACGCGTCCAACCGCAGCCACTCGCCGCCGCCGACGCCCTCGAATCGGACGTAATAGTCGAGCTCCGACACCGTCGCCTGCTGTTTGCCCTTGGCGGCGCCTTCGACGCCGTTCGGTCCCGCGACGATCTTGTTCAGGCCATAGTCGAAGCCCGTGCTCACCACGTCGTCCTTGGCGCCCGCCAAATCCTGGACGACCGCCGCACGGCCGAGCTCCACGTAATCGAAAGCGACGTCATAACGCGTCGGTGAGCCGGCGGAGGCATTCAGTTCGCTGACCACCACGTCCTCGAAGCGAAACTCCTCGACCAGGCGAGAGCCGTCGGCGTCTTCGGCGTACGTCTCGATCTCGACGGACTTCAGGTGCTTGCCCGTGCCGGCGTGCGTGAGGAGCGTCACCAGCGCGGGGCTCGAACCCAGTGTCGCCATCACGTCTTCACGCACGGCGCTGCCGGCCTTGCCGCCGCCGCTTGCGCCCGTGCTGTGGACGCCCCAGCTGAACGCATCGAGCTCGACCCAGTCCTGCGTCACGCCCTCGACTCGCATGAAGTGGCTGAGCGTCGCACCGGGCGGAACGCCCACGATCACGCTGCCCGTTCCCACGACCACCCCGTCGGGCACGTCCGCGACGTTGATGTCGACGGTGACCGCGTTCGAATCGTCGCGGCCGTCGTTCGCGGTGTAAGTGAAGCTGTCGGCGCCGAAGTAGTCCGCATCCGGCGTGTAGCTGAACGAGCCGTCGGGATTCAGCGTAACGTCGCCGTGCGCCGGCCCGGTGACGAGGACGGCGTTCAACGCATCGCCATCGACGTCACTGTCGTTCGCCAGCACGCCCGCTGCCGCGACCGTGAGCGTGGAGTCCTCGTCCATGAAGTACGCATCGGCCGCGGCGAGCGGCGCATCGTTCGCGCCGGTGATCGTGATCGTCACCGTCTGGGCCGACGTGCCGCCGTGACCATCCTCGACGGCGATGTCGTAGCGCTGCGTGAGCACCTGCCCGGCCTGAAGATCGTCGAGCGCGGCGTCGGCTATCTCGAAGCTCCAGCCGACGCTGTTCGCGGTTTGATCCACGCCGCCGAGCACGAACGCGCCGCGATAGCCGGCGCCGCCGTCCTGCGGCGCGACGCTCGCCCCGTGCACATCGAGCGTGTCGAGATCGGTAAACGTCATCACGCCCGCAGCGCTGTGCAGCGTCGCGTTCTCGCCGGGCGCGTTGTCCGCGACCTCGGTCGCGGCGCCGCTCTGCGGGCCCGTCCTGATGAGCGGCGCGTCGTTGGTGCCGGCGATCGTAATCACGACGTCCTGCGCTGCGCTCGAGCCGTGCCCGTCGTCTATCGTGACGCGATAGGTCTCCACCCGCGTCTCGCTCTGCCCCAGCGATTGCGCGGCCGCGTTGTCGAGCACGTACGACCACGCCATCGAGCCGTGCGTGGTCGCCGGGCTCTCGGTGATGCCGGCCAGCGCGAACGTCCCGAGCGGCGCGCCGCTCTCGAGCTTCACGAAGCTGCGCGTGTGCACGTCGATCAGATCGACGTCGTCGAAGCGGATCATGCCGAAGGCGACGCGCGAATCGTCCGGCGACGGCGTGAAATTCGCGTCCTCCACGACGGCACCGCTCTGCGCAGCACTGGTGATGATCACCGCGTCGTTCGCACCGGTGATGGCGATCGTCACCGTCTGCGTCGACGTGCCGCCGTGACCGTCCTCGATGGTGACGTCGTAGCGTTGCGTGAGCACCTGCCCGGCCTGAAGATCATCGAGGGCGGCATCGGCCACTTCGAAGCTCCAGCCGACGCTGTTCGCGGTTTGATCCACGCCGCCAAGCACGAACGCGCCGCGATAGCCGGCGCCGCCGTCCTGCGGCGCGACGCTCGCCCCGTGCACATCGAGCGTGTCGAGATCGGTGAACGTCATCACGCCCGCGGCGCTGTGCAGCGTCGCGTTCTCGCCGGGCGCGTTGTCCGCGATCTCGGTCGCGGCGCCGCTCTGCGGACCGCTGCGGATGAACGGCGCGTCATTGGTGCCGGCAATCGTGATCACCACGTCCTGCGCTGCGCTCGAGCCATGCCCGTCGTCCATCGTGACGCGATAGGTCTCGGACAGCGTCTGCCCTTCGGCCAGCGATTGCGCGGCCGCGTTGTCGAGCACGTACGACCACGCCATCGAGCCGTGCGTCGTCGCCGGGCCCTCGGTGATCCCGGCCAGCGCGAAGGTCCCGAGTGGCGCGCCGCTCTCGAGCTTCACGAAACTGCGCGTGTGCGTGTCGATCAGATCGACGTCATCGAAGCGGATCATGCCGAACGCGACGCGCGAATCGTCCGGCGACGGCGTGAAATTCGCGTCCTCCACGACGGCGCCGCTCTGCGCAGCGCTGGTGATGATCACCGCGTCGTTCGCACCGGCGATGGAGATCACCACGTCGGTATCGACGAAGTTGCCGGCGGCGTTCGCGTCGGCGATACGCACGGTGAACGTCTCGTCGTGTGTCTGGCCGGCGGCGAGGCCCTGCGCCGCGGCGTTGTCGAGCACGAATGCCCAGCCCGCCGTCCCGAACGCATCGCCGGTGGCCGCGTCGATGATGCCGGCGATGAGCCCGCCCAGCGGACGAACCGGCATGCTGACGGTCACGGTATGGCTGTCGGTCGCGTCGAGATCGAAAAAGCTTATGGTCCCGAAGGTCCACTCGTGAGTCGCCGGATTGGCGTCGAACGTGCCGTCTTCCACCACGGCGCCCGTCGTGGTGGCGCTATAGACCACCGGCTGGTCCAGATTCGCGACCTGCACGCCGTCGACGAAGACTTCCATGCGCTCCATGCTCTCGACGGTGAGCGTGCGATCGCCGAAGTCGAAGGTGAAATCGCCGGACGATCCGTTCGAAACCTCGCCGTGCGGGTTTCGCCTTACGCTGGTCAGATGCGCGTAATAGGCTGCGACCTGCGAGACGATGGCGGGGTTCGCCCACTCCACGCCGGTGAGCTCCAGGCGCACGGCGTCGATGCCGGCGCCGCCGGTGTAAACGTCGTCGGCGCCCGCATTCTCGGAGAAGCGGTAGATCAGGACGTCGTCGCCGTTCTGGGCCTTGACGTCGTCGGATTCGCTGGTGCCGTTGACGACGTCGTTACCGGAGCTGCCTTTGATTCTGGCCATCGACTTACCTCCTCAGCCGACACGCTACGAAGCGCCGCATAACGGCCGCGCGTGTTCGTGTTCAAATCGGTGTTCGCCTTGCGGTTTTAGCCTGACGATCGTCAGGCTGCAAGAGCGTTCATGGGCCTCCCGGCACGGCGCGCGGATTGAAGCGTCCGGTAGTAAGTCCGTATCCTTGGTCCAATCTTTCAGGAGGCGAGTGATGTTGCTGGAAAAAATTGCCGATTACGCCGTGCGCGAACAAACGTCGGCCCTGTCGGATGACGTCGTCCACCACGCGAAACGCGCTGTGATCGACTGGTACGCCGCGCTGCTGCCGGGGAGCGTCGTCGCGCCCGCCACGCTGCTCGAACAGGCGTTGATCGAAGATCTCGACCGCGGCAACGCGCGGCTCGCGAGCGGCCGCCGCGCGACGTTGCGCGCCGCGGCGCTCATCAACGGGGCGGCTTCGCACTCTGTCGAGTTCGACGACATCTATCGTGACGCAGGCTATCACCCGGGAAGTCCCACGATATCCGCGGCGCTCGCGGCCGCGCAGGCGACGGGCGCCAGCGGCGAGACGTTTCTGCGCGGCGTGATCGTCGGCTACGAGGTCTCGACGCGCATCGGCGAAGCGGTCATGCCGTCGCATTACCGGTTCTGGCACACGACGGGCACCGTCGGCTGCTTCGGCGCCGCAGCCGCAGCCGCGACCATCCTCGGCTGCTCGCGCGAGCAGTTCATGCACGCGCTCGCGACGGTCGGCACGTTCGCCTCGGGTCTTCAGCAGGCCTTCCGCTCGCAGGCGATGACCAAGCCGCTGCATGGCGGCCATGCGGCCGACGCCGGCGCGATGGCGGCCATGGCTGCGAAGAAAGGCGTCACCGGCGCGCTCGACATCCTCGAAGGCGAAGTGGGGTTCGGCGCGGCGATGAGCGTCGATCCGGATTGGTCGAAAGCGACGAAAGGGCTGGGCACCGACTATCACATCGTCCACATGACGTTCAAGAATCACGGCTGTTGCGGACACACGTTCCCGTCGATCGACGGGGCGCTCGAGCTGAAGAAGCAGCACGGCTTCACGCACAGGGACATCGCGAAAATCCGGCTGAAGTCGTACAAGGCGGGTCTCGACATCATCGACAACGCCACGCCCGAGGGCGATTACCAGGCGAAGTTCAGCATCCAGTACACCGTCGCGCACGCGCTCGTGCACGGCAGCGTGCGGCTGAACGCGTTCCTGGCCGAGCGCATGAACGACGTGGAGGTGCGCGAGCTCATGAAGAAGTTCGAGGTGGCCGCCGATCCCGAGCTTTCGAAAGGCTACCCGGGTCAGCGCGCCGCGCACGTCGAGATCGAGTTGAACGACGGGCGCAGGGTTTCGCACTTCCAGCCGTATCGCAAGGGCGATCCCGAGCAGCCGCTCACCGACGACGAGCTGAACGACAAGTTTCTGGAGCTCGCCTCACCGGTGCTCGGCGACGCGGCAGCGAGCACGCTGCTGAAAAAGCTGTGGCGCACGCAGCGGCTCGCGAACGTGCTCTATGCGACGAAAACGAAAGCCCGCCGCGCACGGCCGCGCGATGTCGAGAGTGAGCCGGTGCACGGCGAAGGCGAGCCGGCGGTTTAACATCCAGAGCGTGCGCCGACGGCGCACCGACCGTGCGCTATCAACGAGGAGATGAGATGGCCCCACGACTCATGAAGCTCGTCACGCTCGTTTGCGCAGCGCTTGCGGTCGGCGTTGCGCACGCTGCTGAAACCTACCCCACTCGCCCGATCCGCTTCATCGTTCCGTTCCCGCCCGGCGGCGGGAACGATATCGTCGGCCGCATCGTCGCGGCGAAGCTCGGCGAAGGTCTTGGCCAGCAGGTCGTGGTGGACAACCGCGGCGGCGCCGGCGGCACGATCGGCACCGACATCACGGCGAAGGCGCCGCCCGATGGTCACACGATGCTCGTGAACAACATCAGCCTTGCCGTCAATCACACGCTCTTCAAGAAGCTCCCGTACGACACGCTGAAGGACCTTGCGCCGGTGTCGCTGCTCGGGCGACAGCCGAACGTGGTCGTCGTGCATCCCGGCGTCGCCGCAAAATCGGTCCGGGAGCTGCTGGAGCTCGCGCGCAAACCGGGCGCTGTGATCTACGGCTCCGGCGGCGTCGGCACCGCGTCGCACCTCGCGACCGAGATGCTGAAGCTCATGACGAAAGCCGACATGACGCACGTGCCGTACAAAGGCCTGGGTCCGGCGCTCACCGATCTCATGGGCGGGCGCATACACGTGATCATCTCGACGATGGCTTCCGCGCTTCCGCAAATCAAGAGCGGCAAGCTGCGGCCGCTCGCGGTGACCACCGCCGCACGCTCGTCGTTCTTTCCGGAGATTCCGACGATGAACGAGGCGGGCGTGAAAGGCTATGAGTTCAGCACCTGGTACGGTTTGCTCGTGCCCGCGGGCACCCCCAAAGCGATCGTCGATCGACTCAGCGCGGAAACGCGAAAGGCGCTCGCGACGCCGTTCGTGAAGGAGCAGTTCACGGCACAAGGGCTGGAGGCGGGCGGGTCCTCGCCTCAGGAGTTCGCCGCGTATCTGCGCAGCGAGGTCGCGAAATGGGGCAAGGTCATCAAGGCATCGGGCGCGACGACTGAATGAGCGCACGTCTCGCCGCCGTGTCGGGGCTGGGCGCCAAGGGCCCGGCCTGTTTCCTGATCGACACCGGACACGCGCGGCTGCTGCTCGATCTCGGTTACGGTCCGCAGCCGGGCTTGTGGCCCGATGTCTCGACGGTTGGCGCCGTCGACGCGCTCCTCCTCTCGCACGGACACCGCGACCACGCCGGCGCGCTCGATCTCTTGCCGAAGGTGGGGAATCCGCGCGTCTATGCGAGCGACATCGTGCGCAGGCTGCTGCCGCGCGGCGTCGATGCTTCGCCGCTTCCGCTCCACGGCACGGCGCAGGTCTGCGACGTGCGCGTGACCACAGGGCGTAACGGCCACGCGCCCGGCGGCGTATGGCTGCACCTCGCGGTCGGCGACGGCGTGCTGTACATGGGCGATTACAGCGTGGAATCCGCGGTGTACGCGTTCGATCCGCCACCTGCCGCCGCGACCGTGATTCTCGACGGCTCGTACGGCGACTACGACACGCCGCTCGCGCAGGTGACGCCGGAGTTCGACGCGCTCTTCGACGGCGGACCGGTGCTGCTGCCGGTGCCGCCGGGCGGACGCGCCGCCGATATCGCGCTGCATGTCGGATGGCGCGGCGGTGCGCTGCCGCACGTGGATCCGGCGGTACGGCAAGCGCTCCAGCAGCTCGCCGACGGCGCGGCCGCGTGCCTGCGGTCCGAAGCGCGAGCCGACATCGCCCGCATCGCGCGCGACGCGCCGGACATCGCGACCGCGGAGGGCGTCATGCTCGCCGGCGCGGCCGATGCGGCGAGCGGTAGCGCAGCCGATCTGGTTGCGCGCTGGGAAAAGGATGACGCGCCGGCGATCGTCTTTACAGGGTATTTGCCGGCGGGCACGCCGGCGGAGCGCCTCACGCGTTCGCGCCGCGCGTCTTACCTGCGCTGGAACGTGCACCCGCGCCTTTCCGACAACGCCCGCCTCGTGCGCGAGACGCGCGCGCGCACCGTGCTTCCGGCGTTCGGCGACGCGCGGTATCGCGATGCATGGCGCGCGGCGTTCGCGCCGGCGCGCGTCGTTGTCGAAGACACCGTCGCGCCGTGAGCGACCCGATCGCGCTCTTCGCGCGTCCGTTCTATTTCCTGCGTCATGGCGAGACCGAGAGCAACGCGCGTCAGCTCGTCGCCGGATCGCTCGATACCGAGCTGACGCCGCTGGGCCGGCAGCAGGCGCTCGATGCAGCGCAAGCGCTCGCCGGCGAGCCGATCACCGCCGTGTATTCGAGCCCGCTCAAGCGCGCCCGCGACACCGCGGCGCCGATCGCCGAGCGCCTCGGTCTGCCGGTGGTCATCGTGCCCGAGCTCGCGGAGCGCGCATGGGGCGTGCTCGAAGGTCAGCCGCGCGGATCTCGGGTGCGCGGCACGACCCCGCAGGGCGCGGAGCCCGCCGAAGACTTCCTGCAGCGCATCCTGGCGGGCCTCGCGAAGATCGAAGGCGAGGTGCCGCTGATCGTCGCGCACTCCGGCGTCTTCCGCGTGCTGTGCCGCGCCCTGTGCGTCGAAGAATCCGATTCACCGGTCACGAACTGCCTGCCGCTGCGGATCGTGCCGGCGGGACCCGGCGCATGGAAAATCGAGCCTGCATGCGGCTAATCGAAGGAATGAAACATGACTGAACGTGCCACCACGCGCTTTCGGGCGCTGCTCGCCAAGCCCGGCTGCATCGTCGCCCCCGGCGTTGCCGACGCGCTCGCCGCGCGACTCGTCTCGCTCGAACGTTTCGACGCCGTCTACATGACCGGCTTCGGCACGAGCCTGACGCGGCTCGGCGCACCGGACGTGGGTCTGCTCACCGCCACCGAGATGGTCGACAACGCCACACGCATCGTCGATGCATCCGGGCTGCCGGTGATCGCCGACGCCGATACCGGCTACGGCAATCCGATCAACATGCGGCGCACCATCCGCGATTACGAGCGCGCCGGCGTCGCCGGCGTGCACATCGAAGACCAGGTGTGGCCGAAGCGCTGCGGCCATCTCGCGGGCAAACGCGTGATACCGACCGCCGAGATGTGCGCCAAGATCCGCGCGGCATGCGATGCGCGCAACGACGCCGATTTCACGATCATCGCCCGCTGCGACGCGATTGCCGTCGAAGGCCTCGACGCCGCGCTCGAGCGTGGTGAGCGCTACCGCGAAGCCGGCGCCGACATGCTGTTCATCGAAGCGCCGGTCGGGCGCGAGCAGGTCGCGCGCGTCGCGCAGCATTTCAACGGCGTGCCGCTGCTCTACAACATGGCCTCCAGCGGCAAGACGCCGGACCTCGCCGCAGAGGAGCTCGGCCGCCTCGGCTTCAAGCTCGCGATCTTCCCGAACTGGCTGATACTCGCCGCGATCCCCGCGATGCAGTCGGTACTGCGCGAGCTCAAGGCGAAGGGCGGCATCGCCGAGATCCGCGGCAAGGTCACGACGTTCAAGGAGTTCACCGACATCGCCGGGCTGCCGGAAGTCCAGACGCTCGAAGAGCGCTACGGCGTGGCCGAGGACCAGCGCGCGGGGTTGTAACGCCGCGACGGCACAACTCCTGCTGGGGTTTCGCTGCACGCACTCGTCATAAGGAACGACATGGCAGCGAAAAAACGCACGACCCATCGCAGCACCGGCGGACGCAAGCTCTATGCGGAGCGCAACGCCAAAGGTGAGTTCAAGGACGTTCAGACCTACAAGCGCGCGCACGGCTCCGACGTGCAGCGCGTGTCCAAGGCGGAGACCGCGGCGCGCAAGAAAGCGGGGCAACCAACCCGCGCGAGATAGCCGCGCGCCTCCGGTTATCATCGATGGGGTCAGACTCGTCTGACCCCGTTGAATCGCTAGGAGGCAAAAGCGTGGCCGATGTCGTAGCCTGCAGCACGCTCGCCTGCGCCTACGACTGGCTCAGGGAATTCCAGGCACTGGCGGCGGCGATCGTCGCGATCCTCGCGGCGCTCATCGCGTACGCCGGCGCGCGACGCCGGGCGAACGCACTGCTCGACGCAGCCGCCGAAGACACTGATGCAAGGCGCCGCAGCACGGCCAATGCGCTGTGGGCGGAGCTCGCGCAGTGTCTGAGCAAGCTCACCGCGGATCTGCGCGCGCTGCGTGACGACACCTTCCTGCGGGGCGGCACGCTCGTGCTGCGCGTTACAAAAACGCCGGTATTCGACGCAAGGCCCGACGCTGTCGGCGCGCTCGAGGCGCAAGACGCTTTCGCCGTCGCGCGCGCTTACCAGCTCCTCAAAGCGCTCGACGACAGCTACCGCGAAGCGCTCGCCGCGAAATCGGTCACACGCCCGCAGATCGAGCAGCTCGGGCGGCTGGTAGACGAGGTCGCTGCCGCGGTGCGCGCGGCGGCGGAGCGGTTACGGGAGACCGCCGGCATTTCCACGGCGGCCGCCGATCGCGCGATGACCGCGTACGGCGCCTTCGGCCCTCCCGCAAAGCAGTAGCCGCGGCTCGGCGCCGCGCACGTCATAGGGGCGGACTATGCCGCCCTTGCGAACATTCAATTGGCGGCGCGCCAAGCCGATGCCTACCATCGACCTAACGGCAAGCACGGAGCAAATATATGGTCAGGGCAGGGCAAACGGTCAGTCAGGTCGCGCTGCACATGAGCGTCGCCTTCGGTGTCATGTACGCGCTCACGGGCTCCCTCGCATTCGGCGGGATCGCAGCGCTCATCGAGCCGGTGTGCAACGTCGCGCTGCTGCCGCTGCACGACCGGCTGTGGCAGAAGGTGCGCGAGCGCTACGCTCGCCCGAAAACGGTCGGCGTCTGGCCTCGTACCGCCGCCGACGTATAGCGCCGGGTGCAGCGGCAGCCCCCGTCATAGCGGGTCAGGCTGACAGCGTCCGCGCAACCTCGGCGCTGCCTGTCCAGCTATAAACCTCACGCGTTGGCGGGCCCACTGCAGCAGACGGATCACGGGCCGTGGGTGATCGTAGTCACGCTCGCGCGCACGACTCGTGCGCGATCCCATATGCCGCATAGAACGCGTCAGCTTCCGCCTTTCGGGCGTCGCGCAGCTCCGCCACGAAGGCATCGAACTCCGGGATCGACCCGGTCAGGGGAAATGCACGCACCAGCATCGACATTTGGTTCTCCTTCGTCAATTCGCCCGCATCACGGCGCTACCGCAATTCCTCGCCGATGACGACCGCAATGCGCACGGGGGTTCAATAGATCAACTTCGTTTCGCCAAAGCCTTGCGCACGAGCGCCCCTCCAGCGGCCAGCGCCCAGACACCCTCCAGCACCACGAACGGCATGAAATCGATAAGCCACGAGGAGTAGCACGCGAGCGCGGCGCCAGCGAAGTTCAAAGCCACGTACGGATATCCGTCCGCGCGCATGAGCTTCAGCAGGTTGAGCACGAACGCGAGCAGGAGCAATGCAACGCCCACCGATCCGATCAATGTCGCCATGGCTTACACAGATTACCCGGTGATTGCATACCGGTACGAATCGCGCGGCTCCGAGGCCGCCTCGAGGCACCGCTTCATGCGCAGGACCGCGTGCGAGCGCATGAAGTCAATCAGCGTGGGCTGCATCCCGTATTCAGACCGAGGTCGTCGCCACGTGCTTGG
>Ga0196978_1000417_pt1 | contig 21871 bp, 21 predicted proteins | sample S3v_2013CmetaG_FD_155491 | JGI IMG/M metagenome (GOLD analysis project Ga0196978, IMG submission 155491) | Soil microbial communities from Anza Borrego desert, Southern California, United States - S3+v_20-13C | ecosystem: Environmental > Terrestrial > Soil > Desert | place: USA: California... | reverse complement strand
GCTCGGGGCGCGCGCGGACCTCGCCATCGTGCTCGGCGGCGACGGGACCATGCTCAACATCGCGCGCACCTTCGCCCCGTACGAAGTCGCGCTGGTCGGCGTCAATCAGGGCCGGCTGGGTTTCCTGACCGACATCTCCCTCGACACGATGTTCGAGACCATCGGCGGCATTCTCGACGGGCACTTCGTCACGGAAGAGCGCATGCTGCTCGAGGCGGCGGTCGTGAGCGCAGGCGAGCAGGTGTTCGACGTGCTCGCGTTCAACGACGTGGTCGTGAGCAAAGGCGTCAAAGGCAGCATGATCGAGTTCGAGGTGATGATCGACGGCGAGCCGATCTATACCCAGCGTTCGGACGGCCTCATCGTCGCCACGCCGACCGGCTCGACCGCCTACGCGCTTTCCTCGGGCGGACCGATCGTCCATCCGTCGCTGCGCGTGATCAGCCTGGTGCCGGTGTGCCCGCACACGCTGTCGAACCGGCCGATCGTGATCGGAGCCGATTGCACGGTGGACATCGTCGTGTGCAAGGCGGACGATCCCCGCGCACACTTCGACAGCCATTCGCACTACGAGCTGCGCGAAGGTGACCGCGTGTCGGTGCGCCGCTATGGACACACCATCAGCCTGCTGCATCCGGTCGGTCACAGCTATTACGCGATGCTCAGGCAGAAGCTCAACTGGAACCGTGAATGAGCGGCGCTCGCCGCTCACGAACAGAGGGAAACCTTCCACGGTTTCCCTCCGTAACCTCCTTTCCCCCACAGAGGCGATGCTGCGCAGCCTGAGCATTCAGGATTTCGTCATCGTCGATCGGCTCGATCTCGAGTTTCCGCGCGGCTTCACCGTTCTCACCGGCGAGACCGGCGCCGGGAAGTCGATACTGGTGGACGCGCTGGAGCTCGTCCTCGGCGCGCGTGCCGATGCGATCGTCGTGCGCGACGGCGCCGAGCGTGCGCACATCACGGCGGAGTTCGCGGTGGAGAGCGGCTCCGAGCTCGAGCGCTGGCTCGAGGAGCGCGAGCTTGTTGCGGACGGTGGTTGCCTCCTGCGTCGCGTGATCGACGCCGGCGGCCGCTCGCGGGGCTTCATCAACGGTACACCGGCGACACTGGCGCAATTGCGCGAAGCCGGCGAATTCCTCGTGGACATCCATGGCCAGCACGAGCATCAATCGCTCACGCGCGCCGGCGCGCAGCGCGCGCTGCTGGACGCCTATGGCGGGCTGGCCGACGCTGCGCGCCGGACGGCCGAGCGCTACCGCGACTGGCAGCGGCGCATCGAGCAGCGCGTCGCGTTCGAAACCGGCGCCGCGGCGATCGCGGCCGAGCGCGAGCAGCTCGGATGGCAGGTGCGCGAGATCGACGCGCTCGGTTTCAGCATCGAAAACTGGCAGGAGCTCAATGCCGAGCACGGGCGGCTCGCGCACGCCGCGAGCCTGATCGAAGGCGCGCAGTTCGGTCTCGACGCGCTCTCGGAAAGCGAGGCGGCGACGCTGCCGCAGCTTAACGCGGTCATCGCGAGGCTCACCGCGCTCTGCGAGTACGACCCGGCGCTGCGCGAGGTGCTCGACGTGCTGAACCCCGCCGCGATCCAGATCCAGGAGGCGATCTACGGCCTGCGTCACTATCAGCAGAAGCTCGACGTCGATCCCGCGCGTTTACGCGATGCGGAGAAGCGTCTCGAAGCGATCCACTCGACCTGCCGCAAATTCCGCACGACGCCCGAGGCGCTGCCGGCGCTGCTGGAGCGCGCCCGCGCACGGCTCGCAGAGCTCGACGCCGGCGGCGATGCGGACGCGCTGAAGCGGCTGGAGGAGGAAGCGCGCGCCGCCTACGTGGCCGAAGCGCAAAAGCTTTCGAGCGGCCGCGGCAAGGCGGCAAAGCGTCTTTCAACCGAAGTCACTGCAGCGATCCAGTCGCTCGCCATGGCCGGCGGTACGTTCGAGGTGGCGCTGGAACGGCTCGACGAGCCGGCGTCGTTCGGTCTGGAGCAGGTCGAATTCCGTGTCTCTGCGCACAAGACGATGACGCCGCAGCCGCTCGCGAAAGTCGCTTCGGGCGGCGAGCTGTCGCGGCTCTCGCTCGCGATTCAGACGGTGACGAGCCAGGTCGCCCAGGTCCCCACGCTGGTTTTCGACGAGGTGGACGCCGGCATCGGCGGCCGCGTGGCCGAAATCGTCGGGCGCATGCTGCATGAGCTCGGGCGCAGGCACCAGGTGATGTGCATCACGCACCTGCCGCAGGTCGCTGCGTCGGCCGATCACCAGTGGCAGGTCGTGAAAGCCGCGTCGAAGGACAAGGTATCGAGCCGCGTGACGGCGCTCGATTCCGAGCAGCGCGTCGACGAGATCGCGCGCATGTTGGGCGGCGTCAAGATCACCGAGACGACGCGTAAGCACGCGGCGGAGATGCTGGGACTGCCACTCGGCAGTCCGTCGGGCCGCTAAACGAACAGAGGGAAACCGATGTTTTCCCTCCGTAACCTCCCTTCCTTCGGGCGCGCTGTCGCGCGCCGCATCGGATAACTACTGTGGCTTGTTTCTATGTGGGCAGTCGGGCTTCGTGCATGCGGCGTAGAGGTGCAGCGAATGGTCCTGGATGCGGAAGCCGCGCGCTTCGGCGACTTCGATCTGCCGTTTTTCGATGTCGGTATCGTAGAACTCTTCGACGTGACCGCATTCGACGCACACGATGTGATCGTGGTGTCCGCCCTCTTTGAGCTCGAAAACGGCCTTGCCGCTTTCGAAGTGATGACGAATGAGCAGCCCGGCCTGCTCGAATTGCGTCAGCACGCGATACACGGTCGCAAGCCCGGTGTCGGTGCCTTCCTTGAGCAGGGTCTTGTACACGTCTTCGGCCGACAGGTGCCGCACGTCGCTTTTCTCGAAGATTTCGAGGATGCGCAGCCGCGGCAGCGTCGCCTTGAGTCCTATCGTCTTGAGGTCGGTGGGGGAGGTCACGGCCGATGCTCGGGGGGAGGGTGAGCTATCATATTACGAGATGATCAAGCGAATTCCGATCCTGCTCGCGCTGCTCGGCGCCGGGTGCAGTTACGTGCCGATGCTCGGCCTCTCGCCGCACCGCGTCGATATTCAGCAGGGCAACTACGTCACCCAGGAGATGGTGGCTAAGCTCGAGCCCGGCATGACCAAGAATCAGGTGCGTTTCGCGCTCGGCACGCCGCTCATCACCGATCCGTTCCACCCCGACCGCTGGGACTACGTGTTCGTGCAGCAGCGGCAAGGCCAGGTCACGCAGAAGCGCCGCGTCGTGGTCGTATTCGAGAACGACAGGCTCGCGCGGATCGAGGGCGAGGTCGCTCCGGCCCGGGACATCGCGCAGGAAACCGTCAAGTGAGCATGAGAGTCGCGATCGCGGGCAGCGGCGGCCGCATGGGCCGCGTGCTGATCGAGACCGTGCTCGCCGCGCCTGAAGCCCTGCTGGCAGCAGCCCTGGAGCAGCGCGGCAATGCGAACGTCGGCAAGGACGCGGGAGAGCTCGTCGGCGCACCGTGCGGTGTTCGCGTGAGCGACGACCCGCAGCGCGCGCTCGCCGGCTGTGACGTGCTGATCGACTTCACGCGGCCGCAAGGCACGATCGAGCACCTGGCGATCTGCCGCGAGAACGGTGTGCGGCTCGTCATCGGCACCACCGGCTTCGACGACGCTCAGAAACGGGCGATCGCGGAAGCCGCACGCGCCATTCCGATCGCGATGGCTCCGAACTTCAGCGTGGGCGTGAACGTCCTCTTCAGGCTGTTGCAGGTTGCGGCAGGCGCGCTCAACGAAGGCTACGACGTCGAGATCGTCGAAGCGCACCATCGCCACAAAGTCGATGCGCCTTCCGGTACGGCTTTGCGCATGGGAGAAATCATCGCGACCACGCTCGGGCGCGACCTCAGGACTGCGGCGGTATACGGCCGCGAAGGCGTGACGGGTGAGCGCAAACGCGAGACGATCGGTTTCGCCACCGTGCGAGGAGGCGATGTGGTGGGCGATCACACGGCCATGTTCCTCGGCGCCGGCGAGCGCATCGAGATCACCCACAGATCGGCGAGTCGTGCGACCTATGCGCAGGGTGCGCTGCGTGCCGCCCGGTTTCTCATGGAGCAGCCGGCGGCGCTCTACGATATGCAGGACGTGCTGGGGATAAAAACCCACGACGCGCTTCGAGACTTCGTCCCTCAGCGCAAAAAGTAGCTGAGCGCGGCGCTCGCCGCGCTTTTTCATATCCCGTACATATCCCGTATAATTCGGGTTCCAAGCGAGCGGGACGGGCTTCAAGCCTGTCCCGCTTTCCACATCAAGCCCCGCAAATTCAGGAGTTTCCCGCTCGTGTCGACGCGTACGCCCGCCATCCTCGTGCTCAGGGATGGGACCGTATTCCGCGGCACGTCGATCGGTGCCTCCGGCCTGACGGTGGGCGAGGTGGTGTTCAACACCGCCATGACGGGTTACCAGGAGATCCTCACGGATCCTTCGTACTGCCGGCAGATCGTGACGCTCACGTATCCGCACATCGGCAACTACGGCGCGAATGCGGAGGACGTCGAAGCCGATCGCATCTACGCGGCGGGTCTCGTGATCCGCGATCTTCCGGTGCTCGCGTCGAACTGGCGCCAGAGCTGCACGCTGCCCGAATATCTGCAGCGTGAGAACGTCGTCGCCATCGCCGACATCGACACGCGGAAGCTGACACGCATCCTGCGTGACAAGGGCGCACAGGACGGCTGCATCATGGCGGGTGAAATCGACGAAGGCAAAGCGCTGGAAGCCGCGCGTGCGTTCCCCGGTCTCGTCGGCATGGACCTCGCGAAAGTCGTGAGCTGTAAAAAGCCCTACGACTGGCGGGAAGCGGCATGGAAGCTCGCGTCCGGGTATGGCAGCCGAAGCGGCGAGGGGCGCTTTCACGTCGTGGCGTACGACTACGGCGTCAAGCGCAACATCCTGCGCAAGCTCGCCGAGCGCGACTGCAAGGTCACCGTCGTTCCCGCGGAGACGCCGGCCGAAGAAGCGCTCGGGCTCGAGCCGCACGGCATCCTGCTCGCGAACGGCCCCGGCGACCCGGCGCCGTGCGATTACGCGATCCGCGCGATCCGCACTTTCCTCGGCGTGGGCGTGCCGCTCTTCGGCATCTGCCTTGGGCACCAGCTGCTCGGGCTCGCGGTGGGCGCGAAGACGATCAAGATGAAATTCGGCCACCACGGCGCGAATCACCCGGTGCAGGATCTCGAAACGGGCCGCGTCATGATCACGAGCCAGAACCACGGATTCGCGGTCGATCCCGCGACGCTGCCCGACAACGCGCGCGTGACGCACGTCTCGCTCTTCGACGGCAGCCTCCAGGGCTTCAGCCTGACCGATCGGCCGGCGTTCTGCTTCCAGGGTCACCCGGAGGCGAGCCCCGGACCGCGCGACGTCGATTACCTGTTCGACCGCTTCATCGATTCGATGGCGCAGAAGGCGTAAACGATGGCCAAGCGCACCGACATCGAGAGCATCCTCATCATCGGCGCCGGTCCGATCATCATCGGGCAGGCCTGCGAGTTCGATTACTCCGGCGTCCAGGCCTGCAAGGCGCTCAAGCAGGAAGGCTACCGCGTCGTGCTGGTGAACTCGAACCCGGCGACGATCATGACCGACCCCGAGATGGCCGATGCGACCTACATCGAGCCGATCACGTGGCAGATGGTCGAGAAAGTGATCGCGGCCGAGCGTCCCGACGCGCTGCTCCCGACGATGGGTGGTCAGACGGCGCTCAACTGCGCGCTCGATCTCGCGCGCCAGGGCGTGCTGGAGAACTACGGGGTCGAGATGATCGGCGCTTCGCGCGAGGCGATCGACAAGGCCGAGGACCGCGAGAAATTCAAGGCGGCGATGGCGAAGATCGGGCTTGCGAGCCCGCGTTCCGCGCTCGCGCACAGCATGGAAGAGGCGCTCCAGGTGCAGACGGTCGTGGGCTTCCCCACGATCATCCGGCCTTCGTTCACGCTCGGCGGCACGGGCGGCGGCATCGCCTACAACCGCGAAGAGTTCATGAACATCGTCGAGCGGGGGCTCGACGCCAGCCCGACGCGCGAAGTGCTGATCGAGGAATCGGTGATCGGCTGGAAAGAGTTCGAGATGGAAGTCGTCCGCGACCGCAAGGACAACTGCATCATCGTCTGCTCGATCGAGAACTTCGATCCGATGGGCGTGCACACCGGCGACTCGATCACCGTAGCGCCGGCGCAGACGCTCACCGACAAGGAATACCAGATCATGCGCGACGCCTCGATTGCGTGTCTGCGCGAGATCGGCGTGGACACCGGCGGCTCGAACGTGCAGTTCGGGATCAACCCGGCGGACGGGCGCATGGTGATCATCGAGATGAACCCGCGCGTGTCGCGTTCCTCGGCGCTGGCCTCGAAAGCGACGGGCTTTCCGATCGCGAAGGTCGCGGCCAAGCTCGCGGTCGGTTACACGCTCGACGAGCTGCGCAACGAGATCACGGGCGGCGCGACTCCGGCCTCGTTCGAACCGACCATCGACTACGTCGTGACGAAGGTGCCGCGGTTCGCGTTCGAGAAATTCCCGCAGGCGGACGACCGGCTCACGACACAGATGAAGTCCGTGGGCGAGGTGATGGCGATCGGCCGCACGTTCCAGGAATCGATCCAGAAAGCGCTGCGTGGACTCGAGACCGGCTCCGACGGCTTCGACGAGCGCACCACCGACCGCGACGTGATCGACGAAGAGCTGGGTGATCCGGGTCCTGACCGCATTTACTACGTCGCGGATGCGTTCCGGGCAGGGCTTACACTCGAGGAAATCTACGCGACCTCGCGCATCGATCCCTGGTTCCTCGCGCAGATCGAGCATCTCGTGCGCATGGAAAAGGAGATCGCCGGGCACGCGTTCCACACCGTCGAAGCCGAAGAGATTCGCCGCTGGAAGCGCGCGGGGTTCTCGGACCGCCGGATCTCCAGGCTGACCGGCGCGACCCCTGCCGAAGTGCGCGAGCGCAGGCATGCGCTTGGCGTGCGTCCGGTCTACAAGCGGGTCGATACCTGCGCGGCCGAATTCGCCACGCGCACGGCGTATATGTACTCGACCTACGAGGACGAGTGCGAGGCGCAGCCGGCCGAGCGCAGGAAAGTGATGGTGCTCGGCGGCGGTCCGAACCGGATCGGGCAGGGTATCGAGTTCGATTACTGCTGCGTTCACGCGGCGCTTGCGCTGCGCGAGGACGGCTTCGAGACCATCATGGTCAACTGCAATCCGGAGACGGTCTCCACGGACTACGACACGTCCGACCGGTTGTACTTCGAGCCGCTCACGCTCGAAGACGTTCTGGAGATCGTGAAAGTCGAGCAGCCGTTCGGCGTGATCGTGCAGTTCGGGGGCCAGACGCCGCTTAAGCTCGCGCAGGATCTCGAGGCGAACGGCGTGCCGATCATCGGCACGTCGCCGGACTCCATCGACCTCGCGGAAGACCGCGAGCGCTTCCAGAAGCTCTTGAACCGGCTGAAGTTGAAGCAGCCGCCCAACCGTACCGCCCGCAGCGCCGCGAAGGCGCTCGCGGCCGCGGAAGAGATCGGCTATCCGCTGGTGGTGCGACCGTCGTACGTGCTGGGTGGCCGCGCGATGGAGATCGTCCACGAGCAGGCCGATCTCGAACGCTACATGCGCGAAGCGATCAAGGTCTCGAACGATTCACCGGTGCTGCTGGACCGCTTCCTGAACGACGCGATCGAAGTGGACATCGACGCCATTGCGGATGGCAAGGAAGTGATCATCGGCGGCGTGATGGAGCACATCGAACAGGCCGGCGTGCACTCGGGCGATTCCGCGTGCTCGCTGCCGCCGTACTCGCTTTCACCCGAGATCCAGGACGAGCTGCGCCGGCAGACGATCGCGATGGCGAAAGCACTGAAAGTCGTCGGCCTCATGAACGTGCAGTTCGCGATCCAGGACGGCGTGGTCTACGTGCTGGAGGTGAATCCGCGCGCGTCGCGCACGGTGCCGTTCGTTTCCAAAGCAACGAGTCGTCCGCTCGCGAAAATCGCAGCGCGCTGCATGGCGGGCGCGAGTCTTGCGCAACAGAACGTGAGCTCCGAAGTCGTGCCGCCGTACTATTCGGTGAAGGAAGCCGTATTCCCCTTCATCAAGTTTCCGGGCGCCGACACGATATTGGGTCCTGAAATGAAATCGACCGGCGAGGTGATGGGCGTGGGTGAGACGTTCGCCGAAGCGTTCCTGAAGTCCCAGATGGCGAGCGGCGAGCGGCTGCCGTCCTCGGGCAAGGTTTTCCTGAGCGTGCGCGATTCCGACAAGGCCAAGGTGATCGACGTCGCGCGTTCGCTCGTCGGGCTGGGATTCACGCTGGTCGCGACGCGCGGCACGGCGGCCGCGATTTCGCAGGCCGGACTCCCGGTCACGCCGGTGAACAAGGTCGCCGAAGGCCGGCCGCACATCGTGGACATGGTGAAAAACGGCGAAATCGCGCTCATGGTGAACACGGTCGAGGATCGCCGCGCGGCCGTGCGGGATTCGTACGCCATCCGGCGCGCGGCGCTCCAGCAGCGCGTGTCGCTCTTCACGACGCTCGCCGGCGCGCGCGCGGGGTGCGCCGGCATGGCGCAGGCGCAGGAGCTGCGCGCCTACAGCGTACAAAGCCTGCATGGCTCGCTGCCACGAACGGGCGCCCACGCATGAGCAAGATTCCACTGACCGTCAAAGGCGCGGAGAAGCTGCGTGCCGAGCTCCAGGAGCTGAAGGCCGTTCAGCGCCCCGCAATCATCACGGCCATCGCCGAAGCGCGTTCGCACGGCGACTTGTCCGAGAACGCGGAGTATCACGCCGCAAAAGAGCGCCAGAGCTTCATCGAAGGGCGCATCAGCGATCTCGAGGCCAAGCTCTCGAACGCCCAGATCATCAACCCGGCGCTGCTCGACGCCGACGGACGTGCGGTTTTCGGCGCCACCGTCGATCTCGAGGACCTCGACAGCGGCGAGATCGTGTCGTACCAGATCGTTGGCGAGGACGAAGCCGACATCAAATCGGGCAAGATCTCCATCAGCTCCCCGATCGCTCGCGCGCTCATCGGGAAGTACGCGGGCGACGTCGCGGAAGTACAGGCGCCCGGCGGCGTGCGCGAGTACGAAATTCTGGAGGTCAAATACATCTAGTCGATCTTCCGGCATCGCAGTCGCGGGCGTACCGGACGGTGTACGAACAGAGGGAACCCGGTGATGCATGGCGCCTGATTGGCGCCGTGTTCCCTCCGTAACCTGCCGCGGCGAAAATCCTCGCGGGCATACGCCCGCAGCCGCGGCCGATCACGAACAGAGGGAAACCGCTGATGGTTTCCCTCCGTAAGCTCCTTTCCTTCGGTTTCAGCAGCAGCTACGTGTTCTGGTAGCTGCGCTTGGTCCGGCGCGCGGGCTTGCGGCGCGCGCGCGGCTTTTTCTTCGGCGTATCCTCGGGCGCCTGCGGCCGGTACACCACGATGATCTTGCCGATGTGCTGCACGGCTTGCGCGCCGGTCGCCTCGCAGACCGCCTGCACGAGCGTTTCCCGCGCTGCGCGGTCATCGCCCAGCACGCGGATCTTGATGAGCTCGTGGGCGCGTAGAGCAGCTTCGATCTCGCGCTCGACCTGGGGCGTGAGGCCCGCATCGCCGACCATCACTACGGGCTGCAGATGATGCGCTCTCGCGCGCAGCGCGCGGCGCTCGCCCGGTGTAAGGAGTTGGTCCATGGCTGAAGTCTAATAGGGGATGGCGAAAACGAGTAAAGCGTGGATGCGCCAGCACGTCACGGACCCGTACGTGCGCCGCGCGAGCGCCGAAGGCTACCGCTCGCGTGCCGCTTTCAAGCTCCAGCAGATCGCGGAAAAGGACAAGCTGCTGAAGCCCGGCATGACGGTCGTCGATCTGGGCGCCGCGCCTGGCGGCTGGTCGCAGGTTGCGGCGAAGGCCGTGGGCGACACCGGCCGGGTCATTGCAGTGGATCTCGCCGAAATGGCGCAAGTGCATGGTGTCACAGCGATCGTCGGCGATTTCCAGGAGCAGCCGACGCTCGCAGCCGTGGAAGCGGCGCTCGAAGGCCGGCAGGCCGATCTTGTGCTTTCCGATATGGCGCCCAATCTAAGCGGTATCGCGACAGCCGATCAGGCGCGCTCGATGGGCCTTGCCGAGCTCGCGCTCGAATTCGCCGTCAAACACCTGAAACCGCACGGTAACTTCCTGGTCAAAGTGTTCCATGGCGCTGGTTACGACGCCTTCGTCGGGACCATGCGCCGTTCGTTTTTGCAGGTATCGACGCGCAAGCCGCTGGCGTCGCGCAGCCGCTCCAGCGAGGTCTACCTGCTCGGAAAAGGCGTGCGAAATCAGTCGTAAAGCACACTGCTGCGCGGCGAGTATCGTTTAGAATCGAACCCTTTGCGGTTGAAGTGCGGTTTAAGGAGACTGCTTGAACAATTTGATCAAGAACGTGGCGATCTGGCTGGTGATCGCGCTGGTCCTCATGACCGTTTTCAACCAGTTCAGCACGCGCCAGACCGCGCAGAAGGCGGTCGAATACTCCCAGTTCATCGAGGAGGTGAAGCAGGGCCGCATCGCGAAAGTGACGATCGAGGGCCGGGTGCTCAAAGGCGTGAAAACGACCGGCGAGCGCTTCACCACGTATTCGCCGTCCGATCCGTGGCTCGTCTCCGATCTGCTCAAGAACGGGGTGATCGTCGAGGCCAAGCCCGAGGAGGAGCCTTCGCTCCTCATGAACATCTTCGTGTCCTGGTTCCCGATGCTGCTGCTCATCGGGGTGTGGATTTTCTTCATGCGCCAGATGCAGGGCGGCGGCCGCGGCGGCGCGTTCTCGTTCGGCAAGAGCCGCGCGCGCATGCTCGACGAATCGAACAACACGGTCACGTTCGCGGACGTCGCCGGCTGCGAGGAAGCGAAAGAAGAAGTCGCCGAGCTCGTCGAGTTCCTGCGCGACCCCTCGAAGTTCCAGAAGCTGGGCGGGCGCATCCCGCGCGGCGTGCTGATGGTGGGCAACCCCGGCACCGGTAAGACGCTGCTCGCACGCGCGATCGCGGGCGAAGCGAAAGTGCCGTTTTTCAGCATCTCCGGCTCGGATTTCGTGGAGATGTTCGTCGGCGTGGGCGCCGCACGCGTGCGCGACATGTTCGAGCAGGCGAAGAAGCATTCGCCGTGCATCGTGTTCATCGACGAGATCGACGCGGTCGGACGCCAGCGGGGCGCCGGCCTGGGCGGCGGCAACGACGAGCGCGAGCAGACGCTCAATCAGCTCCTCGTCGAAATGGACGGTTTCGAGGCCAACTCCGGCGTGATCGTGATCGCCGCGACCAACCGCCCGGACGTGCTGGATCCGGCGCTGCTGCGGCCGGGCCGTTTCGACCGGCAGGTCGTGGTGCCGCTGCCGGACATCCGCGGCCGCGAGCAGATACTGCAAGTACATATGCGCAAGGTGCCGGTGGCCCCGGACGTGCGGCCCGACGTGCTTGCGCGCGGCACCCCCGGCTTCTCGGGCGCCGATCTCGCCAACCTCGTGAACGAAGCCGCACTGTTTGCGGCCCGTGCGAACAAGCGCCTCGTCGATATGGACGATTTCGAGCGCGCCAAGGACAAGATCATCATGGGCGCGGAACGGCGCTCGATCGTGATGCCGGAGCACGAGCGCCGTAATACGGCCTATCACGAAGCGGGTCATGCGGTCGTGGCGCGTTCGCTGAACAAGACCGACCCCGTGCACAAGGTAACGATCATCCCGCGCGGGCGCGCGCTCGGCGTGACCATGCAGCTCCCGGTCGAAGATCGCTACAGCATGGACCGCGAACAGATTCTGCAGAACATCTCGGTGCTTTTCGGCGGGCGCATCGCGGAAGAGATCTTCATGAGCCAGATGACGACCGGCGCCTCGAACGACTTCGAGCGCGCGACCGAGATGGCGCGCAACATGGTCGTGCGGTGGGGCATGAGCGATTCGATGGGGCCGATGGTCTACGGAGAGAACGAGGGCGAAGTGTTCCTCGGCCGCTCGATCACCACGCACAAGAACGTCTCCGAATCGACGCTGCAGCAGGTGGACACCGAGATCCGCCGCATCATCGACCAGCAGTACGGCATTGCGCGCAAGATCATCGAGGACAACCGCGACAAGGTCGACATCATGGCCAAGGCGTTGCTGGAGTGGGAAACCATAGACGCCGACCAGATCAACGACATCATGGAAGGCCGCCCGCCGCGTCCGCCGAAACCGGCGCAGCCGCCGGCGCAACAGCCGCCGCGGGATCCGACGCCCACGCCGGCGCCCACGGCGACGGCGGCGCCCGAGGCCTGATCCCGCGTTTTCTTCAATGCGGCAGCTATGTGCTGCCGCTTGAGCGTCCGCTCCTGATGGGCGTCGTGAACACGACGCCCGATTCTTTTTCGGATGGCGGTTTGTTCCTCGCGAACGATGCGGCGATCGCGCACGCGCGGCGGCTGATCGCCGAAGGCGCGGACCTGATCGACATCGGCGGCGAATCGACGCGGCCGGGCGCGTCAGCCGTGACGCTCGAGGAAGAGCGCGCTCGCGTGCTTCCGGTGATCGAGGCGCTCGCCGCCTGCGGCATACCGCTCTCGGTCGATACCCGCAAGCCCGAGCTCATGCGCGATGCGATCGCCGCGGGCGCGAGCATGGTCAACGACGTGAGCGCGCTGGAATCGGCGAGAGCGCTGGAAATCGTCGCTGAGGCCTCCGTCGCGGTGTGTCTCATGCACAAACAGGGCGAGCCTCAGACGATGCAGCAGGATCCGCGCTACGACGACGTGGTTTCGGAGGTGCGTGCGTACCTCGCACGGCGCATTGCCGCAGCGGAAGCCGCCGGCGTCGCGCGCAGCCGCATTGTCATCGATCCCGGCTTCGGTTTCGGCAAGACGTTTGAGCACAACGTCGAGCTCCTGCGCAGTCTGCCGGCGCTGACGGAGCTCGGCGTGCCGGTGCTCGCCGGACTTTCGCGTAAGGCGATGCTCGGGCGTATCACCGGACGCGAGCCGCGCGAGCGCGTGCATGCCAGCGTCGCCGCGGCGCTGTTCGCGGCCGAGCAGGGCGCGCTGATCCTGAGGGTGCACGATGTCGCGGCGACTCGCGATGCGCTCGCGATATGGTCCGCGCTCAAGGGTACAATCGGGCCCTCTTCGCACAGGCAGAATGGATGAAGCGCAAGTATTTCGGAACCGACGGCGTGCGCGGCAAGGTGGGCCAGCCGCCGATCACGCCGGAGCTCGTGATGAAGCTCGGTTACGCGGCCGGCAAAGTGCTCGCGGGACACAACGCAGGCGCGGAGCGCCCCGCCGTGCTCATCGGAAAGGACACGCGCGTGTCCGGTTACATGCTGGAGTCGGCGCTGCAGGCGGGACTTTCGGCCGCGGGCGTGGACATCCTGCTCGTGGGTCCGATGCCCACGCCGGGCGTTGCGTATCTCACGCGCGCGCTGCGGCTCTCCGCCGGCATCGTGATCAGCGCCTCGCACAATCCCTTCGACGACAACGGCATCAAGTTCTTCTCCGGAGACGGCATGAAGCTGCCGGACGAAACCGAGACGGAGATCGAATGCGAGCTCGAGCGGCCGCTCGCCTGCATGGGCTCCGCCGGGTTGGGCAAGGCGCGGCGCATCGATGACGCCGTCGGCCGCTACATCGAGTTCTGCAAGAGCACCTTTCCGACACGCCTCGATCTGAAAGGCATGCGCATCGCGGTCGATTGCGCGAACGGCGCGGCCTACCACGTCGCGCCGCATGTATTCCACGAGCTCGGCGCCGACGTGGTGGCGATCGGCGTGAGTCCCGACGGCTTCAACATCAACGACGAGTGCGGCGCGACGCATCCCGAGGCGCTGCAGGCCGAGGTGAAGCGCATGCGCGCCGATCTCGGCATCGCGCTGGACGGTGATGGCGATCGCCTGATCATGATCGACGGTGACGGTCGGCTCTACGATGGCGACCAGCTTCTGTACGTCGTCGCACGCCGCCGCAAGGCTCAGGGTGAGCTAGCCGGCGGCGTGGTCGGCACGCAGATGAGCAATCTCGGCCTGGAGCACGCGCTTCAGCGGCTCTCGATTCCGCTCGGTCGCGCGCGGGTGGGCGACCGCTACGTGCTCGAGATGCTGCAGGAACGGGGATGGCAGCTCGGCGGCGAAAATTCGGGTCACATCGTGTGTCTTGACAAGCACACGACGGGCGACGGCATCGTCTCGGCGCTGCAGGTGCTGAGCGCGCTCGCGGCCGAGCGCACGACGCTCGCAGCGGCGACGGCCGATGTCGTTCTGTACCCCCAGGTCCTCATCAACGTGAAGGTGCAGCCCGGATTCGATTGCCGTGCGCACCGCGCGGTGCAACAGGCGGTCACCGATGCGGAGCACGATCTCGACGGCGCCGGGCGCGTGCTGCTGCGTCCTTCCGGCACCGAGCCTGTCATCCGCGTGATGGTCGAAGGCAAGGCCGACACCAAGGTGCGGCGCTGGGCCGAAACGATTGCACAAGCGGTCCGCGAAGCGGCGTGAAAACCCACGACGCGCGGCCGCAAGCGGCCGACCAAAAGGTAGCTTAGGCGCCTGCCGGCGCTCGGAAAATTTACGACGCGCCTTCGGCGCAGAAAAGTAGCTGAGCGCGGCAGCCACCCGGGAAAATCCACGACGCGCCGGCATGAAACGCCGGCGCAGAAAAGTAGCTGAGCGCGGCAGCCGCCGCGCTTCTATCAGTGGTTGGCGAAGGGGGCGTTTCGTTGACCCTGCCAGCGGCCGCCGTGTAAAATTCAGCGGTTTAAGTCGGGCTCGATGTCAGCCGCAATGCGCACCAAATTCGTAGCAGGGAACTGGAAGATGAACGGGAACCTGGCTACGAACCGGGCCCTGCTGGATGCGGTGATCGCCGCGGCGGGCCGCATACCCGGTGTGAAGTGCGCGGTGTGTCCGCCGTATCCGTATCTGCCACAGGTGCAACAGCTTCTGAGCGGATCCGGCGTCGCATGGGGCGCTCAGGATGTCTCGCAGTTCGAGAGCGGTGCGTATACGGGGGAAGTCTCCGGCGCGATGCTCGTCGATTTCGGCTGCCGTTACGTGATCGTCGGCCATTCGGAACGCCGCACGCTGTTCGGTGACACGAACACGCTGGTCGCGCAGAAATACGCGGCGGCGCTGAACGCCGGACTCACCCCGATCGTGTGCGTGGGCGAGACGCTGGAGCAGCGGGAGGCCGGCAGCACCGAGCCGACGGTGGCCGCGCAACTCGACGCGGTGACGGAGCTCGCGGGCGTGCAGTCGTTCGCGCATGCGGTGATTGCCTACGAGCCGGTGTGGGCGATCGGCACCGGCAGGACCGCGACGCCCGAGCAGGCGCAGGCAGTGCATGCGTTCATCCGCCGACGGCTCGGTGAGCAGGACACTACGGTGGCGGACTGCGTTCAGATCCTCTACGGAGGCAGCGTCAAGGGCGCGAACGCGGCGGAGCTTTTCGCGATGGCCGACATCGACGGCGGGCTGATCGGCGGCGCCGCGCTCGTCGCGGACGAATTTGCAGCGATTCTCCGGGCCGCGGGCCCGGCGAGCTGAACGAAGAAGCGGAACGAAAGAAGAGATGCAGATCCTGATACTCGTGCTTCACATCCTCGCCGCGATGGGCATCATCGGCCTGGTGTTGATTCAGCATGGCAAAGGCGCGGACGTGGGCGCGGCGTTCGGCAGCGGCTCGGCCGGCAGCGTTTTCGGCGCGGCGGGCTCCGCGAACTTCCTGTCGCGTGCGACGGCGATCCTGGCGGTCGTCTTTTTCGTGACGAGCCTCGCCCTCACCTATTTCTCGAATCAGAGATCCGACGTCGAAGGCGTCATGAGAGAGCGTCCGGCGCCCGCGCCATCGCTGCCGGGACAGATCCCGGGCCAGGCTGACGTGAAGGCGACGCCCAAGCCCGCAGCGCCGGCGGCGCCTGCGTCAGAGGGCGGAAAGGTGCAGGACATACCGAAGTAGCTTCGGCCGACGTGGTGGAATTGGTAGACACGCCGTCTTGAGGGGGCGGTGGCGAAAGCCGTGAGAGTTCGAGTCTCTCCGTCGGCACCATTACTGCAGCAACGAGGATCGGGTAGTTATCGTAAATGCAACGCGTTCGAACCTGACTCCAGAGCCTCGATCCCATGCTCGAAAACTACTTTCCGATTCTTCTCTTCATGATCGTCGGCGGCGTCGTCGGCGTGGCGCCGCTGCTGCTCGGCGGAGGCCTCTCCCGCGTGCTGGGAACGCACCGGCCGGACAGCGAGAAGCTCTCACCCTACGAATGCGGCTTCGAAGCGTTTGAGGACGCGCGCATGAAATTCGACGTGCGCTACTACCTGATCGCGATCCTGTTCATCCTCTTCGACCTCGAGATCGCCTTTCTTTTCCCGTGGGCGGTCGTGCTCCAGGAGGTCGGGTTTTTCGGCTTCATGTCGATGATGGTTTTCCTTGCGATTCTGGTCGTCGGCTTCATCTATGAATGGATGAAAGGCGCACTCGAATGGGAGTAACGACGCGAGACGGGAAGCAGGGGCCCCACGCTTGCGTGGGGATGCAACCAGTCGAATCGGCGTATGCCGCCGACGCGAAGCGGGTAGTGCTTACCATGGGCATGTCGGAGGCGGCGTATGGGCGCACCTGAAAATCTGAGCGACAAGGGGTTCATCACCACCACCGCGGACAAGCTCATCAACTGGACGCGCACGGGCTCTATGTGGCCGATGACCTTTGGTCTTGCCTGCTGCGCGGTGGAGATGATGCACGCCGGCGCCGCGCGCTACGACCTCGACCGCTTCGGCATCGTGTTCCGGCCCAGCCCGCGGCAGTCCGACGTGATGATCGTCGCCGGCACGCTGTGCAACAAGATGGCGCCGGCGCTGCGCAAGGTGTACGACCAGATGGCCGAGCCGCGCTGGGTGATCTCCATGGGTTCCTGCGCGAACGGCGGCGGCTACTACCATTATTCGTACTCGGTGGTGCGCGGCTGCGACCGCATCGTGCCTGTGGACATCTACGTGCCGGGCTGTCCGCCGACCGCCGAGGCGCTCCTCTACGGCATCATCCAGCTTCAGAACAAAATCAAACGCAGCAACACGATCGCCCGCTGATGGCCAGCGCAGAAGACCTCAGCGGCGCGCTCTCCACCGCTTTCAGCGACAAGCTCGTCAGCGTCTCGACCGATCTCGGCGAAATGACGGCCGTGATCCGCGCGCAGGACCTGATCGGCGTCGCGACGCGCCTGCGTGATGCGCCGGAGCTCGATTTCAAGCAGCTCACCGATCTCTGCGGCGTCGATTACAGCGGCTACGGCGGCGGGAGCTGGGATGGCGCGCGGTACGCAGTCGTCTATCACCTGCTCAGCCTCACGCACAACCGCCGGCTGCGTCTGCGGGTCTTCGCGCCGGACGACGACCTGCCGGTCGTCGACTCGGTCATCGGCGTGTGGCCGGCCGCGAACTGGTACGAACGCGAGGCATTCGACCTCTACGGCATCGTCTTCACGGGGCACCCCGATCTGCGGCGCATCCTGACCGACTACGGTTTCGTGGGACATCCGTTCCGCAAGGATTTCCCGCTCTCGGGCAATGTCGAGATGCGCTACGACCCCGAGCAGCAGCGCGTGATCTATCAGCCGGTGACGATCGAGCCGCGCGAGGTGACGCCGCGCATCGTGCGCGAGGAGAACTACGCCGATAGCGAAGGCTTCAGGAAAGGCTGACGCGACATGGCCGAAATTCGCAACTACACCATGAACTTCGGTCCGCAGCACCCTGCGGCGCACGGCGTGCTGCGGCTCGTGCTCGAGCTCGACGGCGAGGTCATCCAGCGGGCGGATCCGCACATCGGGCTCCTGCACCGAGCGACGGAGAAGCTCGCGGAGCACAAGACGTTTCTGCAGTCGGTACCCTACATGGACCGCCTCGATTACGTCTCGATGATGTGCAACGAGCACGCGTACGTCATGGCGATCGAGAAGCTGCTCGGGATCGAGGTGCCGATCCGCGCGCAATACATCCGCGTCATGTTCGACGAGATCACACGGATCCTGAACCACCTGCTGTGGCTCGGCGCGCACGGGCTCGACATCGGTGCGATGACGGTCTTTCTCTACGCGTTCCGCGAGCGCGAAGACCTGATGGACCTGTACGAGGCGGTGTCCGGCGCGCGCATGCATGCGGCCTACTACCGGCCAGGCGGGGTCTATCGCGATCTGCCCGAACGGATGCCGCAGTACCAGCCGTCCAAGTTCCGCGATGAGGCGACCGTGCGCCGGCTGAACGAGGGGCGGCAGGGCTCGGTGCTCGATTTCATCGACGACTTCACGCAGCGCTTCCCGAAGTACATCGACGACTATGAAACGCTGCTCACCGACAATCGCATCTGGAAGCAGCGCACCGTCGGCATCGGTGTGGTGTCGCCCGAGCGCGCGGTGGCGCTCGGTTTCACCGGTCCGATGCTGCGCGGCTCCGGCATCGCCTGGGATCTGCGCAAGAAGCAGCCGTACGAGGTCTACGATCGCATGGAATTCGGCATTCCGGTCGGCGTGAACGGCGATTGCTACGACCGCTACCTCGTGCGCATGGAAGAGATGCGGCAGGCGAACCGCATCGTCAGGCAGTGCAGCGAGTGGCTGCGGAAGAACTCCGGCCCCGTCATGATCGACAACTACAAGGTCGCCCCGCCGGGACGCGTCTCGATGAAAAGCAACATGGAGGAGCTCATCCATCACTTCAAGCTTTTCACCGAGGGCATGCACGTACCGGCAGGAGAGGCCTACGCCGCGGTGGAACACCCGAAAGGCGAATTCGGCATCTATCTGATCTCGGACAACTCGAACAAGCCCTACCGTCTCAAGATACGGGCCCCGGGGTTTGCACATCTGGCCGCATTCGACGAAATGGCGCGCGGCCACATGATCGCGGACGCCGTGGCGATCATCGGCACGCAGGACATCGTTTTCGGGGAAATAGACCGGTGAACGCGCCGTTCACGCTCTCGCCGGAGGCGCTCGCGCGCATCGACGCCGCGGTGGCCAAGTACCCGTCGGACCAGAGACAGTCGGCCGTCATGGCCGCGCTCACGATCGCGCAGGACGAAAAAGGATGGCTGTCGGTCGAGACGATGGATTTCGTCGCGCGGTATCTCGGCATGCCGCCGATCGCCGTCTACGAGGTCGCTTCGTTCTACACGATGTACGACTTGAAACCCGTGGGACGGCACAAGCTTTCGTTGTGCACGAATCTGCCCTGCGCGTTGCAGGGCGCGAACGATGCGGGCGAGTACCTCAAGCAGAAGCTCGGCATCGGCTACAACGAAACCACACCGGATGGACGCATCACGCTGAAAGAAGGCGAGTGCTTCGGCGCGTGCGGCGACGCGCCCGTGTTCCTGCACAACAACAAACGGATGCTGTGCGCAATGACGCGCGAGAAGCTCGACGAGCTCTTGAAGGAGCTCGAGTGATGGGACTGCCGGTACCGCCTTTCAGCGAAGACATTTTCGGTCCCGACGCGATCCTCATGAAAAGCCTGAACGGGCTGAACTGGAGGCTCGCGGACTACGAGGCGCGCGGCGGCTACCAGGCGCTGCGCAAGGTGCTCACGCAGGGCATGAGCCCCGAGCAGGTGACGAACGAGATCAAGCTCTCGGCGCTCCGCGGGCGGGGCGGCGCGGGTTTCCCGACCGGGCTCAAATGGACGTTCATGCCGAAGAACTACACCGGCGTGAAATACGTCGTGTGCAATTCCGACGAGGGCGAGCCGGGCACCTTCAAGGACCGCGACCTCCTGCGCTACAACCCGCACCTGGTGATCGAGGGCATGATCATCGCGGGCTACGCGATGGGCGCGCCGGTCGGCTACAACTACATCCACGGTGAGATCTGGAGCGAGTACGAACGCTTCGAAGAGGCGCTCGCCGAAGCGCGCGCCGCCGGTTATCTCGGCCAGAACATCCTCGGCAGCGCCTTCAACTACGAGCTGTACGCGCACCACGGCTACGGCGCGTACATCTGCGGCGAGGAGACGGCGCTGCTCGAGTCGCTGGAAGGCAAGAAAGGCCAGCCGCGCTTCAAGCCGCCGTTTCCGGCGAGCTACGGGCTCTACGGCAAACCCACGACGATCAACAACACGGAGACGTTTGCCGCGGTGCCGTGGATCATCATGAACGGCGGGCAGGCGTTTCTCGAGCTCGGGAAGCCAAATAATGGCGGTACCAAGATCTTCTCGGTGTCGGGCGACGTGGCGCGGCCCGGCAACTACGAGGTGCGTCTCGGCACCCCGTTCGCGAAGCTCCTCGAGATGGCCGGCGGCATGCGCGACGGCCGCAAGCTGAAAGCGGTCATCCCGGGCGGCTCGTCGATGCCGGTTCTGCCGGCCGAAGTGATGATGGCGACCGACATGGATTACGACTCGATCGCGAAAGCCGGGTCGATGCTGGGCTCGGGCGCGGTCATCGTGATGGACGAAACGCGCTGCATGGTGCGCTCGCTGCTGCGGCTGTCGTACTTCTATTACGAAGAATCCTGCGGGCAGTGCACGCCCTGTCGCGAAGGCACCGGCTGGCTCTACCGTATGGTCGATCGGATCGAGCACGGCAAAGGCAAGCCCGAGGATCTCGGCCTCCTGAACGACGTATCCGACAACATCCAGGGCCGCACGATCTGCGCGTTGGGCGACGCGGCCGCCATGCCGGTGCGCGCGTTCATCAAGCATTTCCGTTCCGAATTCGAGCATCACATCGAGCACAAGCAGTGTCTTGTGCCGCAATACCTATGACGATGTCTACCCCTCACCCCCGGCCCCTCTCCCCCAAGGGGCGAGGGGAGATTCGTGAGCCGCTGCGCGACTGACATGAGCATCGACCTCGAAATCGACGGCACGGCGCTGGAGGTGCCCGAAGGCAGCACGATCATGGATGCCGCCAACAGGCTCGGCATTTACGTCCCGCACTTCTGCTATCACCGCAAGCTCTCCATCGCGGCGAACTGCCGCATGTGTCTCGTGCACGTGGAGAAAGCGCCGAAGCCGCTGCCCGCGTGCGCCACGCCGGCCACCAAGGGGATGAAGGTCTGGACCCACTCGGAGCTCGCGGTGGACGCTCAGAAGGGCGTCATGGAGTTCCTGCTCATCAACCATCCGCTCGACTGCCCGATCTGCGACCAGGGCGGGGAGTGTCAGCTTCAGGACCTCGCGGTGGGCTACGGCGCGAGCGGCTCGCGCTACGAGGAAGACAAGCGCGTCGTCGTCAACAAGAACCTGGGGCCGCTCATCTCGACCGACATGACGCGCTGCATCCACTGCACGCGCTGCGTGCGCTTCGGCCAGGAGATCGCCGGCGTCATGGAGCTCGGCATGATCGGCCGCGGTGAGCACGCCGAGATCATCACCTTCGTCGGCAAGACGGTGGACTCCGAGCTCTCCGGGAACGTGATCGATCTGTGTCCGGTCGGCGCGCTCACGTCCAAGCCGTTTCGTTATACCGCGCGATCGTGGGAGCTCACCCGGCGCGTTTCGGTGAGCCCGCACGACGGCCTTGGATCCAATTTGATGGTGCAGGTGAAGCAGAACCGCGTGATGCGCGTGCTGCCGCGCGACAACGAAGCGATCAACGAATGCTGGCTGTCCGACCGTGACCGCTTTTCCTATCCGGCGCTCAATTCGGAGCAGCGCCTCGCGCGCCCGATCATTAAACGCGGCGGTGTGTGGCAGCCGGTCGAGTGGCAGGTGGCGCTGGAATTCGTCGCGGAGAAGCTGAAGAGAATCCGCGAGCAGCATGGTGCGGGCGCCGTCGGCGCGCTGTCCTCACCGCACCAGACGCTCGAAGAGCTCTACCTTCTGCAGAA
>Ga0196978_1000415_pt1 | contig 21962 bp, 19 predicted proteins | sample S3v_2013CmetaG_FD_155491 | JGI IMG/M metagenome (GOLD analysis project Ga0196978, IMG submission 155491) | Soil microbial communities from Anza Borrego desert, Southern California, United States - S3+v_20-13C | ecosystem: Environmental > Terrestrial > Soil > Desert | place: USA: California... | reverse complement strand
GTATTTCCCCTCGCTCACGCCCCAGCAGCTCAAAGCCCTGATCGAAGAGGGCGCTGACAAATCGATGGCGAAGAAAAAAGTCGTTTATCCCGGCAAGAAAAAGAAGAAGACGCAGTTCCGCAACCTCAGCCGCACGGGCGGGATGGTGGACGTTTACGAAGCGGTGAAAAAAGCGCAGGCGAGGTAGGTTTCCTGCAAGAAAATAAGAAAGCGCTGGAAAAAATTCCGACGCTTTCGTTTTTAGAGAAAATTAATAACCCCGGTTACTATTTTTTGAAAGCGCTTTCACCTAGGAATTTCACATATTCCAGCAGCGCCGGGTAATCCGTCTCCGGGATCAGCTCGCCGTACACCGGCATCGTCGTGTTGCTGTAGCTGCGCGGATTTTTGATGTACTGCTTCAGCTCTTCGTCGTTGTATTTCGTAAAAGCCGCGCGCAGATCGCCCTGCAGCACGCCTTTCTCGCCGTGGCACGATTGGCACTGATGTTTCACGTACAGCGTCTTTCCCTTTGCCAGCAAGGCTTTCCGGGCTTTCGGGTCGGTTTGCAGCGCCTTTGCGTAGCCGCCTGCGAGCAGCTGCGATCCTGCGAAAAGCAAAATAGAAATGCCGGAAAGCCACAGCAGCTTTTTCATCGCTTCACTTTGTTGTCCACGGGCGGCAGCGTTTTCAGGTACGCGTAGATCGCGCGTATTTCCGTTTCGCTGAGCTCGGTAAAAGAAGGCATGGGGTAAGTGATGATCGAATTGTCTTTGCTGATATTCGTCTTCAGCGCTTTGATGAGATCCTGCTCCGTCCAGCCGCCCAGGCCGGTTTCGTGGAAGGTGAGGTTGGGTGAGTAAATGGTGTTCCCGGCCGCATCCTTCATCTTCATCCCGCCCGCCATGTAGCCTTTCGAATTTTCGGGCTTCATCTTGTCCAGGCTCTGGAAGCTTTTCGAATGGCAATCGTAGCAGCTGAGGTTGTCCACTAAATATTTTCCCTGCGCGACGGGATCGGCGGCGGGTGCGGCGATCTTGCTGCGCGGGTAGGGCAGGCGCGGCGAGAATTTGCTCAGGCCGAATTTTCCTACGAGCGTATATTTCGTTTCCGGCGGCTCCTGCTCGGAAGGTTTTACCAATTCATCATCCGAGCGCAGGAAGGCGATGATCGCTTCGAGGTCTTCGTCGGAAAGATTGGGGCGCTGCATGTACGGCATCAGCTTCCCGTCCTTCGCCAGGCCGGTGCGGAGCAGGTAAGCCAGCTCGCCGTCGCTGTAATGCGTGATGCCTTTTTCAGGATGCTGCGTGAGGTTTTTGCCGTACACTTTTCCCACGAATTTCGCCACGTCGGCCATGTGGATGCCGCTGAGCTTTTTGGTAGCCGGGTCGTAATGGCAGGGATTGCACATGAGCGTGCTCATGTGTTTCCCGCGCGCAATTTTCTCCGCGCTGCTTTTCACCGGGAACGCGACTTCCTGCACCGGGTAATACATCTTGCAGGCGGTGATGAAGAGCACCGCGGAAAGAATGGAGAGAAAAATTTTGCGTTGCATGGCCCCCGGATTGTACTGCAAAGATGAGCCGTTTCGACGGAATAAAAATAACGGACCGTCGATGCGCTGCGCGCAAGGATCGAAGAAGCGGCTAGTGCAGCACGCTGATCTTGCGCTGCGCGATGGCTTGTCCTTCCGCTTCCAAACGAAGCACGTACGATCCTTCGGCCAGCGCCGCGGTAGAGAGCGAGATCTTTTCGGAAGAAACAGCTTGCGCCAGCACGATCCGCCCTTGCAGATCGAGCAGCGTCACCTGCATTTTTTTTCCGCGCAGATCTTCCGGCAGATCGAGATGTAAAAATGCATCCGCGGGTACGGGCCAGGCGCTGAGGGAAGTTATTTCCGCTTCGTCAATTTCGGTAGTCAGCGAGCACGCAGGAAATACGTCGTACCCCTGCCCCAGCGTATCGAAAACGTAGCTGAGCGTTTGCACGTTTATCGTGGAAGGCTGCGGCGTGATCGTCGTCACGAACGTATTCGTTGACCCCGGATTGCCGGCAGTGACCGGTCGCTGAAAAAAGCAGGAGAACGCAAAGGTGGAATCGAACGCGATCCCGGTGTGCGGCCAGCCGGCAGGCGGAGAGACGTAGAGCGTGCCGAACCAGAAAAAACGCTGCTGCGGCAGCTGGTGCAAATGTGAAAGGCTGAGGTTGCCGCTGTACAGCGAGTACGCGCCCGTGAACGGCAGCCCCGATCCATCGACAGGGATCAGGCCCGTGTCGGAATACAGCAGCAGGTTGTTCCCGCCGAGCGGGTAAATATGCTTGATGTACGCCATATTCCAGGCCCCGCTGCCGTCGGTATAAACATGATGCCAGAGCAGGTTGCCGCTGGCGTCGAACTTCGCCAGGCTGGGCCCCGAGCCCGAAGAAGAGCCACCTACGAACAGATCACCCGACAGCGCTTCATAAGCCATAAAGCCTGAAAGCGAGAGATTGGGAAATGATTTCGACCAGACGACGGCGCCTGAACGCTGCACTTTCGCCAGTGCGAACCCGTTTCCGCCGGAGCCCGTCAGCAGCAGCGTCGTATCGTTCAGCGGAAGCGCTTCGTAGCCGCTGGCGTAAGGATCGCCGGGATTGATCTTGTAAAAGCCGCTGGAAAGCAGGTTCAGATTTTCATCGAAGCGATAAAAGCCGAAGCGCTCGGTTTCCGTCACGGAGATCACCAGGCTGCTGTCGCGCATGGCGTGCAGGTGAGGTCCGAGCGCGGTGAGCGAAGTGCTGGCTGCGTAGTTCAGCACCGTGTGCTGCAGGAGCGTACCGCTGGTATCCAGCAGCACGACCACGTAATAGACCCGCGCAGGCGAAAAGGTGGCGGCCATTCCGACCAGGCAATAATTGCCGGAAGGCGTTTCCAGGAGCTCGGTGAACGTCGTGTTGTCGAATGGCGGTGTGCTGAACTGCAGCTTCCGCGCCCACACACCGCCCAGCCCGCTATCCATGCGCAGCAGCGCGGTGCGCCGCACGTTGTTCAGGTAGTGATCGCCGAACATCAGGTAGCCCGTCTGGTTCTTCAGCGGCACCGCATCCCGCGGCGTAAGCAAGCCTGCGATGCCCTGCAGATCGAGGTATTTCGCAAACAGCGGTTGAGCAAATGAGAAGTGGCCCGTCAAAAAGACCATCAGGAAAAAAAACGCGCGACGAAGCAGCATGGCGGAGCGGTTCTGAAATAATTTGCGGGGCCGGGGAGGCAAACAGTTGCAGCCGAAAGGTAGCGAAGAATCCGCAGGTATGTTTTTCGCAAAAATCTGCTGGACGGATTTTGCAGGATGAAGAGAATCTTCTATATTTGCGACCCTAAAAACGAGAACTAAAAATGATCATCGTACCCGTTAAAGAAGGCGAATCGCTCGAGAAATCGCTCAAGAAGTTCAAGAAGAAATTCGAGAAGAAGGGCGTTGTGCGCGAGCTCCGCGACCGTCAGAAATTCACGAAACCTTCCGTGCGCAAGCGCGAAGTGAAGCTCAAGGCGATCTACCGCAACCAGCTGCAGCAGGACGCCGAGCAATAATATTTAGCTCCTCGGCTTCAAATACTTAAAAAGAAATACGCACTTTCGGGTATAACCTTTCCGCAAGGTTGTACGTTAACCAAAGTGCGTATTTCTTTTTATTTTTTCCCGTGAGCGACGATCCCATCGACCGGTTTATCGACTATCTCAGCTACGAAAAGCGATTTTCCGCCCACACGATCACGGCCTACCGCGGCGACCTCCTCCAGCTGCGGGATTACCTTCAAGTTACGTATGAGCTTTCTCCCCTCGAGGCCAGGCACATCGAGATCCGTTCCTGGATCGCGGCCCTGATGGAGCAGGAGACGGGCGCGCGCTCGGTCAACCGCAAGATCACCGCCCTGCGCAGCTTTTACCGTTTCGCGATGCGGGAAGGCTTGTTGCGCATCAGCCCCATGCTCAAGATCCAGGGCCCCAAAACGTCCAGGCCTTTGCCGGTCTTCGTGGAGCAAGGCCCGATGGACGAGCTGCTGAATGTTAAAGTATTCGAAAAAGCGGAAGACGACGATCCCGCCGGGCTGCAGCTGGCCCAGCTGATCCTGGAGCTGTTCTATGGTACGGGCATGCGCCGCTCGGAGCTTATCCACCTGAAGCAGAGCAATTTCAACAGCAGCCAGAAAACGGTAAAAGTCCTGGGCAAACGCAACAAGGAACGCATCATCCCCGTCACTGAACTTCTGAGCCGCCTGATGGTTGAATATATAGCACAGAAGTCCAAACAGGGTACGCCTGTTGCACCCGACGGTGGTGATTACCTTCTGCAGCATCCGAAGACAGGCCGGAAGCTGAGCGAAACGTTTGTCTATAAGCTGGTAAAAAATTATCTTGCCAAAACAACTACGATCGATAAAAAAAGTCCGCACGTGCTGCGCCACACCTTCGCCACGCATCTGCTCAACAAAGGCGCCGATCTGAACGCCATCAAGGAGCTGCTGGGGCATGCCAATCTCTCGGCCACGCAGGTGTACACGCACAACACGGTGGAAAAGCTGAAGAACATTTACAGCAAGTCCCATCCCAGGGCTTGATCTTATTGTACCACCCAAATTAAAACAGGAGGAAGTCATGAATCTCCAGATCCAATCCATCCACTTTACGGCCGATCGCAAGCTGATCGGTTTCATTGAAGAAAAGGTCAAAAAGCTCGACCAGTTTTATGACGGCATCATCAGCGGCGAGGTCTTCCTGCGTCTCGAGAACGATGCTTCGGCCAACAAGATCGCCGAGATCCGTCTCAACGTCCCGGGCAACGACCTCTACGTGAAGCGCCAATGCAAAACGTTTGAAGAAGCCATCGACACGGGCGTCACCGCCCTGAGCCGGCAGGTGAAAAAGCACAAGGAAAAGATCAAAGGCCTCTGAGTGGATAAACAATTCAGCAGGAAGGGCTGTCCGGAAGGGCGGCCCTTTTTGTTTTAGAGAGTGAGTGTCAGGTGCAGGCCGGACAGGCCAGCGAGGGCGGAATTCTAATCACTTCATTAGAAATGCAATAGAAAATTTTTAAATATAAATCATGCCGGCATTCATTCATTATCGAATGTCGGTTATGAAAATGATTCAAGATATAAAACATCAATTAATATATTTTATTTGTAATGAAAAACGCCCAATACGCCAATAGAAATCATTTATACAGGGACGCCTGGACTTATTACATGATCAGGCGGCTTAACCAGATGGCCATCTGTGCTTTATAGTTTTTTATCCCGATCGATCAGTTTCGTTCAGACGTTTGACATCGCGAAAGCCGAAAAGCGACTAAGAAGTAGGCAACTCCTAACACCCTTTTAACTATGAAAATGAGAACAATCATCCCGGCGATCGCCTTCGTGGCGGTGGCCGGAGCAGCCGGTATATTGGCCGGTTGTCAGAAAGAAGAGCTCGGCGACAATATGTCCTCGGTCGTGGCTGACGGCAGCCGCATGGTGAACCCGAAGTTTGTTGCGCAAACTTTGAATTCGCCGGTAACCGATAAAGCCTACCTGGCAGCCCACAATACGGGCGGAACATGCACCGGCGGGCCCATGTTTACCTACAACGGCGTGATCACCTATTTTACGCCGACCAACGCGGCTTCACCGACAACGGTAAACGATGTTTGCTGCTATACGGTCGCAGTCGCTTCTCACCCCGTTACCTGTTCGCTTTACGTAGCAGTAGGGACGTTATCGGTTGGATTCAGCGAGCTGCACTACGTGACCGGCACCGGGGCCCTGGCCAAGATCGGCGATATCGACGTATCCGGAGGAAGCGGCAATCCGTTTTACGTGGAAGAAATGGAATTCGGCTGGGACGCGACAAATAGTGAATGGGATCTTTTCCTGGTACCTACCGGATCGGGAACGCGCACCTTGTACAGGCTCGATGAGGGTCAATTGGACGATGCCACCATGCAGACCAATTTGGTCGGAAACATGTTCGGTATCAGTGCAACGCAGCGCAAGCTTACTCTTGTCAGGGATGGTCAAACGCTGAAACTGGTCTGGGAAGAGAGCGGCGGAACTCAAACCAAAGTCGCTGATATTACCCTGTCATCCGGCGCGCTCGGTACGGTCACAGGATATAACGTCCCCGACACGTACGACTATGAAATTGCCTCGTACTTCTACAGCGGCGATATCTACGTTGCCAAGAACAGCACGCTGTACAAGATCGATCTGCCGGGAGGTACAGTTTCGAACGTGGGCTCGCCGACAATGAGCACACGCAATGAGGCGACGTTCTACGGTTTCTGCAACTGACGGTGCACAATTGAAAAAAGAAGGCCGCTCCTTACGGGGAGCGGCCTTCTTGCTGAAAGACCGTCGCCTCTTCCGATCTCTGACCGGTATCTTTACCCGCTTTCCCGCCCCTCCGACCCCCTAAAAAAAATACTTCAAATTGCTGCGAACGTGAAAAATTTATACATTTGCAGTCCTTTTTAGGGAGGGTTGCGCCTTTTCGGAGCCCTTTTATCGTTCTTTCAAACCGTGGTTTGAAGACGGAATGCCGATGTAGCTCAGCTGGCCAGAGCAGCTGATTTGTAATCAGCTGGTCGGGGGTTCGAATCCCTCCATCGGCTCCGATTTCACAGGCTTCAGAGGGGAGATACTCAAGTGGCCAACGAGGACAGACTGTAAATCTGTTGGCTTATGCCTTCACAGGTTCGAATCCTGTTCTCCCCACAAGCGAGCGGTTCTTCCCGGACAGGTCGGATCGTGTTGCAAAAAAGCGGAAGTAGCTCATTTGGTAGAGCATCAGCCTTCCAAGCTGAGGGTAGCCGGTTCGAGCCCGGTCTTCCGCTCTGAATGGAGATGACAGAACGTCGGGCGAGAAGTTTATGTCGAGCGAAGCGAAAGCGGAGCCGAGATAAGCCCGGTCTTCCGCTCTGAATGGAGATGACGGAACGTCGGGCGAGAAGTTTATGTCGAGCGAAGCGAAAGCGGAGCCGAGATAAGCCCGGTCTTCCGCTCTGAAAGAGTCAAGAAAAAGGCTCTTCATGAAGAAGCTTGTGCCGGGAAACCGGCCGATTTGCCGAATGACCCCTGGCTGCAACACTGAGCGCACCATGGCCATCTCGGGGAAAATCGAGAAAAGGCCGTTGTAGCTCAGTGGTAGAGCACTTCCTTGGTAAGGAAGAGGTCGAGGGTTCAATTCCCTCCAACGGCTCTTCTTCGGTCGATGGGGTGGCCGATGAAAATGGAGAAAGTAAAAACGTGCCGGCTTGCCGGAACTAGAATTTCAAACAAAGTCAAAAAAAGTAAACACTTAACACAAACTAACTAAGCTATGGCAAAGGAAAAATTCGAGCGTTCCAAACCGCACGTAAACGTTGGAACCATCGGCCACGTTGACCACGGCAAGACCACCCTGACTGCAGCCATCACCGCGGTGCTTGCCGACAAAGGTCTCGCCCAGGCCCGCGACTTCTCGTCGATCGACAACGCTCCTGAAGAAAAAGAGCGTGGTATTACAATCAATACCTCGCACGTTGAATATGAAACAGCCAACCGCCACTATGCGCACGTTGACTGCCCCGGCCACGCCGACTATGTGAAGAACATGGTAACGGGTGCCGCCCAGATGGACGGCGCCATCCTCGTGGTTGCCGCTACCGACGGCCCCATGCCCCAGACGCGTGAGCACATCCTGCTCGCCCGCCAGGTAGGCGTGCCCAAGATCGTCGTGTTCATGAACAAAGTGGACATGGTGGACGATCCCGAGCTGCTCGACCTCGTTGAGATGGAAATCCGCGAGCTGCTCAGCTTCTACCAGTTCGACGGCGACAACACGCCCATCATCCGCGGCTCGGCCCTCGGCGGACTGAACAAAGAAGGCAAGTGGGTGGAAAAGATCATGGAGCTCATGGACGCTGTGGATACCTACATCCCCACGCCCAAGCGCGACAAAGACAAGCCTTTCCTGATGCCCGTTGAAGACGTGTTCTCCATCACCGGCCGCGGCACCGTGGCAACCGGTCGTATCGAAACCGGCGTGATCAATGTCGGCGACGAAATCGAGATCATCGGCATGCAGGAAGAAAAGCTCAAGTCGACGGTTACCGGCGTGGAAATGTTCCGCAAGCTGCTCGACTACGGCGAAGCCGGCGACAACGTCGGTCTGCTCCTCCGCGGTATCGACAAGGACAAGATCCGTCGCGGCATGGTGCTCGCAAAGCCCGGCTCCATCACCCCGCACACGGAATTCAAAGCCGAGATCTACGTGCTGAAGAAAGAAGAAGGCGGCCGTCACACGCCGTTCCACAACAAATACCGTCCGCAGTTCTACCTGCGCACCACGGACGTGACCGGCGAGATCGAACTCCCGGCAGGCCGTGAGATGGTGATGCCCGGCGACAACGTAACGATCACCGTGAAGCTGATCGTGCCCGTCGCTATGGACAAAGGTCTCCGTTTCGCTATCCGCGAAGGCGGCCGTACCGTCGGCGCAGGCCAGGTGATCGAGATCACGAAGTAATTCGTAATCGCGGTTACTAACCGGCAAAAAAATGCGACTAAAGGTGTTTGCCCGCAAGGGCGAACACCTTTAGCTGCCAAATGGAACAGGAATATTCCGGGCCGCCGGAACACGAATACGGGCATGTTCTCCCGGTAATTACCCGGGAGCAGGATAGCCCGAAGATTGGAATACGGGCATAGTTCTCCCGATAATTATCGGGAGGCAGAATAGCCCGAAAATTTTGGAATACGGGCATAGTTCAATGGTAGAATAGCGGTCTCCAAAACCGTTGATCTAGGTTCGAATCCTGGTGCCCGTGCAACACATGAAATTAAAACGCGCCCCCGGCGCAGCGCAAATGCAGAAGCCATGAATAAGCTCAAGACCTATTTCGAGGAAGTCAGCAACGAATTGCTGAACAAGGTCACCTGGCCCACCTGGAGCGAACTCCAGGAAAGCGCCATCATCGTCATGGTCGCTTCGGTGATCATCGGGCTGGTGGTCGGTGCGATGGACTTCGGCTTTAACGAGCTGATGAAGCTGATCTACGGCACCACGTAAGGCCGAGGCTTCGAAAAAAAGAGTTTGAATTCAACAGAACGAATCACGTACTATAATTTCCGCCGACCGATGGCCGAATCAAGCAACAACAACGAACAGGTCAAGAAGTGGTATGTATTGCGCGTGGTGAACGGCAAGGAGAAGAAGATCAAGCAGTACATCGAGTCGGAGATCGCGCGCCTCGGCATGCAGGACTACGTTTCGCAGGTCCTCATCCCGATGGAAAAAGTGATCCAGATCCGCAACGGCAAAAAAGTGGCCAAGGAACGCAACATCTTCCCGGGCTACCTGATGCTGGAAGGCGTGCTGGTCGGCGAGATCCCGCACGTGATCAAAAACATTACCGGCGTCATCGGGTTCCTCGGCTCGAAAAGCGGCGAAGCGGTTCCCCTGCGCCTAGCGGAGATCAACCGCATCCTGGGCAAAGTGGACGAGATGGCCGGCAACGAGGAAACGATGCTGCACCAGTTCGTAGTGGGCGAGACCGTCAAAGTGATCGACGGGCCGTTCAACACCTTCAGCGGCGTGATCGAAGAGATCAACGAAGAGAAGAAGAAGCTCAAAGTGATGGTGAAGATCTTCGGCCGCAAAACACCGCTCGAGCTCAACTATATGCAGGTTGAGAAAGAGTAAAATTTTCAATTGCTGTTACGCGCTTCCAACATAACAGGACAAGTCTAAAAGACAAAAAGAACAAATGGCAAAAGAAGTAAGTGCACTGATCAAGCTCCAGATCAAGGGTGGCGCCGCCAACCCTTCACCCCCGATCGGCCCCGCGCTGGGCGCCAAGGGTGTGAACATCATGGAGTTTTGCAAGCAGTTCAACGCCAGGACGCAAGACAAAGCAGGCAAAGTTCTGCCGGTGATCATCACGGTCTACAATGATAAATCGTTCGAATTTATCATCAAGCAGCCGCCGGTCGCCGCGCAGATCAAAGAGTTCGCAAAGATCCAGAGCGGCTCCGGCGAATCCAACCGCAAAAAAGCGGGTTCCATCAACTGGGAACAGGTTCGCCAGATCGCCGAGGCTAAAATGCCCGACCTCAACTGCTTTACGATCGAATCGGCTATGAGCATGGTTGCCGGCACCGCCCGCAGCATGGGCGTCAGCGTAACCGGCGAAAGCCCGCTGAAAAAGTAAGTTAAACCTGATGGAGTCTCCGGATGCAACAAGCCGGGACGCTCGCACATCAAAAAACCAGTCAAATGGCTAAACTGACCAAAAAACGCAAAGCCGCGCTCACCCGGTACAGCCCGGACAAGCCGTACGCTTTGCAGGAGGCTGCCAAGATCATCAAGGACATCTCCACCACCAAGTTCGATTCTTCCGTAGACCTGAGCATCCGTCTCGGCGTTGACCCGCGAAAGGCCAACCAGATGGTGCGCGGCACGGTCACCCTGCCCCACGGCACCGGGAAGACCGTCCGCATCCTGGTCATCTGCACCCCCGACAAAGAAGCCGAGGCGAAAGCCGCAGGCGCTGACTTCGTGGGCGGCGACGACTACATTCAGAAGATCAAGGAAGGTTGGACCGACGTGGACGTCATCATCACCACCCCCAGCATGATGGGCAAGGTCGGTGCTCTGGGTAAAGTGCTCGGCCCCCGCGGCCTGATGCCGAACCCGAAGACCGGTACCGTGACCATGGACGTGGCCAAGGCGGTGAAGGATGCCAAAGGCGGTAAGATCGATTTCAAAGTGGACAAAGCCGGCATCATCCACACTTCGGTGGGCAAGGCTTCGTTCGACGCGGATAAGATCTACGAGAACGCCAACGAGATCCTGCAGATGATCATCAAGCTCAAGCCCGCTTCGGCAAAAGGCACGTACCTCAGGTCCGTGTACCTGTCGAGCACGATGAGCCCCAGCGTCCTGATCGAAACCAAATCGCTTGCATAAGTTCCGCAAGGAGCTTCAATCATGATCTCATGAAAAAAGAACAAAAAACGCAGATCATCAACGACCTCGCCGAACGCCTGGCCGCCAGCAAGCACTTCTACCTCGCGGATACAGCCGAACTGTCGTCTGAAAAGACCAGCCGGCTGCGCCGCCTCTGCTTCGAAAGGAAGATCAGCATGGTAGTAGTGAAGAACACGCTGCTGCGCAAAGCGCTCGAACGTACCAACGACGGGGAATTCCAGCCCATCTACGGCACGCTCAAAGGCTCGACCTCGATCCTCTTCTGCGAAACTGCCAATGAGCCCGCAAAGCTCATCAAGGAGTTTCGCCTGAAGGAGAAGAAGCCGATCCTGAAAGCCGCCTACGTCGAGGAAAGCGTATACATCGGCGATGAACAGCTCGATGCTCTCGCTTCGATCAAATCGAAGAACGAGCTCATCGGCGACATCATCGGCCTGCTCCAGTCGCCCGCGAAAAACGTCATCTCTGGTCTCAAGAGCAGCGGCGGCAAGATCGCAGGCGTGGTCAAAACGCTCTCCGAACGTCCCGAATAACGGGCGCCGAATACAAGGAAACTACAAAGGAAAAACAGAACAATTCACAACAAGTCTAATCACAAAAACCAATAAATAAAATGGCTGACATCAAAGCTATCGCCGACACGCTCGTTAACCTGACCGTGAAAGAAGTTAACGAACTTGCCAAGATCCTGAAGGACGAGTACGGCATCGAGCCCGCTGCTGCTGCTGCTGTAGTGGCAACCAACAACGGCGGCGGCGCTGCCGCTGCTGCTGAAAAGAGCACCTTCGACGTGATCCTGAAGAACGGCGGCGCCAACAAGCTCGCAGTCGTGAAGCTGGTGAAAGACCTCACCGGCCTCGGGCTCAAAGAAGCGAAAGACCTCGTTGACCAGGCTCCGAAGCCGGTGAAAGAGGGTGTGGACAAAGCCACCGCGAAAGATCTCGAAGACAAGCTGAAGGAAGCCGGCGCTGAAGTCGAGGTTAAGTAATCTCGCTTACGCCTGCTAACGGCGGGTTTAGACCTGAATCCATTTCTCTGAATGGGAAATGGATCAGGTCTACACCCATTTGTTGTTGATCAGTTCTTTCGTACTACCAAAAAGTTACACATGGCCTTGGAAAAGCAAAAACAACAACGCATCAATTTTGCCAAAAGCAAATCGCTGCTTGATTACCCGGACTTCCTGGACATCCAGTTGAAATCGTTCCAGGATTTCTTTCAGCTCGAAACTACGAGCGAAAATCGCAAAGACGAAGGCCTGTTCAAGGTGTTCTCGGAGAACTTCCCGATCTCCGACGCCCGGAACAATTTCGTTCTTGAATTCCTGGATTATTTTATCGATCCACCGCGCTACAGCATCGACGAGTGCATCGAGCGGGGATTGACGTACAGCGTGCCCCTGAAGGCCAAGCTGAAGCTCTACTGCACCGACCCGGAGCATGAGGACTTCGAAACCATCGTGCAGGACGTGTACCTGGGCACCATCCCGTACATGACCCCGCGCGGCTCTTTCGTCATCAACGGCGCCGAGCGTGTCGTCGTGTCGCAGCTGCACCGTTCGCCCGGCGTGTTCTTCGGACAAAGCCGCCATGCCAACGGCACCAAGCTGTACTCGGCCCGCGTTATCCCGTTCAAAGGTTCGTGGATCGAATTCGCCACGGACATCAACAGCGTGATGTACGCGTACATCGACCGCAAGAAAAAGCTTCCCGTCACCACCCTGCTGCGTGCCATCGGCTACGAAAGCGACAAGCAGATCCTCGAGCTCTTCAACCTGGCCGACGAGATCAAGGTGAGCAAGGCCGCACTGAAAGCCGTGCTCGGCCGCAAACTCGCCGCCCGCGTGCTGAAGACCTGGGTGGAAGACTTCGTCGACGAAGATACCGGCGAAGTGGTGTCGATCGAGCGCAACGAGGTCATCATCGACCGCGAGACCATTCTCGAAGCGCAGCACATCGACCAGATCGTGGAAGCCAACGTGAAGTCGATCATCCTGCACAAGGAAGACGCCGTCAACCTGGATTATTCGATCATCTACAATACGCTCCAGAAGGATACCTCCAACTCGGAGAAAGAAGCCGTGGAGCACATCTACCGCCAGCTGCGCAACGCCGAACCGCCCGATGAAGAGACCGCCCGCGGCATCATCGACAAGCTGTTCTTCAGCGACAAGCGCTACGACCTCGGCGAAGTGGGCCGTTACCGCCTGAACAAGAAATTGGGCATGGACACGGATTCCGACACGCGCGTGCTCACCAAAGCGGACATCATCGCGATCATCAAGTACCTCATCGAGCTGATCAATTCCAAGGCCGACATCGATGACATCGACCACTTGAGCAATCGCCGCGTCCGCACCGTGGGCGAGCAGCTGTACGCCCAGTTCGGCGTCGGCCTGGCGCGCATGGCCCGCACCATCCGCGAGCGTATGAACGTCCGCGACAACGAAGTGTTCACGCCCACCGACCTGATCAACGCCAAGACCCTGTCTTCGGTGATCAACTCGTTCTTCGGCACGAACCAGCTCTCGCAGTTCATGGACCAGACCAACCCGCTGGCAGAGATCACGCACAAGCGTCGTCTCTCCGCCCTCGGGCCCGGCGGTCTCTCCCGCGAGCGCGCAGGCTTCGAAGTGCGCGACGTGCACTACACGCACTACGGCCGCCTCTGCACCATCGAGACGCCGGAAGGACCGAACATCGGTCTCATTTCCTCGCTTTGCGTTTACGCCAAGATCAACAAGCTCGGCTTCATCGAAACGCCGTACCGCAAGGTGACCGAAGGCAGGGTGGACGTGGACAAGAACGTGATCTACCTCAGCGCAGAAGAAGAAGACCAGAAGATCATCGCGCAGGCCAACGCCTCCGTAGACGAGAAAGGCAACTTCAACGAGCCGCGCATCAAGGCCCGCTACGAATCGGATTACCCGGTCGTGGAGCCCGAGAAGATCTCGCTCATGGACGTGGCCCCGAACCAGATCGCATCCATCGCCGCATCGCTCATTCCCTTCCTCGAGCACGACGACGCCAACCGCGCGCTCATGGGATCGAACATGCAGCGCCAGGCCGTTCCCCTCATGCGTCCCGAAGCGCCCATCGTCGGCACCGGTCTCGAAGGCCGCGTCGCCCGCGACTCGCGCACGATGATCGCAGCCGAAGGCGACGGGATCATCGAGTATGTTGACGCCACCGAGATCATCGTCCGCTACAACCGCAGCGAGACCGACCGCCTCGTGAGCTTCGACGACGACCTGAAATCGTACCGCCTCACGAAGTTCCGCAAGACCAACCAGAACACGAACATCAACCTGCGTCCCATCGTCAAGAAGGGCGACAAGGTGAAGCGCGGCCAGATCCTTTGCGAAGGATACGCCACGCAAGGCGGTGAGCTCGCGCTCGGCCGCAACCTGAAGGTGGCGTTCATGCCCTGGAAAGGCTACAACTTCGAGGATGCCATCGTGATCAGCGAGAAAGTGGTGCGTGAAGACGTGTTCACCTCGCTGCACATCGACGAGTACGTCATGGAAGTGCGCGACACCAAGCGCGGCCTCGAGGAGCTCACCGCCGATATCCCGAACGTTTCGGAAGAAGCGACGAAAGATCTCGACGAGAACGGCCTCATCCGCGTGGGCGCTGAAGTGAAGGAAGGCGACATCCTCATCGGCAAGATCACGCCGAAAGGGGAGACCGATCCTTCGCCGGAAGAAAAGCTGCTCCGCGCCATCTTCGGCGACAAAGCCGGCGACGTGAAAGACGCTTCGCTGAAAGTGCCCCCGTCCATCCGCGGCGTGGTGGTCGACAAGAAGCTCTTCTCGCGCGCGATGAAAGACAAGAAAGCGAAAGCAGAAGAGAAAACGCTGCTCGAAAAGCTCGACAAAGAAGAGAACCAGGATGCAGCAGGCCTGAAGTATCGCCTCGTTGAAAAGCTGGCGGCCATCCTCGGCGGCGCAACCTCGGCAGGCGTGTTCAACAACCTGAAAGAAGAAGTGATCCCCAAGGGCACGAAGTTCACGCAGAAGGCCCTCGAGAAGCTCGACTTCCAGAACATCAACCCGGGCAAGTGGACGAACGACAAGGACACGAACGAGCTGGTGAAGGACGTGCTCCACAACTACTCGATCAAGTACAACGACCTTGGCGGCGTCTACAAGCGCAAGCGTTTCGCGCTGCAGGTGGGCGACGAGCTGCCCGCAGGCATCGTGCAGCTGGCCAAAGTTTACATCGCCAAGAAGCGCAAGCTGAAAGTGGGCGACAAGATGGCCGGCCGCCACGGAAACAAGGGTATCGTTGCGCGTATCGTGCGCGAGGAAGACATGCCGTTCCTGGAAGACGGAACGCCGGTCGACATCGTGCTGAACCCGCTGGGCGTGCCTTCGCGCATGAACCTGGGCCAGATCTACGAAACGGTGCTCGCCTGGGCCGGACAAAAGCTCGGCGCGAAATTCGCCACGCCGATCTTCGACGGTGCGACCATCGACGAGATCAACAAGTACACGGATCAGGCAGGCATCCCGCGCTACGGCCGCACGTACCTCTACGACGGCGGCACCGGCGAGCGCTTCGACCAGCCCGCGACCGTCGGCATCATCTACATGCTGAAGCTCGGTCACATGGTCGACGACAAGATGCACGCGCGCTCCATCGGCCCCTACTCGCTCATCACGCAGCAGCCCCTCGGCGGTAAAGCCCAGTTCGGCGGCCAGCGTTTCGGTGAGATGGAAGTGTGGGCGCTCGAAGCCTTCGGCGCATCGAACATCCTGCAGGAGATCCTGACGATCAAGTCGGACGACGTGACGGGACGTGCGAAAGCGTACGAAGCGATCGTGAAAGGCGAGAACATGCCGCCCGCCGGCATCCCGGAATCGTTCAACGTGTTGTTGCACGAACTCCGCGGCCTCGCGCTGAACGTTTCGCTCGACTAACGGAATGAAGAATTAACGGAAAAACGAACATCAAACAACTGTCGATGTCCTTCAGGAAAGATGTCAAAATAAAGAGCAACTTCTCTAAGATCACGATCAGCCTGGCCTCCCCGGAGTCCATCCTCGAGCGTTCGAGCGGAGAAGTGCTCAAGCCGGAAACGATCAACTACCGCACGTACAAGCCCGAACGCGACGGCCTGTTCTGCGAGCGGATCTTCGGTCCTGTGAAAGATTGGGAATGCCACTGCGGCAAGTACAAGCGCATCCGCTACAAAGGGATCGTGTGCGACCGCTGCGGCGTGGAAGTAACGGAGAAGAAAGTGCGCCGCGAGCGCATGGGCCACATCAACCTCACGGTTCCTGTCGCTCACATCTGGTACTTCCGTTCGCTCCCGAACAAGATCGGCTACCTGCTGGGCCTGCCCACCAAGAAGCTCGACATGATCATTTACTACGAGCGTTACGTCGTCGTCAACCCCGGCATCATGGGGCGCGAAGGCATCCAGTACATGGACTTCCTCACCGAAGAGCAGTACCTGGAGATCCTCGAGAAGCTGCCCAAAGAGAACCAGTATCTCGACGACACCGACGTGAACAAGTTCGTCGCACGCATGGGCGCTGAAGCATTGTACATGCTGCTCCAGCGCATCAACCTCGACGAGCTGTCGTACGAGCTGCGCCACAAAGCCAGCACCGAAACCTCGCAGCAGCGCAAGAACGAAGCGCTCAAGCGCCTGCAGGTGGTCGAGGCGTTCCGCCATGCGAACAAAGTGGTGGAGAACCGTCCCGAGTGGATGATCATCAAAGTGGTTCCGGTCATTCCGCCCGAGCTGCGCCCCCTCGTTCCCCTGGACGGCGGACGTTTCGCGACCTCGGATCTGAACGATCTCTATCGCCGCGTCATCATCCGCAACAACCGCCTCAAGCGTCTCATCGAGATCAAAGCGCCTGACGTGATTCTCCGCAACGAGAAGCGCATGCTCCAGGAAGCCGTCGACTCGCTGTTCGACAACTCGCGCAAATCGAACGCGGTGAAAACCGAATCGAACCGCGCGCTGAAGTCGCTGTCGGATTCTCTCAAAGGAAAACAAGGCCGCTTCCGCCAGAACCTGCTCGGCAAGCGCGTCGACTACTCGGCACGTTCCGTTATCGTCGTAGGCCCGGAATTGAAACTGCACGAATGCGGTCTCCCGAAAGAAATGGCCGCCGAGCTCTTCAAGCCGTTCATCATCCGCAAGCTCATCGAAAGAGGCATTGTGAAAACGGTGAAGTCGGCGAAGAAGATCGTCGACCGCAAAGACGCCGTGGTGTGGGACATCCTCGAGAACGTGCTCAAAGGTCACCCGGTTCTGCTGAACCGCGCCCCCACGCTGCACCGCCTCGGCATCCAGGCTTTCCAGCCCAAGCTGATCGAAGGCAAAGCTATCCAGCTGCACCCGCTCGTTTGTACGGCTTTCAACGCCGACTTCGACGGTGACCAGATGGCCGTGCACGTGCCGCTCGGCAACGCCGCCATTCTCGAAGCACAGCTGCTCATGCTCGCTTCGCACAACATCCTCAACCCCGCCAACGGCGCGCCGATCGCGGTTCCCTCGCAGGACATGGTGCTTGGTCTGTACTACATGACCAAGGGCCGCAAGAGCGAAGGCACCCTGAAAGTGCGCGGCGAAGGCCTCACGTTCTACAACGCGCACGAAGCGATCATCGCTTACAACGAAGGCCGCGTGGAACTGAACGCCTGGGTGAAGGTGAAGATCAACAACTTCAAAGACAAAGACGGACAGCTCGTCAACAAGGTGATCGAGACCACGCTCGGCCGCATCCTGTTCAACCAGGTGGTGCCGCACGAAGTGGGTTACATCAACGAGCTGCTCACCAAGAAATCGCTGCGCGACATCATCGGTCTCGTGCTCAAGGAAACGAGCATGGCCGCGACGTCGAAGTTCCTCGACGACATCAAGGAGCTCGGCTTCAAGATGGCGTTCAAGGGCGGTCTCTCGTTCAACCTCGGCGACATCATCGTTCCCGAAGAGAAAGAGAAGATGATCCTCGAAGCGCAGGGCCAGGTGGAAGAGGTGATGATGAACTACAACATGGGATTCATCACCAACAACGAACGTTACAACCAGGTGATCGACATCTGGACGCACACGAACAACCGCATCACGAAAAAGGTGCTCGATCAACTGTCGAGCGACCGCCAAGGCTTCAACCCGGTGTACATGATGCTGGATTCGGGCGCCCGCGGTTCGAAAGAACAGATCAAGCAGCTCGGCGGTATGCGCGGACTGATGGCCAAGCCTTCGAAGGCCGGCGCCACCGGCGGCGAGATCATCGAGAACCCGGTTATCTCGAATTTCAAGGAAGGTCTCTCCATCCTCGAGTACTTCATCTCCACGCACGGTGCGCGTAAAGGTCTCGCCGATACGGCTCTCAAAACGGCCGACGCCGGTTACCTCACCCGCCGCCTCGTCGACGTGGCGCAGGATGTCGTGATCAACATCGACGACTGCGGAACGCTTCGCGGGCTGATCGCTACGGCGCTCAAGAAGAACGAAGAGATCGTCGAGCCGCTGTACGATCGCGTGCTCGGCCGCACCACGGTGCACGACGTGTTCGATCCGCAGACCGGCGAGATGATCGCTTCTTCGGGCGAGCAGATCACCGAAGAGATCGGTCAGCGCATTGCAGGCTCGGCCATCGAATCGGTGGAAATCCGTTCCGTGCTCACCTGCGAATCGAAGACCGGTGTTTGCGCCAAGTGCTACGGCCGCAACCTGGCCTCGGGCCGCATGGTGCAGATCGGTGAAGCTGTGGGCGTCATCGCCGCGCAGTCCATCGGTGAACCGGGAACGCAGCTCACGCTCCGTACCTTCCACGTGGGCGGCACCGCATCGAACATCGCAGCCTCCTCGAAGCTCGAAGCCAAGTACGACGGCATCGTGGAGATCGAAGAACTGCGCACGGTGAAGCGCAAGACCGAGAACGGCAACGTCGACGTCGTGATCTCGCGCTCGGCGGAACTTCGCCTGGTGGACGTGAACACGCGCATCGTCGTGGCCACGGGCAACATTCCTTACGGCTCGCAGCTCTACGTGAAGAACGGCGAGACCGTGAAGAAAGGCCAGCTCATCTGCGACTGGGATCCGTACAACGCGGTGATCGTTTCCGAATTCGCCGGTAAAATTTCTTACGAGCACATCGAAGAAGGCATCACCTTCCGCGAAGAGTCGGACGAACAGACCGGCTTCAAGGAAAAAGTGATCACCGAATCGAAAGACAAGACGAAGAACCCCTCGATCCGCATCATGAGCGGCGATGAAGTTCTCAAGTCGTATAACATCCCTGTCGGCTCCCACGTGGTGGTGAACGACGGCGCGAAGATCGAGGCGGGCCAGGTGCTCGTCAAGATCCCCCGCTCGCTCGGTAAAACGGGCGACATCACCGGCGGTCTGCCGCGTGTGACCGAGCTGTTCGAAGCGCGCAATCCCAGCAACCCTGCTGTGGTTTCGGAGATCGACGGCATCGTGTCCTTCGGCAAGATCAAGCGCGGCAACCGCGAGCTCATCGTGGAATCGCGCACCGGCGAGCGCAAGACGTACCTCGTTCCCCTGTCGAAGCACATCCTCGTGCAGGAGAACGACTTCATCCGCGCAGGTGAAGCGCTGTCCGACGGCTCCATCAGCCCCGGCGACATCCTCGCCATCAAAGGCCCCACGGCCGTGCAGGAATACCTGGTGAACGAAGTGCAGGAAGTGTACCGCTTGCAGGGTGTGAAGATCAACGACAAGCACTTCGAAGTGATCGTGCGCCAGATGATGCGCAAGGTGGACATCTCCGAGCCCGGCGATACCATCTTCCTCGAGCAGCAGATCATCAACAAGGCCGACTTCATGGAAGAGAATGACCGCCTTTACGGCAAGAAGGTCGTGCTCGACCCGGGCGACAGCCCGAACCTGAAGGCCGGACAGATCATCAGCGCCCGCAAGCTGCGCGACGAGAACTCCGCGCTCAAGCGCAAGGATCAGAAGCTGGTGGAAGCCCGCGACGCGGTGCCCGCCACCTCGCAGCAGATCCTGCAGGGCATCACGCGCGCTTCGCTGCAGACGAACAGCTGGGTATCGGCCGCTTCCTTCCAGGAAACGACCAAGGTGCTCAACGAAGCTGCCGTCAGCGGCAAGCAGGACACGCTGCTCGGCCTGAAGGAGAACGTGATCGTCGGTCACCTCATCCCCGCAGGTACGGGTATGCGCGAGTACGAAAAGCTCGTGGTCGGCTCGAAAGAAGAGTACGAAAAGCTCATGGCTGCGAAAAAAGAAGCCATGGAGACGGAAGCGTAGCAGCTTCCGCTTACAGGATAAAAAAACGGGAAGACAAAAAATCTTCCCGTTTTTTATTGGTGTGAGGTTTCTTTTAAAGGCAGGTGGCTCCAACTTCGACGCGCTGCACGCCGTATAGCTTTCGCAACCTCTTCAGATTTCCTGAAAACGCCCCATGCGTTTTTTCTTCTTCCTGCTTTCTGCACGCCGGCCCTTTTCAGCACTGCGCAGACCACGTTCAAGAACCACTATTCCAGTTCCGTTTCGGACGTGACGATCACCAAACTGCCCGCCACCTCGGACGATCTCTCTCCTTTGCCGCAAGGACTTTATTTGCTGTGTGCTGTTTCCGGCGGAGGACGCGTGGCGCAAACAGGCTGTGCAAAGAACAGCGCAGTTGACTTTTCTCCATATTCATTCTATCTTCCTGAAAATTATGCGGCGGAAAGCAACCCGGCGATCCAGTTTTTCCTTTTCACCGCAGCATTGAACCGATGATCCCTACTCCCCAGGCGAGCCTGTTCCTCGCGTCCATTGATTTGGGCTACGCTTCCGTGCACCTGCGCGGGGACGGGCTGCTGCAGGTGGATACGGCCCACGATCACGTGGTCACCGAGCAGGAGGCGCGCATCATCACGTACTCGATGGGAAGAGTTTCCGGCGAGGTGCCGCGCCCCGTGCTGAAGATCGCCGGCCGCGACAGCACCGAGGACGAGGGCACGCGCGAGTTCACCGCCAGCCACGAAGGACAGCGCTACTCGCTCGCGGAAGCGGTCGTGATCAACTCCACCGCGCAGCGCCTCATGGGTAATTTTTATCTCCGCATCAACCGTCCCGTCAAACCGATGCGCCTGTTCACGAGCGTAGAAGAGGCGGTAAAGTGGCTGAAAACTTTTTTGTGATCCGTGCGTTGAACAGCCTGGCGGCGACAATCGAAATCCTTCCCTAACTTTGCTTTACTTATCCTGAACACACCATGGAAGATCAGCATCAACTCAATATCGAGCTCAGCGAAGAAGTCGCTGAGGGCATTTACTCGAACCTCGCGCTCATCGCGCACTCGAACACGGAATTTTTCATCGACTTCATCAAGGTGATGCCCGGTGTTCCGAAAGCGAAAGTCAAATCGCGCATCGTGCTCGCGCCGCAGCATGCCAAACGCCTGATGAAAGCGCTGAAGGAGAACATCGCCCGCTTCGAAGCCACGCACGGCGCCATCGCCGACACGGATCACACGAATGTATTCCCGCTGAATTTCGGTCCGAAAGGGCAGGCTTAAACGCAGGAAGCCGGCGGCGACCGCATTACTTCAGCGCGGCCAGACGCTTCTGAAAATCTTCCCGTATTTTTTCCGTCCCCAGGTTCCCGATGCTGCCGAGGTGCGTGTGCGCTAAATTTTTCTCCGGCCTGAACACGCCAGCCTCGATGGCCATGCCCACGTTGCGGTAGGCTTCGCGGAAAGGAATGCCTTCGAGCACCTGCCGGTTCACGGTTTCCACGCTGAAAAGGTAATTGTAGCGTTCATCTTCGAGCAGATCATCTTTCACGCTGATGTGCTGCAGCATGAACGCGGCCATCTCCAGGCAATCGTTCAATTCGCGGAAGGCGGGGAAAAGAATTTCTTTCGTCAGCTGCAGGTCGCGGTGATAGCCGGAGGGCAAGTTCGTCGTGAGCAGGCTGAGCTCGTTCGGCAAACTTTGCAATCGGTTGCCGCGCGCGCGGATCAATTCGAACACGTCGGGATTTTTTTTGTTCG
>Ga0196978_1000413_pt1 | contig 22026 bp, 22 predicted proteins | sample S3v_2013CmetaG_FD_155491 | JGI IMG/M metagenome (GOLD analysis project Ga0196978, IMG submission 155491) | Soil microbial communities from Anza Borrego desert, Southern California, United States - S3+v_20-13C | ecosystem: Environmental > Terrestrial > Soil > Desert | place: USA: California... | reverse complement strand
CTGAAACGAGTTCAGCATGACGGGCAACGGTCATTCCACCGCCCCGTTGATCGTCACCGCCTTGTTCGGGCCGGGGGACGACGGCTGGATCCAGGAGCTTCGCCGGGCGCATTACCCGCCCGAGCGCAACCGGGTGCCGGCTCACCTCACCTTGTTCCGTCATCTCCCGCCGAGTCTCGAGGGCGAATTGTCACGCCGCCTCGCCCGCGCGGCCGCGGCCTCTCCGCCCGCGGCCGAGATCGCCGGCGTGATCGACCTCGGCGAGGGCACGGCGCTCAGGGTCGAGAGCGAGGCGCTCGCCGAGCTTCGCGAAAGCCTCGCCGAAGCCTTTCACGGCCTGCTGACGCCGCAGGACCGGGCGCCCTGGCGGCCGCACATCACCATCCAGAACAAGGTCGAGCCGAACGAGGCGCGGCGGCTCCAGCAGCAGCTTCGCGCCGGCTTCCGGCCGCGTCCGCTGGCGATCCGGGCGCTCGCTTCCTGGCTTTATCTCGGCGGGCCCTGGCAGCCGCTCAAGACCCACCGTTTCCGCGGCTGAGCCGGGCCGGTCAGTCGTTCTGGCCGACGCCTTCGCAACTATAGTCGAAGGCGGCGAGGCCGGCGTCGAGGTGAGAGGCCAGCAGCGGCATGTCCATCAGCTCGTCGATCCGCTCGTCGCCGTCGAGCTCGTTGGCCTCGGCATAGGCGTCGTCCCATTCGCTCGTATCGTAGGTGCCGCGCCCGACCCAGGCCAGCGCCAGCGTCTCGGCCAGCTGGTCGTCGGCGAGATCGTCGAGGATCGCCTGCACCTCTTCCTCGACTCCGGTGTTGAGCTCGTCCTCGAGCACCGAGAGCGCCTGATCGCCCTCGTCGTCGAGATCGTCGACATCGTCGGGATCCTCGTCGGGGTCCTGGGCCGGGACCTGCGCCTCCAGCTCCCGGGCGCGCAGGATCAGCCGGCACAATGTTTCCAGCGGGGTCAGCAATTCCATGGACCGTCTCCTGCTCCCCTCGCGCATCGAAACGACACCGGGGGCGGGCGGTTCCGGCTGGCCTGGGCCGCGGTCGGGGCCTTGAAATCGGCGCCGGTCCGCTCCAGTTGACCCTTGCCGCCGCGCTTCCTATAGCGCCGCGGCGCGCGCCGAGGGGTTCCTCGCTTGCCCTGGGGCGGAGTAGCTCAGCTGGTTAGAGCAGCGGAATCATAATCCGCGTGTCGGGGGTTCAAGTCCCTCCTCCGCTACCATCCCAGGCCGGGCCGGAACGCCCCGATCGGCGGCGGGCCGAGGCCGCCCGGGAGGGCGCCGGCGGCGCCGGTCCGAGCCCGCGCTGCGTGCGCCAACGCCTTGTTTTCGCGCCCGCGGGACCCATCTTCCAGTCATGGCCTCGACCGCCTTCCGCTCCGCCTGCCTCGCCCTCGCGCTGCTCGCTCCGGCGCTGGCGGCGGCTCAGCCGGCCGATCCCGCGCCGGCGCCGAGCGGATTCCAGGGCCTGTGGACGGGCTGGCGCGACGCCAATGCCGTTTCGATGAGGATCGAGCGCGGCTCGGTCGAGCAGGTGCGCCGGGACGTGGCCACGGCCGATCCCGAACGGCGCGACCAGCTTCGCAACCAGGGCCGCGCGCTCGGCGAGCGAGTCGGCGAGATCGTCCGCCTCGGCGACTGCGCCGAAGGCGAGCGGATCGCCCGCGACGCCGGCGATTTCGCCCTCGTCGAGGCGGTCCGCACGCACTGCGCCACCCCTTCCGCGCCGCGCCCCTAGCCGCCCCCTGCTCCGAGGGGGAAAGGGCGGGCGCGGAGGCGCCCGGCGCGGCGTCGGCCTTGAGCTCCATAAAGCCCGGGAGCTGAGGACGCCGCTTCCGCCCTATTCGCCGACCCGCTCGATATAGCCGGCGGCCCAGAGCGTTCGGACCAGCTCGGCCGGCGTCTCGCAGGGCAGGTCCGCGGCGGTGAATTCGGCGCCGGAAAGCGCGACGTCGAGCGCGTCGCCTTCCTCAGGCTTGAACTCGAGATCGCCGCCCGGCCCGATCAGCACGAGCTTGCCGTCGTCGTCGGCGACGTTCCAGGGCAGGAAGCGGCGGCGGCGGAAGCGGTCGCCCTCCTTCATCATCTGGGCGGCGGCCACCACTCCGGAGACGTTGGCCCGCCGGCTGCGGATGAAATTGTCGGCGAGCAGGTCGAAGGCGCTGTCCATGCTCGCCTTGGCCGCGATCATCCCGGTCAGCCGGGTGAAATGCCGCCGCGCCTCCTCGCGGTCGAACTCGCGGGCGGCGAAGCCGGGCGGCAGCGAGCGCCGGAAATCCGCTTCGCCCAAAGCCAGCTCGGAAATCGATTCGAGCAGGAGGTCGGCCCAGGTCTTGGTGATCAGGCCGACGGTGATGTGGAGCGAGGGTTCGTCGCCGACATTCTCGGCGTCGTGCATCAGGCCGCGGGGAATGTAGACGCAGTCCCCGGCGCTGAGCGTGAAGGTCTCGGTGACCTCGCCGGGCTCGTGCCTGTCGACCTGGAACTGCTCGCCGCGATAGGGGGTCTCGACCGGCGCTCCGTAGAGCCGCCAGGCCTTGGCGCCGGCGATCTGCATGACGAAGACGTCGTGATTGTCGTAATGGGGCGGGAACCCCTGGTTGCCCGACGGGGTCAGGTAGATGTTCGTCTGGACGTGGCAGGAGAAGACCTCTTCCAGGGACCGGCAGAACTCGCCCAGATTGAACATCGAATCGTGGAGGTGGGGCAGGATGATCGTCGCTCCGCGCATATAATGTTCGGCCACCGCCACCGAGCTGACGCGGCCGCGCTCGTCGACGAAGCTGTCGCGGGTGATCCGGTTCTTGCGGTTGGTGAGGTCGATCATGCCTTCGCGAAGGTCGGCGCTGGCGATGAAATGGTCGAGCGCGGCGAGGGTCAGCAGGTCCGCATAGCGGTGGGGCTCGCCGCGGACGTTGATCAGAGCGCGGCGCTCGTAATGACGGTCGAGAAAGGCCTCCTGGGTCACCGGGGCGATCAGAAAGCCGAGCGCATCCTCCTCCCAGCGCGGCGAGGGGGCCTCGGGCCCGACGGCCCGAAGCTTCGACTTGCCGACCGACCGAACATTCATCTTCCGCCTCCCGCTCGAAGCGTTTCTACCGGGGGCGGACGGGCGTCGATAGCCGTATTTTCAGCCCCCGACCGAGGTCGGGGGCTCGGGCGGGGACGGCAGCGGCTCGGCGTAGAGCTGGAGCGCCGCCTCGAGCACGCGCAAGGTCGCCGTCGCCGAGGGGGAGAGCCGCTTCTGCTCGATCGGGCCGTGAAAGGCGGTGAGCACGGCGCGGGCGGCCGCGGCGAGAAGGATCTCGCGGGGGGAATAGGGCGTCCCCTCGCCCGACGTCACCGCCTTCGTCCGAGCGGAAAGGCGGGGGCCGCCGGGGCCCGGGGATGGGGGCGAAAGTCCGCGGGCACGTCAAATTTGCGCGCGACAAAGGGATTCGTCATATGCGATGCGATTCTCGGGGGCGGAGAAGCCGCCGCCTTGTCAGCGCTTTTCGGTGAATTGTCAAGCAGGACTTTTCAAAACAGATGAGTTTCGGGGCGCGATTGGCTGAAGAACGCAAGAGGCTGGGCCTGAAGCAGGCCGAGTTCGCCGACCTGGTCGGCACTGACGTTCCAAAGCAGAGTCTGTACGAAAATGACCGGCGCGAGCTGAGGGCGGATTATCTTGCCCGGCTCGCCGATGTGCAGGTGGACATCGTCTATATTCTCACCGGCCGCCGAAGCGAGGGCGAGTGGCTTGGCCAGGGCCCGAGCCAGTTGCTGTCCGCTTACCTGTCGCTGCCGCCGGAGGTGCAGCAGGCGCTCGAGGATCTTGCCCGGGCGCTGCGCGAGCAGTTCGCGCGCGAGCCTCGCCCGACGCTTCACAGCCGCCGGCTCGACTATCGCCCGGACGACCCGGGCGCCTCCTGAGCGCCGCTCAGAACAGGGTCGTCACCGCCCCGGTGACCCGATAGCCTTCATCGACCAGGAACAGCGCCGACCAGCGGTCGAAGGTCGCGCAGGGATGGGAAATGCCGAAGCCGACCAGATCGCCGACGGCAAGCTCGGTGCCGCCGGTGGCCAGGCTCAGATGCTGGTCCCAGAGCGAGACCACCTTCGCCCCGCCGATCGAGGTCGGCAGGCCGCCCTGGCCGGAGCGATGTCGCCACAGGGGGATCGGCGGCTCGACGTCGAACGAAAGGTCGCGCTTGCCGGCGCCGACGATGGCCAGCCCCGGCTCCGGCAACGAAAGCACCGCGCCCCAGACTTCGAGGGCGGGGCGCAGGTCCGGCAGTCCGGGCAGAGAAGTCCCGGAAGGTTTGGTCAGCCGCTCGTAGAGGCCGCTGTCGTGGGTGACGTAGCAGCCTGGGCGGATCACTCGCTCTACCGGCCGGCGGGCGATCGCGGCGGGCAGTGCGGCAGCGCACAGGTCGAGGAAGGCCGAGCCGCCGGCCGAGAGCAGCACCGTGCCGTCGGCGAACAGCCCTTGTTCGGCGATCGCCTGCGCGGCTGCGAGGGCGAGATCGATCATCCCTGCCGCCTCGGCTCGGGCGCCGGTGCGCGCCTGGCCGATCCCCTCGAACGTCTCGACCCCGCGCAGGGCGAGTCGCGGCCCGGCCTCTACGATTGCCCGGGCGACGGCGAGCGCCGCGGCGACGCTTCGGGCGCCGCTTCGGCCCCCGGCGACTCCGGTCTCGACGAGCAGCTGCAGCGGCCTGGCGCCGCTCAGACGCTCCGCCGCCGCCTCGGCGAGCAGCGCCACCCCCTCGGGCGAATCGGCGAGGCAGTAGAAGTCGAAGGCCGGGTCGCGGGCGATCTCCCCGAGCACGAAGTCGATGTCGGCTCGGTGGGCGAGCACGTTGGCGAGGAAGACCCTGTCGATGCCGAGCCGCCGGTAGATCCGGACATGATGCGCCGTCGCGGCGGTCATGCCCCAGGCGCCCGCCGAGCGCTGCATCGCGAACAGCTCCGGGCTCATGCTGGTCTTGCCGTGCGGGCAGAGGCGGGCGCCGCTGCGGTCGGCGAAGGCCTGCATCTCGGCGAGATTGTGGCGAAGCGCCGCCTCGCGCAGCAGCGCCACCGGCATCATCAGCTCGCCGCCGAGCAGGCTCAGCCCGAACCCGCCCAGCTCGGCCGGGGTGAGCCCCTCCGCGCTCGGCGGCAGCCCCTTGGTCCGCCAGTCGAGCCGGCGCGGTTCGGGCGGCGAGCTCAGCGGCAAAGCGGCGCTTCGGCGGCGGAGCGGGCGGGGACGCGCATGGCCGCCGAGCCGGTCAGGCGTCGGCCCTGGCCGGGATGACTCCGCGCTTGATCTGGTCGAGCTCGATCGATTCGAACAGCGCCTTGAAATTGCCCTCGCCGAAGCCCTCATTGCCCTTGCGCTGGATGATCTCGAAGAAGATCGGGCCGATCATGTTCTCGGTGAAGATCTGGAGCAGCAGCCCCTCGCCGGTCTCGGGCGAGCCGTCGATCAGGATCCGGCGCTGGCGCATCGCCGCGACGTCGTGGCCGTGGCCGGGCAGGCGCTGGTCGATCATGTCGTAATAGGTGTCGGGGCTGTCCTGGAAGCGGATGCCGTTGGCTCGCAGGGCGTCGACGGTGGCGAAGATGTCGTCGGTGGCGAAGGCCAGGTGCTGGATTCCCTCGCCTTTATATTCCTTCAGATATTCGGCGATCTGGCTGTAATCGTCCTGGCTTTCGTTCAGCGGGATTCGGATCTTGTCGTCGGGCGCGGTCATCGCCCGCGAGAGCAGCCCGGTCTGTTGGCCTTCGATGTCGAAATAGCGGATCTGGCGGAAGTTGAAGACCTTCTCGTAGAAGCCGGCCCAATGATCCATCCGGCCGCGATGGACGTTGTGGGTGAGGTGGTCGAGCGTGTGCAGGCCCGCGCCGAAACCGCATTCGGCGATCGTCTCGAACTCTTCCTGGTAGAGGCGCCGGGCCGCCGCCCGGTCGACGAGATAGAGGTAGGAGCCGCCTATCCCTTCCAGCACGGGAAGGTCGAGATCGCCCCGGGTGGCGGTCGCGCCGCGCTCGGTGGCGAGCCTCAGCGCCTCTTCGCCGTCGGCGACCCGGAAGGCCATCGCGCTCGCGGACGGGCCGTGGGCGCCGCGAAACGCCTCGGCATGGCCGCCTTCCTCCATGTTGAGAAGGAAATTGACGTCGCCCTGGCAATAAAGCCGGACGGCGCGGCGGCGGTGGTCGCCGACATGGGTGAAGCCCAGGCGCGAGAACAGCCCGCCCATCGCCTCGGGGTCGGGGCTGGTGAACTCGACGAACTCGAAGCCGTCGAGGCCGAGCGGGTTGTCACGGGCGGTCATGGCGGTCTCCGCGTCACGGAAAGGGAATCGCGCGGCTTCTACCAGCGGCGGGAGAGGGCGGCAAATCGGCCATTGCGCCCGGGCGGAGGCGCTCCTAACTCCCTGCCATGGCCGCCACCCACTCGACCCGAATGCTGATCCTGGGCTCCGGCCCGGCCGGCCTCACCGCCGCCATTTACGGCGCCCGCGCCGGGCTTGCGCCGATCGTCGTCCAGGGCATCCAGCCCGGCGGCCAGCTCACCATCACCACCGACGTCGAGAACTATCCCGGCTTCGCCGACGTCGTCCAGGGCCCCTGGCTGATGGAGCAGATGCAGAAGCAGGCCGAGCATGTCGGCGCCCGCATGGAATGGGACCATATCGTCGAGGTCGACCTCGCCCGGCGTCCGTTCCGGATGCTCGGCGACAGCGGCACCGTCTATTCCGGCGACAGCCTCGTCATCGCCACCGGCGCCCAGGCCAAGTGGCTCGACCTGCCCTCGGAAGAGCGGCTCAAGGGGAAGGGGGTCTCGGCCTGCGCCACCTGCGACGGCTTCTTCTACCGCGGTCGCAAGGTGGTCGTCATCGGCGGCGGCAACACCGCGGTCGAGGAGGCGCTCTACATGACCAACCACAGCCACGACGTCACCCTGATCCACCGCCGCGATTCGCTGCGCGCCGAAAAGATCCTCCAGCAGCGGCTGTTCGCCCACGCCAACATCAAGGTGATGTGGAACCGCGAGGTCGCCCAGTTCGTCGCCGGCGGCGAGCCCGAGGGGCTGGTCGCGCTCGACCTCAGGGACACCCGGACCGGCGTCGTCGAGCGGCTCGACACCGAAGGCGCCTTCGTCGCCATCGGCCATGTCCCGGCGACCGAGCTGTTCCGAGGCCAGCTCGAGCTCGACTCCGACGGCTACATCCCGGTCGAGCCCGGCAGCAGCCGGACCTCGATCCCGGGGGTCTTCGCCTGCGGCGACGTCATGGACAAGATCTACCGCCAGGCGGTCACCGCGGCCGGCACCGGCTGCATGGCCGCGCTCGACGCCGAGAAATTCCTCGCCGAGGCGGATTTCGAGGCCGTCCCGGCGAGGAGCCTCGAGGAGGCCTGACCCAGCCGCTCCGGCTCAGCGATCGAGGCGTCGGACCGCCTCGAGCACCGCCTCGAGCAGGGCAGCCTCGTCGCCGGGCCGGGCGAAGGTGTGGGAATCGCTGTCGATCCGCAGCGGCTCGCCGAGCAGGCGCCGGAACGGCCGCGCCTTCACCTCCTTCTCGGCGGCGATCGCGGTGGCGTCGCCGCCGGCGAGGATCAGCTCGGCCGGGAGCCGGTGGCGGGCGAGCGCAGAGGCGACCTCGCCGGCGAGGGGCGAGTCGGTCTGGGGCCCCGAAATCTTCAGGATGCCATTGAGGAGCTTGCGATAATCCACTCGCCCGGAAAGCATTTTCCTCCACCCCTCACGGCTCAACAGTCGCTTTCGGTAATGGTGGCGGATGGCGGCCGGCGGCGGCGCGTCGGCCGCCGCCTCGACCAGCCAGGGATTGACCAGGACGAGCCCGTCAAGCCGGGCCTCGCCGCCGAACAGGGCGATCGCCGTCGCCCCGTCGCACAGGCCGAAGCCGTGGACCCGCTCAAGGCCCGGGCATTCGCGCCGAAGCGCACCCGCGGCCGCCGCCAGATCGGGCCCGCTGCCGCGAAAGCCGGGATCCTCGCCGGCGCTGTCGCCGACCCCGCGGCGATCGAAGCGGAGGCAGGAAATCCCGCGCTCGGCCAATGACCTGGCGAGCCGTTCGTACATTCTGTGGGAGCCGATCCGGGTCTGCGAGCCGCCGGTCGCCAGGAGCAGGCCGGAGCGGCCGGCGGCGGAGTCGAGCGTGGCGCCGAGCTCGGCACCCTCGCAGTCGAAGCTCATCAGTCGGCGCATTGGCGATACCAGGAGGCGATGTCGGCCGCGATCGTCTCGGCGAGCTCGGCCGAGCGGCCCGGCTCGGAGCGCCGCCAGAGGGCCGGCCCCGCCAGCTTCGCCGCCGCGGCGCCGGCGTCGCTTTGCAGCCGGACCACCCTCAGCGGCGAGTGGTCGAGCGGGGCGGCGTCCTCGAGCCTGCCGCGAAGCTCGGGCGCGGGGGCATAGCCGGCCCATTCGACCCCGGCCAGGCCGGCGCGGACCATGTCCCGGGCGAGCGACGCTCCCGCCACCGGAGCGAACCGCCACCAGCCCGTCGCCGCCGCGGCATCGTCGATCAGGCAGCCGCCGCGGGTCGAGGCCACCAGCGGGGCCCGGCCCGATTCTTTCTCGACCTCGGCCGCCGCGGCGCCGACGTCATGACGCCAGTCGTCCCACTTGACCGAGGCGAGCGCCGCCTCGCTCTCACCGGTGCCGGCGAGGTCGACGAGCCAGCAGCCATGGCCCAGCTCCGCGAGCCGCCTCATCGCCGCCGCGAGCAATGCCCGGGTCCGGTTCATCTCCTCGAACAGGGGCGGCACGAACAGGACCGGCGGCGCCCCGGCCTCGCCGATCCGCATCATCCATTCCTGTCGGCCGTGGCTGTCGAAGCGTTGGTAAGCAAGCCCGGCGGCGCTCACTGCAGCGCCTTGGACCGGGCGAAGGTGAGCAGCGAGCCGAACGTCTCGAGCATGTCGGCGTCGACGTCATGGTCTTCGATGAGGATCCCGAGCCGCTCCTCGAGCTCGGTCAGAAGGCCTGCCACCGCCATCGAATCGAATTCGGGAAGGGCGCCGAACAAGGGCGTGCTCTCGTCGAAGCCGCGCACCCGGGCCTCGTCGAGGCCGAGCACGTCGACCAGCACGGCGCGAAGCGTCGAGTCGACTTCCTCATCGTCATTGGCGGCGGCGACCATGGCTCGGCTCTCTCGCGGTTGCGCCGCGCGCCCTATCGGCTTCCCCGGCGGGCGGCAAGCAGCCACTTGGACGCCCGCCGGCCGGCGGTCGCTCACATCGCCGCCGGTCGGCCTGAACCCGATTCAGGGTCAGGGCCCGAGCCTTCGGCGGACCCCGGCCTGGATGCTGCGCTCCTGGCACCTCGCAACTTGCCCGTCCAGGCTCCAAGCGTCTTTCGCGCCGCTCCGTAAAGGCCCTTGAGGGTATGCGGATTATAGGCGGTGAGCTCCCACAGGACCCTTTTCTCCTCCATCCAGTCGGCCTTGTAGCTCTCCTCGCCATTGCCATAGTCGATGAGCCCGACCCGGTCCTCGTCGAGGACGTGGCGGAACATCGCCATGCCGAGCAGGGTGCCGGGCGACAGCGCCTTGGCCTCCTCGGCATAAGCGAGCTTGTGGATCGTCGCCCGGCCGTTCTCGACCAGCCACAGCTGAGCCGCCACCGGGCGGCCGTCCTTGCGGGCGATGCCGAGGCGGAGCGTCCCGGCCGCGCCCTCCTGCTCGGCAAGCGCTCGAAGGAACGGGAAGGAGCCCTCCTCGGGCTTCCAGCTGGCCCGGTAGACCGCCTCGTAATCGGCCCAGGCGGCCTCGTCGAAACGGTCGTGCACCCGGATGTCGAGCCCGGCGCCTTTGGCACGGCGGCGGGCGGTGTTTCGCAGCCGGGCCGGCCGCTTCGCCCAATAAGCCGCGAAATCAAGGCCTTCGGTGCGGATCCGCCAATTGGCCGCAAAGGGCTCCGCGAAGGCGATCCAGCCGGCGCTCCGGAAGGCCTGGCGGAGCGGCCCGGGATCCTCGAGCGGAGCGAGCTCGACCCGGGCCAGCCCGCCGTCGCGCAGGGCGGCCGCGAGCGCGGTGAGCAGGTCCTGGTCCCGGGTCCCGGCGGCGTCGAAGCGAAGCGAATACCAGCCGGCATAGGCCTCGGCGACCGGATGGCGCATGGCGAGGAACAGCCAGGCGCACCGGCCGCCGCTCCGCCCGCGGACGACGACGAGCTTGCCGGCCGGCGCCGCGTGGGCGGCGAGCAGGCGGAACCATTGCAGCCGGGCGAACAGGCTCGGCTGGGCGCCGCGGTCGAGCGCTCCGGCGGCGTCGTCGGCGACTTTTTCCAGATCGTCGAACAGCTCAACGTTAACCGTCACGCTTTATGCCCCTTGCCGCCGCCACTATCATGACGGCTTTTGAGCGGGAGTGAAGGTGCAAAGTCCTGACCCGAAGCCGAGTCCGCTGGACCACCTCGCCCTGCGCGGCGAACGCTCGGCGCCGGCCCTGGTGACCCGCGAGGGCGCGCTCGATCATTCCGGCCTCGAACAAGCGGTCGGAGCGCTCGCCGCGGGCCTGAAGGCCCATGGCCTGGCGCCGGGCGACCGGGTGGCGAGCTGGCTTCCGAAGGGGCGGATCACCGCCCTTCTTCCGCTCGCCGCCGCCCGCGCCGGCCTCGTCCACGTCCCGGTCAACCCGCTGCTCAAGCGGATGCAGGTCGCCCACATCCTCGCCGACAGCGGCGCCGCCTTGCTCGTCACCGGGAGCGCTCGGCTGGCGACCCTCGAGGAGGGCGACGTCCCGCCCGGCTGCCGAGGGCTCGACGAAGCGGCGAGCGCGGCCCTTTTCGAGGCCCGGCCCGGCCTGCCGCCCTCGGCCCACGATCCGGATGCCCTGGCGGCCTTGCTCTACACGTCCGGCTCGACCGGCCGGCCCAAGGGGGTGATGCTGACCCACGCCAATATGTGGCTCGGCGCGGTCAGCGTCGCCGCCTATCTTCGGCTGGCGCCGGAGGACCGGGTGCTCGCGGTGCTGCCGTTCAGCTTCGACTACGGCCAGAACCAGCTCTTCTCGACCTGGGCCGCGGGCGGCTGCGTGGTGCCGCTCGAATATCTCGCCGCCCGCGACGTCATCCGGGCCATCGAACGTCACCGGATCAGCACCTTGGCCGGAGTTCCTCCGCTCTGGGTCCAGCTCGTCGAATCGCCCTGGCCGGCCGAGGCGGCGCTGTCGCTGCGCCGGCTCACCAACAGCGGCGGCAAGCTCGCCCCCTCGGTCGTCCGGCGGATGCGCGAGGTCTTCCCCGCCGCCGACATCTATTCGATGTACGGCCTCACCGAGGCCTTCCGCTCGACCTTCCTCGACCCCGCCTTGCTCGACGATCATCCCGATTCGATGGGCGACGCCATCCCCTTCGCCGAGATCATGGTCGTCGATGCGGCCGGCCGGCCGGCCGTCGAAGGCGAGCTGGTCCATGCCGGCCCGCTCGTCGCCAAGGGCTATTGGCGGGATCCGGAGCGAACCGCGGAGCGCTTCCGGCCGGCGCCGGCCCATTCGGCCTATGGCGGGATCGCCGTCTGGTCCGGCGACCGGGTCCGCCGCGACTCCGAAGGTTTGCTCTATTTCGTCGGCCGCGAGGACGGCATGATCAAGAGCTCGGGCAACCGGGTCAGCCCGACCGAGGTCGAGGAGGCTGCGATCGCCTCGGGCCTCGTCCACGAAGCGGTCGCGCTCGGCCTGCCCGACGCCCGGCTCGGGGAGGCGATCGCCCTCGTCGTCCGCCCCGACCGCCGCTCCCGGGAAGAAGAGCTTCGGGGCTTCCTGAAGCGCCAGTTACCCAATTTTATGCAGCCCGGGCCTATCATCTGGCGCGACGAGCTGCCGCGCAGTCCGAACGGCAAGCTCGACCGCGTGGAGCTGAAGAACGAGCTGATGGCATGACCAAGCCGATGGGCGCGATTCCGGCCGGCTATGCGGCCGATGCCGACGGCATGCTGCTCGTCGGCGGCCGCCGCGCCGACGATCTCGTCGCCGACGCCGGCGACACGCCTTTGTTCGTCTACGATCTCGGGCTGGTCGACCGCCGAATCGCCCGTTTCCGTTCGGCCTTCACCGACGTCCATCTTCATTATGCCATTAAAGCAAACTCTTATCTGCCGTTGCTTGGCCATGTTGCGAAGCAGGTCGACGGCCTCGACGTCGCTTCCGTCGGCGAGCTCCGGCTGGCCCTGAAAGCCGGAGCGGATCCCGCGGAGATCAGCTTCGCGGGCCCCGGCAAGCGCGATTCGGAGCTTCGCGAGGCGATCGAGGCCGGCGTCACGTTGAACTGCGAATCGGCAGGCGAGGCGGAGCGCGCCCTCGCCATCGGCGCCAGGCTGGGCCGCTCGCCGCGCCTTGCCGTCCGGGTCAATCCCGATTTCGAGATCAAGGGCTCGGGCATGCGGATGGGCGGCGGCGCCAAGCCGTTCGGAGTGGATTCCGAGCGGGTCCCCGCTCTGGTCCGGCGGGCGATCGAGGGCGGCGCCGACTGGCGCGGCTTCCACATCTTCGCCGGATCCCAGGCGCTCGACCCGGCTGCCCTGACCGAGGCCCAGCGCGCCACGGTCGAGCTCGCCGCTCACCTTTCCGAGGAGATCGGCCGGTCGCCGCCGCTGGTCAATCTCGGCGGCGGCTTCGGAATTCCCTATTTCCACGGCGAGCGCCCGCTCGATGTCGAAGCGGTCGCCGAGGCGCTTTCGGCCAACCTGGCCTCGCCCCCCGCCATCCTCGCGGGCACGCGCTTCGCGATCGAGCTCGGGCGCTGGCTGGTCGCCGAGGCCGGCGTCTATCTGACCCGGATCGTCGATCGCAAGTCGAGCCACGGCAAGACGTTCCTGGTCACCGACGGAGGCATGCACCACCAGCTCGCCGCCTCGGGCAATTTCGGCCAGGTCGTCCGTCGCAACTATCCCGTCGCCATCGCCTCGCGCTTCGCCGCCGAGCCCGTCGAGGAAGCGACCATCGTCGGCTGCCTGTGCACTCCGCTCGACCGCCTCGCCGATGACGTCATGGTGCCTGAATGCGGCGTCGGCGACCTCGTCGCCGTCTTCCTCGCCGGCGCCTACGGCCTCTCCGCGAGCCCGCGCGATTTCCTCGCCCAGCAGCCGGCGCTCGAGCTGGCGGTGGGCGGCGGCGGTTAACGGCTGAAGCGGCTCGGTCCCGTTCTGGGACGCCGGCCAAAGCGCCCTTGTTCCTAACGCTAATTTTACCTCTTCCGGCGATAGCAGTCCCAAATCCTGCGCCTCTTCGATCCCACCGCGGGACAAGGGGGGCAGGGCAGGGAGCAGGTGAAGAGGATCGACCATGCGTGTTTCCGTTTACTCCCGTCTCGCCCTCGCCGCCGCCACCGCCGCCTTGGCGGCGGGCTGCGCCTCGACCGGGCGCACCGGCCAGAGCCTTCCTCCCGCGAGCTTCGTCGACACCGCCCAGCAGGTCAGCGAGAATTACGTCATCGGAGCGCTCGACGAGCTCACCGTCTTCGTCTGGCGCAATCCGGAGCTCGGCGCCCGAACCCAGGTTCGGCCCGACGGCCGCATCACCACCCCGCTGATCAGCGACATGGTGGCGGTCGGCAAGACCCCCGCCCAGCTCGCCGAGGACATCCGGGTCGTCCTCGGCCAATATATCCAGGATCCGCTCGTCTCGGTCATGGTCGACCGGCCACAGGGCACCTTTGCCCAGCAGATCCGGATCGTCGGCGCCACCGAGCGTCCGGCGGCTCTGCCCTACCGGGCCAACATGACCCTGCTCGACGCGATGATCGCGGTCGGTGGCCTCTCCGAATTCGCCGCCGGCGACCGCGCCCGGCTGATCCGTTTCAATCGCCAAACCGGCCAGCAGCGCGAATATGATCTTCGAATCGCCAGCCTGCTGCGCCGCGGCGACGTCCGAGCCAACGTCCGCCTCGAGCCGGGCGACGTCATCATCATCCCCGAGAGCATGTTCTGACCCGGCCCGCTCAGCCCCTGCAAGGACCCTAGCTCCCGATGGACGGACTTTACGAACAGTTCCGGATTGCCGTGCACCAGATCTGGCGCCGCCGCTGGATGGTGATGGCCGTGGCCTGGGCCGTAGCCGTCCTCGGCTGGCTGGTCATCGCTCTCATCCCGAACAGCTACGAAGCCAAGGCGCGGCTGTTCGTCCAGATGCAGTCGATCCTGCCGACCCAGGTTGGGATCACCGCCGACGAGCGGCAGAACCAGCTCCTGCGCCTCAAGCAGACCCTGACCTCCAACGAGAACCTGACCCGGGTCGTCCGCCGCACCGACCTCAATTCGCTGGTCGCCAGCGAGAGCGACCTCAACAGCGTCGCCTCGTCGCTGCGCGGGCGGATCCAGATCGTCGCCCAGCCCGACGGAATGATCGAGATCGGCGCGAGCTCGAACATCTCCGGTTTCTCCAACGGCCAGAACGCCCGCACCGCCGCCGCCACCGTCCAGGGGCTGATCGATCTGTTCGTCGAGCTCAACCTGTCGGGCGACCGCCGCGAGACGGGTCAGTCGCTGCAATTCCTCGACGAGGAGCTGCGCCGCCGCGAGACCCAGCTTCAGGAGGCCGAGCAGCGCCGGATGGAGTTCGAGCAGCGCTTCATGGGGCTCCTTCCCGGCGAGGGCTCGATCATCCAGCGCATGTCGGCGGCGCGGGCCGAGCTCGCCAATATCGAGCAGCAGATCGTCGCCGCCCAGGGCTCCGTCAACGCCATGCGCGGCCAGCTCTCGGCGACTCCGCAGAACCTTCCCGGGGTCGGCGATACCGGCTCGACCGCGAGCGGCCAGATCGCCTCGCTCGAGGCGCAGCTGAACCAGAACCGGGCGCGCGGCTGGACCGAGCAGCATCCCGACGTCGTCGCCACCCGCCAGCAGATCGAGCGCCTGCGGCCCTATGCCGCCGGCGAGCGCCGCGGCGGCGCCGGCGGCATTCCCAATCCCAGCTATTTCTCGCTGCGCGCGATGCTGGCCGAGCGCGAGGCCGTGCTCAACGCCGCGCTCGCCCGGCGCAACCAGCTCCAGTCGGATCTGGCGCAGCTCTCCTCGCGCTCGGCGACCGAGCCCGGGCTGGGCGCGGAGCAGACCCGGCTGACCCGCGACTATGAGGTCCTGAAGCAGCAATATGACCAGCTCCTCGCCAATCGCGAGCAGGTGCGGCTGCGCAGCGACGTCCAGACCCGGACCAGCCCGCTCAATATCCAGGTGGTCGAGCCGCCGAGCGTGCCCGGAGTTCCCGCGGCTCCGAACCGGCCGGTCCTGCTCACCGTCATCCTGGTCCTTGCCGTCGGCGCGGGCGTGGCCGCCGCCTTCGTCGCCGGGCAGGTGCAGACCACTTTCCCGACCCAGAACCGCCTCGCCGCGGTCACCGGCCTGCCCGTGCTCGGCACGCTCAGCGAGGTGGTGACCCCGCCGGAGCGGGCCCGCCGCCGCCAGCGGCTGGTCTGGCTCGGCGGCGCGGGCGCCGCGCTCGCAGCGAGTTACGCGGTCCTGATCCTGGTCGAATTCTGGCAGCGAAGCGCGCTGGCGTGAGGAGCGATATGAAACACAGCCGCATTTCGCTTCTCGAGCGCGCCGCCGAGGTCTACGATTTCGGAGCCGCCTTGCGCGCTCGCGAGGCCCTGCCGATCGAGCCGATGGCCGCGCCCAACGAGGCGCCGCGGGCCGATCCCGTCAAGCCGGACGAAGCACCGTCGGTCGCGGCCGTTCGAACCGCCGCCGCTGCCCGGATCCCGGTCGAGGCGAGGACAGCGCCGGCTGCCCCTGTCCGCGGCGGGAACGAGGCCACCGTCGACCGCGTCGCACTGGCCGAAGCCGGCTTCGTCGTCCCCGGCGCCGCGACGACCGGCCTCGCCGAGGAATTTCGACTGATCAAGCGCCAGCTGCTGGCCGCGATCGAGCGGCGCGTGTCGCTGCCCGAGGAGAAGCGCCGCTCGGTCCTGATCACCTCGGCCCAACCCGGCGAGGGCAAGAGCTTCTGCGCGGTCAACATGGCCTTGTCGCTTGCCGGCGAGCGCGACGTCGAGGTGCTGCTCGTCGACGGCGACTTTCCGAAGCCGGACATGCCCTCGATCCTCGGCATCGAGGGCGGGCCGGGTCTGGTCGATGCGCTGCTCGATCCCGGCGCCGATCCGGAGCGCTTCGTCATCCGCACCGACGTGCCGGGCCTTTCGGTCCTGCCGGCCGGGGCCAAGAGCAACAATGTGCCGGAGCTGCTCGCTTCCGAGCGCACGAGGGAAGTGCTGGCGAGGCTCGTCGCCGGCGACCGGAAGCGGATCATCCTGTTCGATTCGCCGCCCGCTCTGGTGGCGTCCCCAGCGACCGTGCTCGCCGGCTCCGTCGGCCAGGTGCTCGTCGTGGTGCGCGCCGACCGGACAACCGAAGCCGACTTGCGAGAGACGATCGGACTGCTCTCGGGCTGCGACCAGGTCAGCCTGATCCTGAACGGGGCAGCGATCGCCGTGAACGGGCGCAATTTCGGCTCTTATGATGGATATGGCCATGACGATTGAGTTCGCCGCCCGCCGGCACTGCCGTCTCGCCGCTCTGGCTTTCGGCCTCGCTTGCGCCGCTTCCGCCGCCCAGGCTCAGGTGCCGCCGCCGGCGCCGCCGCCTTCGGGCGTCGCTTATGGCGAGCCGGGGGCCGAGCAGCCCGCCGAGGCGCCGCCCGCGCGGCGATCCCGTGCGCGCAGCGAAATCCGTCCCTATCTCGAAGTGTCGCAGGTGGTGAGCGCCGACCTCGATGGCGGCGACACCCTGACCTATACGAGCCTTGCCGCCGGCGTCGACGGCCGGGTCCAAGCGCGCCGGGTCAGCGTCCAGATGAGCTACCGCTACCAGCGCAACATCGAATGGAGCGGGGAGGTCGGCGATCAAGACGCGCATTCGGGCGTCGCCATGGTCAACGCCCAGATCGCTCCCGGAGTCCAGTTCGACGCCGGCGCCGTCGCCACCCGCACCGGCGGGCAGGGAAGGGCGCTGGGAGTGAGCGACCGCGATCAGTCGGTCGAGGTCTACAGCGCCTATGCCGGACCGACCGTCTCGACCCAGGCCGGCCCGGTCAACGTCAATGCCGCCTATCGGATCGGCTATGTCGCCGTCGACGACGACCTTGCGGGCGCGGGCCGGAGCGACGATCACGGCAATGCGGTCGCCCATGCGGCGAGCGCGAGCGCGGGAATGGCGCCGGGCCGGCTTCCGGTCGGCTGGGGCGTCAATGTCGGCTATCAGCGCACCGATTCGGACGGCGAGTTCGACCACGAGTTCGAAGGCAGCTACGTCCGCGCCGACGTGGTCGTCCCGGTGAGCCCGCGCCTCGCCGTCACGGCCGGCGTCGGATATGAGAATATCGAAGCAACTCAGCTTGATATGGCTCGAGATGAAGACGGAGTCCCGATCGTCGGACCCGACGGCATCCGGCCCGACCCGTCGCGGCCGCGAGTGCTCACCTACGATCTCGACGGCATCATCTACGACGCCGGCCTGATCTGGCGGCCGAGCGCGCGCACCGAGGTGCAGGCGAGGGCGGGACACCGCTATGGCGGCACCACCGTGGTGGCGTCGGTCTCGCACCAGTTCAGCGCCAATGCCGGGATGAGCGCTTCGGTCCACGATTCCGTGCAGACCTTTGGCAGCCTGTTGACAAGCGATATCAGTAGCTTGCCGGACAACTTTGAGGTCAATCGTGATCCTCTGACCGGAAGCCTCGGCGGTTGCGTCTTCGGCGCGGAGCCCGGGCGCGGAGTGTGCCTCGATCGCTCGCTGCAGTCGATCCGCGGCAACAGCTTCCGGCTTCGCGGCGCCAACGTCACCTTCTCGGGCCGCCGCCGAGTCTGGAACTGGGGCCTGGGCGCCGATTATTCGCATCGCCGCTACGGCCGCCCGGACGACGCCGCCTTCGACTCGCTGGGCAGCACGACCGACGAGAGCTTCAGCCTCTTCGCTTCGGCCGGCCGGCGGCTGACCCGCACGTCGGATCTCGGCCTCAGCCTCTATGCGAGCTGGTTCGACACCAACCAGGCCGATTTCGACCGAGTGTTCAGCACCGGCGCGACGGTGGACTATAGCCGCAGCTTCCTGATGGACCGGCTGCAGCTGCTCGCCGCCCTCGGCCTCTACCACAGCGACGACGGCGTGATCGACAGCACGGTCGCCTCCGGCCTTCTCGGCCTGAGATACAGCTTCTGAACGCCGGGCGGCCAGGGAGACCCACAATGTATACCGACCATTACGGCCTCACCGGTCAACCCTTCCAGCTCACGCCGGACGCCCGTTTCTGGTTCGAGAGCAGGACCCATCGCAAGGCGATGGCGTATCTCGGCTACGGCCTCGCCCAGGGCGAGGGCTTCATCGTCGTCACCGGCGAGATCGGCGCCGGCAAGTCGACCCTCGTCGCCCACCTGATGGCGACGATCGACCGCGCCCGGCTCAACGCGATCAGCCTGGTCTCGACCCAGGTCGAGGGCGACGACATGCTTCGCCTCGCCGCCCAGGGCCTCGGCATCGCCACCGGCGCGGTCGAGAAGGCGCGGCTGCTCGATTCGGTCGAGCAGCGGCTCGAGGAGGAGCTGCGTTCCGGGAAGCGCACCTTGCTGATCGTCGACGAGGCGCAGAACCTCCCGGTCTCGGCGCTCGAAGAGCTGCGCATGCTCTCCAACTTCCAGGTCGCCGGCCGGGCGCTGATCCAGATCGTCCTGCTCGGCCAGCCCGAATTCCGAGCCAAGCTGGCGACGGACGGCCTCGAGCAGCTTCGCCAGCGGGTTATCGCCACCCATCATCTCGAGGCGATGGCGGCGGACGAGGTCGACTCCTATCTTCGCCACCGCCTGAGCGTGGTCGGCTGGAGCGGCCGGCCCGAATTCACTCCCGCCGCCGTGGCCGCCGCCCACGCCGCCAGCGGCGGCATCCCGCGCCGGCTCAACCAGCTCGCCAACCGGCTCATGCTGCAGGCCGCGATCGACGACTGCTCGACCATCGAGGCCGACTCCGTCGCCGCCGTCGCCGCCGAGATGAGCGAGGACGGAGCGCCCGCCGCCGCGCCCGAGGAGCGGGTGCTTCCGCTGCGCTCGGCCCGCTTGGCGCCGGCCCGCGCCGCCAACGAGCAGGAGCCGGCCGCGGCCGCCCCGCCCGCCCCGACTCCGGCCGCCGCCGTCGCCGCCCCCGACCCCGCGCTCGAGCGCCGCATCGCCGCCCTCGAGACGCGCGCCGAGGAGCAGGAGGCGATGCTTCGCCGGGTCCTCACCCTGCTCGTGGACTGGGTCGAGAACAGCAGCCCCGAGACGGCCTACCGCACCCACGCGGCCTGACCAGGAGGGGCGATGCGCAATGCCCTCTCCGTCGACGTCGAGGACTGGTTCCAGGTCGGCGCCTTCGAGACCGTGATCGACCGCGGCGCGTGGGAGGCCCTGCCGCGCCGGGTCGAGGCCAATACCGACCGGGTCCTCGCTTTGTTCGACGAGGCCGGGGTCAAGGCGACTTTCTTCACCCTGGGCTGGATCGCCGAGCGCCACCCGGCGCTGGTCCGGCGGATCGCCGAGGCCGGGCACGAGGTGGCCAGCCACGGCTGGGACCATCGCCGGGTCTTCGCCATGTCGAAGGCCGAGTTTCGCGACGACCTCGCCCGGGCCCGGGCCGCGATCGAGCATGCCTCCGGCCGCCCAGTCGCCGGCTACCGGGCGCCGAGCTTCTCGATCGACCGGCGAACGCCCTGGGCGCATCCGGTGCTGGCCGAGCAGGGCTATGCCTATTCCTCGAGCGTCGCCCCGATCCGCCACGACCATTATGGCTGGCCCGAATCGCCGCGCTTCGCCTGGCGTCCGGTGCCCGGCGCCGGGCTCGTCGAGCTGCCGGTGACCACGGTGAGCGTCGCCGGGCGCCGGCTCGCGGCCGGCGGCGGCGGCTTCTTCCGGCTTCTCCCCTTCGCCTTCTCGAGCTGGGCGATCGGCCGGGTCAACCGGGCCGAGGCCCGCCCCGCCATCTTCTATTTCCACCCCTGGGAGATCGACCCGGACCAGCCGAGGGTCGCCGAGGCGCCGCTCAAATCGCGGCTGCGCCACTATAGCAATCTCTCAACGATGCAGGCCAAGCTGCTGAGGTTGCTCAAGCAATATGAGTGGGGCCGGACCGATGAAGTGGCCGCGGCCGAACAAGCGAGGCTGAAATGAACGCGCTCTCGCCGATCGGCGCCGTCACCGTCCGCGCCGCCGACCTCGCCGACGCCCGCGAAGCCGCCCGGATCGACGCCTTCGTCGCGGCCCATCCGGAGGCGGAGTTCTTCCACCGGCCGCAATGGAGCCTCGCCGTCGAGCAGGGCTGCCGCCAGCGCGCTCATTACCTCGTCGCCGAGAGCCCGTCCGGAAGCCTGGTCGGCTGCCTGCCGCTCAGCGAGATCCGCTCGCCGCTGTTCGGCAACGCCCTGGTCTCGGTCGGCTTCGGCACCGGTGGGGGCCCGCTGGGCGAGGATCGCGGCGCCGCCGCCCGGCTCGTCGAGGAGGGCTGGGCGCTGGCGCGAAGGCTCGGCTGCCGCACCATGGAGCTTCGCGGCGGCGCGGTTCCGGAGGGCTGGTCGGCCCAGGAAGGCGTCTATGCCGGCTTCGCCAAGCCGCTTCCGCAAGGGGACGAGGCGATCCTCAAGGCGATCAAGCGGCGCCACCGCGCCATCCGCCGAGCCCAGGCCTTCGATCTGGAGATACGCTGCGGCCGCGGCGAGTACGACCGCGCCGCACTCTACCGGGTCTATTCCGAATCGGTCCGCAACCTCGGCTCGCCGGTCTATCCGCGCGCCCTGTTCTCGGCGATGCTCGACCGTTTCGGCGATCAGGCCGACATCCTGACCGTGCTGAAGGACGGGGAGCCCGCGGCGAGCGTTCTCAACTTCTACTTCCGCGGCACGGTCTGCGCTTATTGGGGCGGCGGCACCCGCTCGGCCCGCGACTGCTTCGCCAACGAAGTGATGTATTACGAGGTGATGCGCCACGCCTCCCGGCGCGGCTGCACGCGGTTCGATTTCGGCCGCTCCAAGGTCGGCACCGGCCCCTATGCGTTCAAGATGAACTGGGGCTTCGATCCCGAGCCGCTCGTCTATTCGGTCCGGACCGCCGACGGGGCGCCGCCGCGCTCGATCAACCCGCTGAACCCGCGCTACCGGCTGCAGGTCGCCGCCTGGCAGAAGCTGCCGCTGTGGCTCGCCAACCGCCTCGGCCCAGTCATCGCCCGGGGGCTGGGATGAACGACATCCTCTTTCTCGCCCACCGGATCCCCTATCCGCCCAACCGCGGCGACAAGATCCGCTCCTGGCGGCTGCTCAGCCATCTCGGTCGGATGGCGCGGGTCCACCTCGCCTGCTTCGCCGACGACGAGGCCGACGCCGCTCATCTGGCCGCCCTGCGCGCGGCGATGGGCGGGCGGCTCGGCGAAGCGCATGTCGAGGTCCGGCGGGTCAGCAAGGCGGCCGCCGGCGCCCGCGCCCTGATCGAGGACCGGCCCGTCTCGCTCACCCTGTTCGACAGCCCGAAGCTCCGCGCCTTCGTCGACCATCTCCTCGCGGGGGGACGAATCGGGACGATCTTCGCCTTTTCCGGCCAGATGGCGCAATTCGTCCCGCCGCGGCCGGCGCAGCGCTTCGTCATGGACCTCGCCGACGTCGATTCCGCCAAATTCGCCCAATATGCCGAGGAGGGCGGCGGGCCGATGCGCTGGGTCCACCGGCGCGAAGCGGCCAAGCTGTTCGCCTTCGAGCGCGCCACCGCGGCCCGCGCCGACGTGACGACCTTCGTCAGCGAGGCCGAGGCCGGCCTGTTCCGGCGCCGCACCGGGCTGCCGAACATCCAGGCCCTCGGCAACGGCGTCGACCTGGATTTCTTCGATCCCGCCGCCCGCTTCGACCGGCTCGATCCCGCCCTCCGGGGGGAGGGCCCGCTGATCCTGTTCACCGGGCAGATGGATTACGCCCCCAACGTCGATGCGGTCGCCTGGTTCGCCGGCGCGGTCCTGCCGCGGCTGCCGAACGCGCGCTTCGTCATCGCCGGACGCGACCCGACGGAGGCTGTGCGCCGGCTCGCCGCCGACCCGGCCCAG
>Ga0196978_1000411_pt1 | contig 22047 bp, 19 predicted proteins | sample S3v_2013CmetaG_FD_155491 | JGI IMG/M metagenome (GOLD analysis project Ga0196978, IMG submission 155491) | Soil microbial communities from Anza Borrego desert, Southern California, United States - S3+v_20-13C | ecosystem: Environmental > Terrestrial > Soil > Desert | place: USA: California... | reverse complement strand
TGATCTGCTCTGCCACGTGATCGTGGAGACGCCGGTCAACCTGACGGCGCGCCAGAAGGAGCTCCTGCAGGAGTTCGAGGCGATCAGCGGCAAGGACAGCGCGCGCCACAATCCGCGCGCGAAGTCTTGGATGGAGAAAGTCAAAGAGTTCTTCGAAAGCTGATGGTCGCTGCGGCCACATGCGCGGCCGCATCAGCCATCCGGTGAACGACACAGAGGGAAACCCATGCATGGCCTGCCCAGGTGCGGCCGTGTTCCCTCCGTAACCTCCCTTCGGTCGTCAGGCGAACCGCCGCCCTGCACGGTGAGCATGGGGCTTGCATAAGGCTCCGCGAGTAGCTGATTTGCCGCGCAAAAGGCACTATTCCGGAGAGCCGATGGACGCTGCGCTGCCCAACCCGATGGGTACCGACGGATTCGAGTTCATCGAATACGCGGCGGCCGACACGCGCGCGCTCGCCGCGCTCTTCGAGCGCATGGGCTTCGCCGCGGTCGCCCGTCACCGATCCAAGGACGTCGTGCTGTACCGGCAGGGCGACGTGAACTTCGTCCTCAATCACGAGCCGCATTCGTTCGCTCAGGCGTTCGCGCGCGTGCACGGCCCCTCGGTCTGCGCGTTCGCGATCCGCGTGAAAGACGCAGCGGCCGCTTATCGGCGAGCACTCGATCTCGGCGCGAGGCCGCACCACGGCGAAGTCGGTCCGATGGAGCTCAATATTCCGGCCATTCGCGGCATCGGCGGCAGTCTCATTTACCTCGTCGATCGATACGGACCTGATCGGTCCATATACGACGTCGACTTCGTGGACGTCATGCAGAGCTGGCCGCCGGCGGTCGGGTTGACGCACATCGACCACATCACGCATAACGTGCACCAGGGCCGCATGGACCACTGGGCGCAGTTCTACGAGCGGCTCTTCGGTTTTCGCGAGATTCGCTATTTCGACATCCACGGGCAGAAGACCGGGCTTCGCTCTCGCGCGCTGCAGAGCCCGTGCGGCAAGATCCGCATCCCGATCAACGAGCCGACGGATCCGGGCTCCCAGGTGAAGGAGTATCTCGACGCCTATCACGGCGAGGGCATACAGCACATCGCGCTTGCGACCGACGATATCTACGAGACGGTCGAGGCGCTGCGCGCGTGCGGCGTAAAGTTGATGGCGACGCCGCGCACGTATTACGAAGCGGTGGACCGGCGGGTGACCGGGCACGGCGAGGACCTGGCGCGGCTCGAGCGCGATCAGATCCTGATCGACGGAGAACCGGGCAATCTCCTGCTGCAGATTTTCACCGAGACGGTGATCGGTCCGATCTTCTTCGAGATCATCCAGCGCAAGGGCAACGCCGGGTTCGGCGAAGGCAACTTCCAGGCGCTGTTCGAAGCGATCGAGCGCGATCAAATGGCCAGGGGCGCCATCTGATGGCAGGCGATACGAAGCGCCACTGGATCACCCTGCCCCGCATCGAAGGCGCGGCGTCGCGGCAGGCGCACGCCGATCTCCCCTCCGGCACGTTCGAGCGCGAGCTCGGCAAGGAAGGTTTCTACGGTCCATCGACGCAGATGCTTCACCGGCATCCGCCGACCGCCTGGGCCTCGTTCGAGGGGCCGCTCAAGCCGCGGGCCTTCGACACGCGCAAGCTCGGTGAATCCGGCGCGTCTCCCTGGGACGCGACGCTGCTCATCTCGAACGCGCACCTCGCCGTGCGCTTCTGGCGCACCGGCGACCCCATGAACCACCTCGTGCGCAATAGTGACGGTGACGAGCTCGTTTTCGTGCACGCGGGCGCGGCGGACCTGTACTGCGACTACGGCCACCTCGCGCTCAGCGAAGGCGATTACGTCATGCTGCCGCGCGGGACACTGTGGCGCGTGGAGACGCGGGAGCCGCTCGCAATGCTGTTGATCGAAGCGACCAACGACAGCTACGGCCTGCCCGACAAAGGCATCGTCGGCCAGCACGCGGTGTTCGATCCTGCCGCGCTCGACGTGCCGCAGATCGACGAGGCTTTTCGCGCGCAGCAGAACGAGTCCGAGTGGCGCGTCGTCATCAAGCGCCGCGGCGCGCTCAGCACGCAGACATTTGGATTCAATCCGCTGGATGCGCTCGGCTGGCACGGCACGCTCGCGCCGGTGCGCATCAACTGGCGCGCGATACGTCCGCTCATGAGCCACCGCGCGCATCTGCCGCCGTCGGCGCATACGACGTTCCTCGCGCAGCGCTTCGTCGTATGCACGTTCTGCCCGCGGCCGCTCGAGTCCGATCCCGGCGCGCTGAAAGTGCCGTTCTTCCACAACAACGACGATTACGACGAGGTGATCTTCTATCACGCCGGCGAGTTCTTCTCGCGCGACAACATCCATCCCGGCATGATGACGCTGCATCCCAGCGGTTTCACGCACGGCCCGCACCCGAAGGCGTTCGAAGCCGGAACACGCGGGGCGCGCGCCGAGACCAACGAGGTCGCGGTGATGATCGACGCGCGCGATCCGCTCGATATCGCGACGCTTCCGGACGGCGTCGAATGGGCCGGCTACGTCGATTCGTGGAAGAGGTGACGGTATGAACGATATCCGCAGTCCGAAGGACTTTCCGGCGTTCGAGGCGCGGCTCGCGCGCGAGCTCTTGAACCACCGCGTGATCACGTCGAACGCCTATACCGCATGGTTCAGCCGGGGCGAGCAGAACGAGGCGCAGATCAAGGCGTTCGTCGTGCAGTTCTCCGTCTTCTCCAACCAGTTCCTGGTGGCGCAGCTCAACAAGGTGATCAACGCCGACACACTGGAAGGCATGCGCGCATCCAAGGAGATCCTCGCGAACGAACTCGGCGTCACTTTCCGCAAGGCGGGCGCACGTCCGGCAACGGCGGGCGCATACGATCCGGACCACACGGACACCGAAGGCAGCGTCCAGGGCGGCGTTTTTCATTTCGAAGCCGGCCACATCGAGTGGCTGTGGTCGATCGCGAAGCACCTCGGGCTCACGTTCGATGAGATCGGCCGGCGCCGGCACGGCACAGCGGCGACGCTGCACTTCTGCGACGAGCTGATCCGGCTGTACGGCGGAGAGAACTACGCGATCTCGCAGGCCGCGAGCTACGCGGTCGAGAACTGGGCCGCCGCCGGCTTCTGGAAAGAGCTCACGGAAGGCTTCAGGCGCTACAACGCGTCACATCGGACACGCATCCCGACCGGATTTTTCGTCTGGCACGATCGCCTGGAGGGGCAGCACGCGCGTCACACGCAGGAGGAGCTGAAGGAATACTACTTCGAGCACGACGTGGACGAGGACGCCTTCATCCGCTACGGCAACGAGATGCTCGGCGGCGTCGCGGCGTTCTGGGACGGGCTGGAAGCCCAGCGCCACACATTAGTGTAAGTAGCGCCGGTAGGCGCCTAAGCGATTTCTTGCGCTCGAAGAGCGCGTCGTAGCTTTTATATCCATCCGGCTTTCTTGAAGCGATACAGCAGGTAACCATCCGCGACCGCCATCGTGGCGAGCGCCAGCGGATAGCCGAAGTGCCACTTGAGCTCCGGCATGAATTCGAAGTTCATGCCGTAGATGCCCGCGATCATCGTAGGCACGGCGAAGAGCGCCGCATACGAGGCGAGCCGCTTCATGGTCTCGTTCTCGTGCACCGTGATGAGCGAGAGGTTCACCGAGATCGCCGTGGTCAGCATGTCGCGCAGGCTGTCGATCGACTGGTTGATGCGGAACAGGTGGTCGTAGATGTCCCGGAAGTACTCCTGCGAGCCCATTACCAGCTCGGGCACGCGGCCGCCGTAGAGCTTGCCTGACGCTTCGTGCAGCGGCCCGGCGGCGTGACGCAGCACCATCAGCTTGCGCTTGAGCGCGTAGAGCGCCTCGACGTTGCCGCGCGCGGGCTCGCCCTCGAAGATCCGCGCCTCGATCTTGTCGAGGTCCTCCTCGAGCCGGTCGATGATGGGGAAATAACGGTCGACGATGGTGTCCATGAGCACGTACAGCACGTAGCCGGGGCCTTCCTGCAGGAGCTTGGGCTCGCGCTCGCAGCGCTGGCGCACACCCACGAAGCCCTGTGTGGTCCGGTTGCGGATCGAGAGCACGTAATCAGGGCCGGCGAACACGTCCACCTCGCCGACGATGAGCTCGTCGCCCGCGAGCTCGACCGTGTGCATCACGGCGAAGATGCAGTCGCCGTACTCCTCCACCTTCGGCCGCTGGTTGCCGTGAAGCGCGTCTTCCACAGCGAGCTCGTGCAGGCCGAACGCGACGCGCATCTCTTCGATCTCGGCCGGCTCGGGATCGCGCAGCGCCACCCAGACGAAGCGGCCCGGCTGGCCGAGGTGAAGATGGATCTCCTCCTTCGGAATATCCGCGAGCTTCCTGCCGCGCTCGTATACCGCGCAGTTGATGAGCATCGGAGGATCTTACAACGGCCGTGATATAAAGCGCGCCATGGGCATGCTGGCGAAGCTCGTTGCATCGATGCGTTCACAGCCGGCGGAGCAAATGCCGGCCGATGCATTGCCGCTCGAGCTCGAAGAGAAGCTCAACCGGCTGCACGCGCGCGCCGATGGCGTCGCCATCTCGCGATCCTGCACGGGGACTTCTCGATCGGCGGCGAGCCATACGTCGATTTGTTTTTTCGCTGCCTGTCGGAAACCGGCACGGCACTCACACCGTTCACCGTGTTCCAGCGTTTTCAGACCCGACGCGACCTCGCGCGCTACTTCCTCGCGACGCTGGACGTTCCGGGCGCGCGCGGCGAATGCGGCACCTATCGCGGAGCCACCGCGCTCTTGCTGTGCCACGCGTGGCGCAGCCGGCGCGCCGATTTCACGGGCGTGGGTTTCCACCTGATCGACAGCTTTTCCGGCACGAGCGAGCCCACGCCGCACGATCTCATTCCCGTGCGCGAAGCCGATGGTTCGACGCGCCTGTCGCACTTCTTCACGCCCGGCAAGACCGACGTCACGGCCGAGCTCGTCCGCGGTCACTTGAGCGCATTCCCGGACGCGCGGATCTGCGCGGGATGGGTGCCGCAGGTATTCGCGCAACTGCCGGAAACGCAGTGGGCCTTCATCCACCTCGATCTCACGCTCTACGAACCGACCCTCCAGGCGCTGCGGTACTTTCACGCACGGCTCGCCCCAGGCGGCGTGCTCGTCTGTACCGGCTCCACCTTCTGTCCCGGCGTGCAGCGCGCGGTAGACGAGTTCACGTCCGACACCGGCGCGGCATACGTCGTGCACGCGCACGACGTGCGCGTGTTTCTCGGGTGAACCGGCGCGCGTGATCCTCGGATCGCTCCTGAAACGGATATTCCGGGAGCGCGGAGCGCCGCGGGCGTCGTGGCTCGAGGAGGTCGCGGCGTTGCAGCAGGCGGGCCGCTACGACGAAGCCGCTCGGGCCTGCGAAGCGCGGCTCGAGCGATTCCCACGCGATTCCGACGCGCTGCAGGCACTCGCCGCGGCCATGCTTGCGCTCGGCAGAACGGCGGACGGGCTCTCGGCGCTGCGAACGGCCGCCGCCATTGCTCCGGCCGATGCGCGCATCCAGGCGACGCTCGGGCGCGTATGCACACGCACCGGCGCTCTGAGTGAAGCGATCGCGAGCTACAGGAATGCGCTGGCGCTCGATCCTGCGCTCGACAAAGCGTCCGACGAGCTCGTTGCGCTGCTGAAGGCGACCGGGCGCTACGACGAGCTCGAGGATGTCTGCCGCGCCGCGATCGCCGCGGCCGGAGAATCGCCGGCGCGCCGTCACGCGCTCGCCGCCGCGCTCTTCGAGCAGGGCTTTGTGGACGAGGCGCTGGCGGAGCTCGGGCGCGCGCTCGAGCTCGAGCCGAACGCCGCGACCCTCGAGAGCGATCTGCTGCGCGCGCTCAATTACGCACAGGATCAGGCCGCCGACGCGGTGTTCAGAGCGCATCGGGCATGGGCGCGCCGTTACGAGCCCCCGCTCGCGTGCGCACGCGCCGCCCACGGCAACGATCCGTCGCCGGAGCGTCGGCTGCGTATAGGTTACGTCTCGCCCTACTTCCGCAAGCACGCGGTCACGTTCTTTCTCGAGTCCGTCATCCAGCATCACGACCGCGAGCGCTTCGACATCGTGCTCTATGCCGATGTCGCGCGGCCGGACGAATATTCGGAGCGGCTGAAGTCGTACGGCGCACACTGGCGCAGCACCGTCGGTGTCGATGATGCGACGCTCGCGCAGACGATCGCCGCCGATGGCGTGGATATCCTGGTCGACCTGAGCGGTCACACGCCGGGAAACCGCCTGCTCGTGTTCGCGAGAAACCCCGCGCCGGTCCAGATCACGTGGAACGGTTATCCGAACACGACGGGCATGACGGCGATGCGCCACCGCATCACGGACGCCCGATGCGATCCGCCCGGCGAGACCGAGCACCTCCACAGCGAGACGCTCGTGCGGCTGCCACAGGTGTTCATGACGTGGCGTGCGCCGGATGATGCGCCCGATGTGGGCGCGCTGCCGGCGCTCGCAACGCACCGCGTGACCTTTGGGTCGTTCAACTCGTGCTACAAGATCACCGCGCGCGTTGCCCGGCTTTGGGCGCGCGTCCTTGAAGCGGCGCCGGAAGCCCGCCTCGTGCTGTTCGCGGTGCCGGACGGACGCTCGCAAGCCCGGCTGCGCGGCCTGTTTCGTGAAGCGGGCCTCCCGGAGGACCGCCTCGAGATCCGCCCGCGGCTCTCGCATGAAGCCTTTCTCGAAGCGCACGGCGAGGTCGACATCGCGCTCGACACGTTCCCCTACCACGGCACCACCACCACGTGCTTTTCGCTGTGGATGGGGGTGCCGGTCGTATCGCTCGCCGGCCGCACGCACGCTTCGCGCGTGGGGCTCACGCTGCTTTCGAGCATCGGCCTCGCGCATCTCTGCGCGCGCAGCGAAGACGATTTCGTGAGCGCCGCGGTCGGCCTGTCACGCGATGTCGAAGCGCTTGCCGTGCTGCGGCGCGATCTGCGCAGCCGCATCCGTGCTTCACCACTCACTGACGGCTCGGCGTGTGCTGCCGCGCTGGAACGCGCGTACCGCGAAATGTGGTCGAGCTGGTGCCGCGATCGCGCGCGGCAGACCGTAGCCGAGACCGACTACGGACCCGTGGTGGTAAACCGCCACGACAGCGTCGTGGGGCACTGGCTGGGCATCGATCGCGGCTGGGAGAAAAACGAGATCGAGCTCATGCGCTGGCTGCTGCCGGCCTGCTTTCCGCAGGAAAGCGCCGTCGAGATCCTGGATGTCGGGGCGAACGTGGGCTCGCACACGATTGCGTTCGCGCGCTTTCCGCTCGCCGGCGTCGTCGTTCACGCCTTCGAGCCGCAGCGCGTTATCTACGACATGCTCACGCGAACCGTCGCGATGAACGGGCTCACCAACGTGCACTGCCATCGCAGCGTGGTGTCGTCCGTTGCCGGCGAGACGATCGAGATCGACGCGATCGATTACGACGCGCCCGGCGATTTCGGCTCGCTCGAGCTCGAGCCGACCCCGAGCTCCGATTTTGTCGCGGCGCGACTTGGCGGCCGCAAGGAGCGTTTCGAGACGATTCGTATCGACGATCTCGGCCTTACCCGCGTGAAGCTCGTGAAGATCGATGCCGAGGGGATGGAGCACAAGGTGCTGGCAGGCGCAGTGGAAACGATCGAACGGTCGCGGCCGCTCGTGTTTTTCGAGCATAGCAAGACCGATTTCGCGCGGGTGAAAGAACTCTTGCGCGACCTGGGATATCGGGCGTACTACACGCAGCACCCGAATGCGCTCGCCGTGCCGGCAGAGCTCACGCAGCTCGAGCTGAAAGGCGCCCGGGCTATCGAGCTTTAGCCGCGCCTCACGCCGGCAGCAGGATACCGACGCTCGCCGCGGTCCCGTGCCCGGAGGCGCGCTGCCGAAGGCACCGCGCCGAAGGAGCGGCGTGGACCTTTCAGGCTCTGCGCCAGAGCGTCCCTTTCGGGGTGTCTTCCAGCACGATGCCCTGTTTCAACAGTTCGTCCCGGATGCGGTCGGCTTCGGCGAAGTCGCGCGCCTTTTTCGCGGAGGCCCGCAGCGCGATCTGCTCCGCGATGCGCGACTCCTCGGATTCGTCCACGCCGCCGCGCAGGAAATCGTCACTGGAGCGGCGCAGCAGTCCCAGCACGCGCGCGAGCGATCGCAACAGCGACGCGTGCGCGGCGCTCTTGGACTTGTTGAGCTCGTTCGCGAGCTCGAAAAGCACCGCGACCGCTTCGGGCGTGTTGAAGTCGTCGTTCATCGCGTCGCGAAAGCGCGCGGCGTGCGGCTCGTTCCAGTCGATCGTGCTGGCCGGCGCGCCGGCGTTTTTCAGCGCGGTGTAGAGGCGCGTCAGCGCATGTCGCGCGTCATCGAGATGCTGGTCGGAGTAGTTGAGCGGGCTGCGATAGTGCGCGCGCAGGATGAAAAAGCGCACGACCTCGGCATCGTACTTCTCGAGGATCTCGCGAACGGTGAAGAAGTTGCCGAGCGACTTAGACATCTTCTCGTCGTCGACGCGCACGAAGCCGTTGTGCATCCAGTAGTTGACGAACCTGGTGCCGTGGGCGCCTTCCGACTGTGCGATCTCGTTCTCGTGATGGGGGAATTGGAGATCCTGTCCGCCGCCGTGGATATCGAAGTGCTTGCCCAGCAGCGCGGTCGCCATGGCCGAGCACTCGATATGCCAGCCCGGTCGCCCATCGCCCCACGGCGATGCCCAGTGCGGCTCGCCCGCCTTGGCGTGCTTCCACAGCACGAAATCGAGCGGGTCCTGCTTGGACGCGCCGACCTCGACGCGCTCGCCCGCCCGCAGCTCGTCGAGCGACTTGCCCGAAAGCTTTCCGTAGGACTCGAATTTGCGTACGGCGTAGTTCACGTCGCCGTTCTCGGCGCGATACGCGAGCCCGCGCGATTCGAGCGTGTCGATCATGTCGAGCATGCCCGGCACGTACTGCGTCGCGCGGGGTTCGTGATCGGGCTTCTCGATGCCGAGCGCTGCGGTGTCCTCATCCATCGCCTGGATGAACCGCGCGGTGAGCGCTTCGATGGGCTCGCCGTTTTCCTGCGCGCGTCGAATGATCTTGTCGTCGATGTCCGTGATATTGCGCACGTACGTGACGTCGTAACCCGACGCGCGCAGCCACCGCTGCACGAGGTCGAACACCACCATCATCCGCGCGTGTCCGAGGTGGCAGTAGTCGTAGACGGTCATGCCGCAGACGTACATGCGCACTTTGCCCGGCGTGATGGGCAGGAACTCCTGCTTCTCGCGCGCGAGCGTGTTATAAATCTTCAGCATTGCGAAACCGGTGAACCGATGAAGCGGCTAACAGAACGTCGGCTGAGTAAAGACACTCTGAAAGAGGGCCTTACGCTTGTTTGATTTGCCGGATGTTCTTGGTAGAATTTCGAGGATTTTGCAAATAAGCCGCTGAAAAATTCGGCAAAGTATAACATGGGGCTTACCCGCACCGCGCTCTTAGTCCTGGCCTTGAGCCTCGCTCCGATCTGGAATGCGTGGGCGCAAAACGATCCACTCCAGGATGCGAACCAGCTCTTCCGCCAGGGGCAGTTCGACCGCGCGATGGACCGGGTCAACAGCTACCTCTCGAGCCGTCCGAAAGACGCGCGCGGCCGCTTCCTGAAAGGCCTCATCCTCACCGAGCAGAACAAGCCGAACGAGGCGATCAAGGTCTTCACCGACCTTTCGCAAGACTACCCCGAGCTCCCCGAGCCGTACAACAACCTCGCGGTGCTGTATGCGTCGCAGGGGCAGTACGACAAAGCGCGCAACTCGCTCGAGATGGCGATCCGGACGCATCCGAGCTACGCCACCGCGCACGAAAATCTCGGCGACATCTACGCCAAGATGGCGAGCCAGGCGTACGACAAAGCCCTGCAGCTCGACCGCAGCAACCAGGCCGCGCAAGGGAAGCTCAACCTCATCAAGGATCTGTTCTCGCAGACGAGCACCGCCAGCCGCACGCAGCCCACGCGGGTTGCGCAGGCCAAACCCGAAGCGGTCACGCCCAGCCAGCAGCCCGCTCCGCAGCCCGTCGCGCCGCCGGCAGCCAAGGCGCCCGCCCCGGCAGCTCAGCCTGCGCCGGCTGCCAAAGCACCCGAGCCGCCAAAACCGGCGGCGCCTGCCGCCGCCGCGAAAGCGCCCGAGCCGGCAAAGCCCGCACCCGCCCCGGCCGCACAGACCGCAGCGGCAGCCAAGAACCCCGACGAGGTACTGAAGTCGGTGAATTCGTGGGCGCGTGCCTGGGCCTCCAATGACATCCCGGGCTACCTCTCGCACTACGCGTCCGATTTTCAGCCGCCGAGAGGCATGTCCCGCAGCGCGTGGGAAGCCGAGCGCAAGCAGCGCATTGCCAAGCCGCGGAAGATCGAGGTCCAGATCGACAATCCCAGAGTGCGGTTCGACGAGAAGAATCGTGCGATCGTGAGCTTCCGCCAGCACTACAAGTCCGGTGCGCTCGATGTCACCAGCAACAAGACCCTGGTCCTGGTGAAAAACGGCGACCGGTGGCAGATTCAGCAGGAACGGGTGGGCAGCTGAAACACGGCTGCCGGAGGTTTCCGCGCTTCGCAGCCGCGGCCCTCGCGGCGCTCTGGATCGCCGGCCCCGCCGCGGCTGGCCAGCGGATCCATCAGACGGCCCGCGTTCAGGCCGCGCCCTCCGCCGCGGTAGAGCCCGAGCAGCTGCTGGTCAAGACTCTGCTCGCCATCAAAGCGAACAGGCTCGACGTGGCGCTCGCCGAAGTCGAGAAAGTCATCCAGGCGTATCCGAATTTCCGGCTCGCGCACCTCATCAGGGGCGATCTGCTGCTCGCGCGGTCGCAACCGCTGAAAACGATGGGGGCCGCCGCGGGCGTGCCGCCGGATCGTGTGGCGGACCTGCGGGAAGAAGCGAAGGCGCGGCTCGCGCGCTACCAGCAGGAACGTCCGACCGACCGCGTACCCCGATACCTCGTGCAGCTCCAGCCGGATCAGAAATACGCGCTGGTCGTCGATACCGCACGCTCGACCCTCTTCGTGTTCGAGAACCACAACGGCAACGCCCGCTATCTCGCCGATTACTACATCAGCAAAGGCAAAAACGGCATCGACAAGCTCCGTGAGGGCGACAAGAAGACACCGCTCGGCGTCTACCACGTCACCAGCAGCATTCCGCGCGAAAAGCTCGCGGACCTCTACGGCGCGGGCGCGTTTCCGATCAATTATCCGAACGAATGGGACCGCCGTGAGGGCCGCAAAGGCTCGGGCATCTGGCTGCACGGCACGCCGTCCGACACCTTCAGCCGGCCGCCGCAGGCGAGCGACGGCTGCGTCGTGCTCACGAACCGCGATCTCGAGGCGATCCGCCAGCAGGTCCAGATCGGTCTCACGCCGGTCATCATCTCGAGCGGGATCGAATGGGTCACTCCGCAGGCCATCGCCGGCACGCGCCAGGAGATTGCCGGCGCCCTCGAGGGCTGGCGCAAGGATTGGGAGTCGCTCGACACCGAGCGCTATCTCAAACATTACTCGCCGTCGTTCACGTCCGGTGCACAGGACTACAGATCGTTCGCGCAGCAGAAGCGGCAGGTCAACGCGGGCAAGCAGTGGATCAAAGTGAAGCTCGAGCGCGTGAGCATGTTCCTGTATCCGGGCAAGCAGAAGCTCGCCGTCGTCACGTTCGATCAGGATTACGCCAGCAGCAACCTCAACAACAAGATGCGCAAGCGCCAGTACTGGCTGAAGGAAGGGTCGGCCTGGCGCATCATTCACGAGGGCGGTGCGTGAGAGGTGGGTTGGATGTGGTCTGGCCGACCTTTCGGGTGCGCTGCTAGCGCACTACGCACGTAAACTGCTAACAAGACCGGCCTTCCCGGCTTTCCAATCCGTATGCTGAAAACGATCTTCGCCGCGCTGGCGCTGCTCCTGTCGTTGGCTGCCGCGGCAGCCAACCCGCAAGTCGAGCTGGGCACGTCGATGGGCACCATCGTGCTGGAGCTGGATCCGGCCGCGGCGCCCAAGACCGTCGAGAACTTCGTGCAATACGTGAAGGACGGGCATTACAACGGGACGATCTTTCACCGCGTGATTCCGGGCTTCATGATCCAGGGCGGCGGCTTCACGCCGGAGATGCGCGAGAAACCGACCCGCGGCCCGATCCGGAATGAGGCCGGCAATGGGCTACGCAACGCCACGGGCACCCTCGCCATGGCGCGCACGCCCGATCCGCATTCCGCCAGCGCGCAGTTTTTCATCAACGTGGCCGACAATCGCAGCCTCGATTTCCGCGCCCCCACGGCCGACGGCTATGGCTACGCAGTGTTCGGGAAGGTGATAAAAGGCATGGACGTGGTGAACCGCATCGTCAAGGTTCCGACCGGCCGCCGCGGTCCGCACGACGACGTTCCGGTCAAACCCGTGGTGATCGAGCGCGCCCGACTCGTCGGAGACAGCTCTCCGGCGCCCAAGAGCTCCAAGTAAGGACGATCCACATGGTCAGACTCAAAACGAATCACGGCGACATCACGCTCGATCTGGACGCCAAAGCAGCGCCGGCGACCGTCGAGAATTTCCTCGAATACGTGCGCGACGGTTTCTACGACAACACCGTGTTCCATCGCGTCATCGACGGCTTCATGATCCAGGGCGGCGGCTTCGAGCCGGACATGAAGCAGAAGCCGACGCGCAAGCCGGTCAAGAACGAAGCCGATAATGGGCTCAAGAACGACCGGTATACGATCGCAATGGCGCGCACGTCCGATCCGCACTCCGCGACGGCACAATTCTTCATCAACGTCGCCGACAACGCGTTTCTCAACCACAGCGCGCAAACGGCGCAGGGCTGGGGCTACTGCGTGTTCGGACGGGTTGTCGAAGGCAAGGACGTCGTGGACAAGATCAAGAAAGTGCTGACCGGCTCGCGCGGCATGCACCAGGACGTGCCGAAGGACGACGTCGTCATCCAGAAAGCCGAAGAGATCTGAGCTTCTCGCTCTTCATCTCGGACCTGCATCTCGCGGCGGAGCGGCCGCACACCACCGCGCAATTCCTGGGGTTCGTCGCCGGAGCTGCGCGCGGCGCGCAGGCGCTCTACGTGCTTGGCGATCTCTTCGAATACTGGATGGGCGACGACGATGTCGGCGATCCGCTGAACGCTTCGGTCGCCGAGGCGTTTTCGGCGCTGTCGCGCCAGGGTACGGCGGTGTACTTCATGCACGGCAATCGCGACGTGCTCGTCGGAAGCGGTTTCGCCCAACGCGCCTCGGCGGAGCTGCTCACGGACCCCGCGGTCGTCGACGTTCACGGCACCCCGACGCTCCTCATGCACGGCGACACGCTGTGCACCGACGATGTCGAATACCAGAAGTTCCGGGCCTACGCGCACGATCCGCGCAACCAGGCTCGCTTCCTCGCTCAGCCACTCGGCGCGCGCCGCGCCGAGCTCGAGAAGCTGCGCGAGCGCAGCGAAAACGCCAAGCAGGGAAAGAGCGCGGAGATCATGGACGTGAACGCGCAAGCCGTGGAGCAGGCGCTTCGGACCGCCGGCGTGTCGCGTCTCATCCACGGCCACACGCACCGGCCGGCGCGGCACGTGCACCGGGTGGACGGCCGCGAGTGCGAGCGCTGGGTGCTCGGCGACTGGTACGAGCGCGGAAGCTATCTTCGCTGCGACGCAGCCGGTTGTAGAGCCATTACCTTGTAGAAGGCGTAGGGTGCGCCCATGGCGCACCGCGACGATCCCCGTGGCCCGGTGCGCCACTGGCGCACCCTACGTATCAGCTCATGCCTCGTGCCAAGTCGGCCTTGATGTCGTCGATCGATTCCAGGCCGACGGCCACGCGCAGCAGACCGTCACCGATGCCCGCAGCCGCGCGCGCTTCTGGCGTGATCCGCCCATGGGTGGTGGATGCCGGATGGGTGATCGTCGTCTTGGTGTCGCCGAGATTGGCGGTAATCGACAGGAGCTTCGTGTTGTCGATGATGCGCCACGCCGCTTCGCGGCCTCCCTTCACGTCGAACGACACGACCGCACCGCCGCCGGACTGCTGCCGCATCGCAAGCGCGTGCTGCGGGTGCGAAGGCAGACCCGGATACTTCACGCGCTCGACCGCGGGCTGCTGCTCGAGCCAGCGCGCGAGCTCCAGCGCCGCGGCCGATTGCGCGCGTATGCGAATACCGAGCGTCTCGAGACCCTTCACCAGCACCCATGCATTGAACGCGCTGAGGGTCGGCCCTGCGGTTCTCAGGAACCCCAGCACGCCTTCGTAGATCACGTCCTTACGCCCGAGCACCGCGCCGCCGAGTACGCGCCCCTGTCCGTCGATGTACTTGGTCGCCGAATGGATGACGATATCCGCGCCGAGCGTGAGCGGCTGCTGGAGCGCGGGCGTACAGAAGCAGTTGTCCACCACCAGCAGCGCGCCGGATTTTTTCGTGAGCCGCGACAACGCTTCGACGTCGTAGATCTCCATCGTCGGGTTTGCCGGCGTCTCCAGATACAGCAGGCGCGTCGCGGGCGTGAACGCAGCCTCGAAGCGGGCGGGATCGGTGCCCGACACGAAAGTCGTCTCCACGCCGAAACGTTTCAAGATCGTGCCGAAGAGCTGCACGGTCGCGCCGAACACGCCTGCGGAGGACACGATGTGATCGCCGGCTTTGAGCAGCCCCATGACGCAGGCGAGGATCGCCGACATGCCCGAAGCAGTAGCGATGCAGCATTCCGCGCCTTCCAGTGCCGCCAGCCGCTCCTCGAACACCTTGACCGTCGGATTCGTGAACCGCGAGTAGATGTTGCCCGGCTCCTGGTTGCCGAAGCGCGCGGCGGCCTGTGCGGCGCTCTGGAACACGAAGCTGGAAGTGAGATAGAGCGCTTCCGAATGCTCGCCGAACTGGCTGCGCTCGATGCCCGCGCGCACGGCGAGCGTGTCGAGCCTGTAGTCTTCTGTCATGGGATCACCTGAAATGAAAAAACCCGGTCAGCTTTGAGCATCGCTAAACCGGGTTTCCCTCGCTTTAGCAGTATTTGTTGAGCGCCCGCAAGCTGATCCATCAAATCGGCGCTGGGCCCAAAGTATCGCGATTCGTGCGTTGGTGTCAATCATCATGCCCCAGTGCCAGTCGCAGCGGTGTGGGCCCAGCGCCGATTGATGGACCTGGAATGAACGAACAGAGGGAAACCGATGATGGTTTCCCTCCGTAACCTCCCTTCCTTCGGCTTAGACCGGCGCCCCATGATTGCCACGGAAAGGGCTGGGCGGAGGAATCGGGCGAAACCCATGGGTTCCCTCCGAAACCTCCTTTCCTTCGGATGTCGTCATTCCCGCGCAGGCGGGAATGCAGTGCGTTACTCGACGACTTCGAGATCGAGGTCGAGCTGGTTCTCGGCGGCCACGGCGGCTTCCTTCATGTCGTCGCGGCGCGAGGCTTCGACACCGTCGAGATATTCCTGCGTGATGTCGCCGGTGATATAGATGCCGCTGAAGCACGAGGCCTCGAAGCTCGTCACCGCCGGATTCACGCTGCGAACGTCTTCGATCAGCGCATCGAGGTCCTGGTAGATCAATTCGTCGCAGCCGATCTCGCGCGCGATTTCCGCATTGGTGCGGCCGGTCGCGATCAGCTCGTCGCGGCTCGGCATGTCGATGCCATAGACGTTCGGAAAGCGCACCGGCGGCGCCGCGGACGCGAAAAACACCTTGCGCGCGCCCGCATCGCGGGCCATCTGCACGATCTCGCGACTGGTCGTGCCGCGCACGATCGAATCGTCGACGAGCAGCACGTTCTTGCCCTTGAACTCCATCGCGATGGCGTTCAGCTTCTGGCGCACCGATTTCCTGCGGATCGACTGGCCGGGCATGATGAACGTGCGCCCGATATAGCGGTTCTTGATGAATCCTTCGCGATACGGAAGGTTCAGATGCTTGGAGAGCTGCATGGCCGCCGGGCGGCTCGAATCGGGGATGGGAATCACCACGTCGATCTCGAGGTGCGCGTACTCGCGGCGGATCTTCTCGGCAAGGCTCTCGCCCATCCGCAGCCGCGTCTCGTAGACCGAGATCCCGTCGATGACCGAGTCCGGCCGTGCGAGATAGACGAACTCGAAGATGCACGGATTGAGCGACGCGTTCTGCGCGCACTGCGCGCTGTAGAAGTTGCCGTCGAGGTCGATGAAGATCGCCTCGCCCGGGCCGACGTCGCGAACGAGCTCGAAATCGAGGGTGTCGAGCGCGACACTCTCGGAGGCGACGAGATACTCGTAGCCGCGCTCGCTCTCCGCGCGCCCGAAGACGAGCGGCCGGATGCCGAACGGGTCACGGAACGCGAGCAGGCCGTAGCCCGCGATCATCGCCACCACCGCATACGCGCCGCGGCAGCGCCGGTGGACCCCGGAGACCGCGGCGAAAATCGTTGCGGGGTCGAGCTTGAAGTTGGTGGAGGCGTTCTGCAGCTCGTGCGCGAGCACGTTGAGGAGCACCTCCGAATCGGAGTTCGTGTTGACGTGCCGCAGGTCCTGACGGAAGAGATCGTTCTTGAGCTGCTCGGCGTTCGTGAGGTTTCCGTTATGTCCGAGCACGATGCCGAACGGCGAATTCACGTAGAACGGCTGCGACTCGGCCGCGGACCACGCCGATCCCGCGGTCGGATAGCGCGTGTGCGCGATGCCCGCATGTCCGGTGAGGACCCGCATGTTGCGCGTGCGAAAAACGTCGCGCACCATGCCGCCGCCCTTGTGAATGTGAAACTGCGGCCCTTCGGCCGTCACGATACCGGCAGCGTCCTGCCCGCGATGCTGCAGAACCAGCAGCCCGTCGTATAGCAACTGGTTGACGGGGGTGCCGGCGACTACACCGAGTATTCCGCACATCGCTTGGGTTCCTGGCTAGTCGTAAGAAAGGTTTCGCGACACGATCTGCGGCAGCCACGGCTTCACGGCGCCCGCCAGCGCCACGAGCGGCGGGCTCAACATGGCGTCATTCCATGCAGGCTGGCGCGGCAGTGAGGTGAGCCCCGCGAGCAGAACGAACACCATCACGATCAGCAGTCCCCGCGCGAGCCCGAACACGCCGCCCAGCACGCGGTCTTCGAGTCCCAGCCCGGCTTTGCGCAGCAGCCCCGACGCGGCCATCGCCATGAGACTCATCGCGACGAGCGTGAACAGAAACACCGCCACGAACGCGCCGAGCACGCGCAGCGATTCGTTCGCGATCGTGCCGGTGAGCCAGCCCGCGACCGTGCCGCTCGCGAGCGCAGCCGCGACGAACGCGATGACCCAGGCCAGCAACGACAGCACTTCCCGCACGAATCCTCTCATCACACTCACCAGCACCGACGCTCCGACCACCAGCAGCACCGCGTAATCGAACAAGGTCATCTACCGCGGCACCACCTGCCCGTCCAAGCCCGCTTTCTTGAGCTGCGCTCGCGCGCTCTCGGCGGCCTCACGCGTGGCATACGGACCGACCCGCACGCGCGTGCGCTCGCCCGCCTGTGTATTGATGACTTCCGTGTAAGTCCTGAGGCCCGCGCCCGCGACCCGTTTTTCGAGCTGTTTCGCCTTGCCAGCGTCGGCCAGCGCGGCGACCTGAACGACGTAGGCGCCGGTTGGCGTCGCCGCCTCTCCCGCCGGATCTTTCGCCGCCGTGCGGTCTTTGGAACGCTCTGCGGCAGCCGCCTTGGCGTTCTCCTTCGCGGCCGGCGTGGGCTCCGCGCTGGAAGCGACGCTACGCGCCTCGCTCGGGGCAGCGGTCGCGGCCTTGGCGGGCTCCTCGGGCAGTCCCTTGATCGGGCGCGTGTCCTGCGTCGCGGCCGCGGCCGGTCCCTTGGGCTTGTACTCGCCCGAATCGGGCGACGGTATATGGATACTGACGTTCTGGCTGACGGGTCTGGGCTCGGAATCGAGCACCATGGGCAGCAGCACCGCCGCCGTGATCACCAGGACGATCGCGCCGACCAGCCGCCGGCGCGCGCGCTTCTTGAGTTGAAGTTCCTCGTCGCTGATGGGTCTCGCCACGTCTTATGAGCTCTTACGCGCCGCCATGACCGCAGCTACCGTATGGAACGATCCAAAGACGACGATTCTATCATTTTGCCCTGCTTTATCACAGGCTTGCGTGTACGCGTCGAGCACGCTCGCGTGTGCTGAAACGCAGTCGACGACGCCCGCGCGGGCAAGCTCCGCGCGCACGAGATCGGCGCTCGCGCCACGTTCGCCCGCGGTCGCGCCGACGAGCCATTCGTCGATCTGCGGCGCGACCGAGGCCGCGACTTGCGCGATGTCCTTGTCTCTGAGTATTCCGAACACGGCGTAGCTGCGTTCGGCGCGCGGCATGCGCGCGAGACTGCGCGCGAGCGCCGCCGCCGCGGCGGGATTGTGCGCGACGTCGAGGATCACGGTGGGGCGTCCGGGCAGCACCTGAAAGCGGCCGGGGTTATCTGCCGTGAGCAGCCCGGTGCGCACATGTGCAGCGCTCACCGGCAGGCGCTCGCGCAGGCTGTCGAGCGCCGCGAGACACGCGGCGGCGTTCGCGAGCTGATAGTCGCCGCGCAATGCGGGATGCGGCAACCCGTGCCGTTCGCCGGAAGGCCCCCAGTACCGCCACTGCCGCGCCTGGGCCTCGTATCCGAAGTCGCGTCCGATGAGCAGAAGGCGCGCGTGGAGCCGCGCCGCGGCGTCGAGCACCGCATCCGGCGGGTCCGGATCGGCGCAGACCGCCGGCGTGCCCGCGCGCAGGATGCCGGCTTTCTCGCAGCCGATGTCTTCGCGCGTCGGGCCGAGGTAGTCCATGTGATCCAGCGCGATGGACATCAGCAGCGCGCAATCCGGGTCGAATGCGTTCACCGCATCGAGACGTCCGCCCAGGCCGACCTCGAGTATCGCGACGTCCACCCGCCGCTCGACGAAAAGCCATACCGCCGCGAGCGTGCTGAATTCAAAATACGTGAGCTCGATTTGGCCACGTGCTGATTCGACGGCCGCGAGCGCGCGCGCGAGATCGTCATCGGCTGCTTCTGCACGGCCGATCCGCACCCGCTCGTTGTAGCGCATGAGATGCGGCGAGGTGTAACACCCGACCCGGTACCCCGCCTCGTGCAGGATCGCTTCCAGCATCGCGCACGCCGAGCCCTTGCCGTTCGTGCCGCCGACCGTGAAGAGCGGAAAGCCCGGTGCGAGAGCGAGCCTGTCGCGCACCGCGGCGACGCGCTCCAGACCCATCGCGATCGTGCGCGGATGCACGCGCTCGATGTGCGCGAGCCATTGCGCAAGGCTCGCGGGCGTGGGCACTACGCCGTTGCCGGCTGCCTCAGGAGCAGCGTGATGAGGTGCGCGAGCTTGTCGCGCATCTCGCGGCGGTCGACGATCATGTCGATCGCGCCGTGCTCGAGCAGAAACTCGGAGCGCTGGAAGCCCTCCGGCAGCGTCTCGCGCACCGTCTGCTCGATCACGCGCGGACCGGCGAAGCCGATGAGCGCGCCGGGCTCGGCGACGACGACATCGCCGATCATCGCGAAGCTCGCGGAGACGCCGCCCATCGTGGGATCCGTCAGCACCGAGACGAACGGCAGCCGCTCGGCGGAAAGGCGTGTCAACGCGGCGCACGTTTTCGCCATCTGAAGGAGCGAGAGCACGCCTTCCTGCATGCGCGCGCCGCCCGTGGCCGTGATGCACACGAACGGCAGCCGCTGCTCGACGCACACCTGCACGCCGCGCAGGAAGCGCTCGCCCACGACCGAGCCCATCGAGCCGCCCAGAAACTCGAACTCGAACGCGGCGGCGACGAGCGGCAGCGCTTTGATGCTGCCCTGCATGACGACGAGCGCGTCCTCCTCGGAGGTCGTGTCACGCGCTTCCTGCAGGCGCTCGGTGTAGCGGCGGCTGTCCTTGAACTTGAGCGTGTCCACCGGCAGCACCTCGGCCCCGATCTCGTAGCGACCCTCGAGGTCCAGCAGGTAATCCAGCCGCTCGCGCGCGGAGATGCGGTTGTGATGGCTGCACTTCGGACAGACGTAGAAGTTCTTCTCGAGGTCCGAGCGGTAGAGCACCGCTTCGCACGACTCGCACTTGCTCCACAGGCCTTCCGGCACCGCCTTTTTGACCGCCGCGGAGTCGCGCTTGATCTTCGGCGGCAGCAGCTTCTGTATCCAGCTCATGCTCGAGCATGCTCCTTTATGCCGTCCATCGCCTCACGGATCGCGCGCAGGAATTGCGTGACGCGCGCAATCACTTCGTCCGGCTCGCAGGCTTCGATCTCCTGGATCAGCCGGCTGCCGATCACCACGGCATCCGCCACGGACGCAATGCGGCGCGCGGTCTGCGGATCGCGTATGCCGAAGCCGACGCCCACCGGCAACCGCGTGTAGCGGCGTATCCGCTCGAGGCGGCTCGCCACGTCGTCGAGATCGATGTGTCCCGCGCCCGTCACGCCCTTCAGCGACACGTAGTACAAGTAGCCGCGCCCCAGCGCGGCCACCTGCTCCAGGCGGGCATCGGTCGTCGTCGGCGAGAGCAGGAAGATCGTGTCGAGGTCCCGCGCATCCAGCAGCGCCACCATCGCCTGCGCTTCCTCGGGCGGGTAATCGACGATCAGCACGCCGTCGGCGCCGGCCTTCGCGGCGGCGTCGGCAAAGCGCTGCGTCCCCATCGACTCGATCGGATTGGCGTAGCCGAAGAGCACGACTGCCGTGTCGTTGTCCTTCCGGCGGAACTCCTCGACGTAGCCGATCACGTCCTCGAGCGTGACACCGTGCTTGAGCGCCCGCTCGCTCGAACGCTGGATCACCGGGCCATCGGCCATCGGATCGGAAAACGGCACGCCGAGCTCGATCACGTCGGCCCCACCCGCGACCAGCGCGTGCATGAGCGACACGGCCGCGCCGGGATGGGGGTCACCCGCGGTGACGAAGGGAATCAGGGCTTTGCGCTGCGCGCCGCGGAGACGTTCGAACGTGGCGCCGATGCGGGACATCAGAACTGGATCCCCGATTTCTCCGCGACGGTGTGCATGTCCTTGTCGCCGCGGCCGGAGAGATTGACGAGCAGGATCTGCTCCTTGGGCAGACGCGGCGCCATTTTCGCGGCGTACGCGAGCGCGTGGCTCGATTCCAGTGCCGGGATGATGCCTTCGAGCCGGCACAGATCGTGGAACGCCTGCAGCGCTTCGTCGTCGGTCACGCTCACGTATTCAGCGCGTCCGCAATCCTTCAACCACGCGTGCTCGGGACCGACGCCGGGATAGTCGAGCCCCGCGGAGATCGAGTGCGTCTCGATGATCTGTCCGTTGTCGTCCTGGAGCAGATAGGTGCGATTCCCGTGCAGCACGCCGGGCCGTCCCGCAGTGAGCGTCGCGGCATGCTGCCCGGTCTCCAGCCCGTGGCCCGCGGCTTCGACACCGACGAGACGGACACTCTTCTCTTCGATGTACGGATGGAAGATGCCCATTGCGTTCGAGCCGCCGCCCACGCACGCGAGGATCGCATCGGGCTGCCGGCCCGCGAGCTCGAGCATCTGCACCTTCGCCTCGCGTCCGATCACCGATTGGAAATCGCGCACCATCATCGGGTAGGGGTGCGGTCCCGCCACGGTGCCGATGATGTAGAACGTGTTCTCCACGTTCGTCACCCAGTCGCGCATCGCTTCGTTGAGCGCGTCCTTGAGCGTCCGCGATCCCGATTCCACCGGCACCACCGTCGCGCCCAGGAGCTTCATGCGGTAGACGTTCTGGACCTGGCGCTTCACGTCTTCGGCGCCCATGTACACCACGCATTCGAGCCCGTAACGCGCCGCGATCGTCGCGGTCGCGACGCCGTGCATGCCCGCGCCGGTCTCGGCGATCACGCGCGGCTTGCCCATGCGCTTCGCGAGCAGCGCCTGGCCGAACACGTTGTTCACCTTGTGCGCGCCGGTGTGGTTCAAATCCTCGCGCTTGAGATACATCTGCGCGCCGCCGAAATGCCGAGACCAGCGCTTCGCATGATAGATGGGGCTCGGCCGGCCAACGTAGTGCTTGAGCTCGTACTCGAATTCGGCCACGAACTCCGCGTCGTTGCGGTACTT
>Ga0196978_1000409_pt1 | contig 22123 bp, 16 predicted proteins | sample S3v_2013CmetaG_FD_155491 | JGI IMG/M metagenome (GOLD analysis project Ga0196978, IMG submission 155491) | Soil microbial communities from Anza Borrego desert, Southern California, United States - S3+v_20-13C | ecosystem: Environmental > Terrestrial > Soil > Desert | place: USA: California... | reverse complement strand
CCGAGGATGACCAGGGTCACGCCCGCGATCGTTCCGGCAAGCCACAGGTTGTCGCCCAACGGCGCGCTCAGGCAAACCCCGTCCGCGGGGAAGTGCGCCGCGGCCATGCCTGTGTAATGCATCCCGATGATCGCGAGGCCGATGATGAGCGCGCTGCCCAGCTTTGCGCTGCGCATCCAGCTCGACGCGCGCCGCAGATTGAATGCGATCCACAAGCCCGCGAACGAAGCTACGATCGCGATCAATACGGATAACGTAAACAGCGTATCGTCATAGACGATCGGCGGATCCATCCGGATCGCCGCCATGCCCGTATAGTGCATCGCGCTTATGCCGAGGCCCAGCAGCACGCCCGCAGCGCCGACCCTGCGCCAGGTCAGCGTCTGACGCGTGACCGTGAAGAGCGCGAACCCGGAAATGACGACGGCGATCAACATCGACGTGATGGTCACGCCCGCGTCGTAGCCGACCGGCACCGGCAGCGAATGCGCAAGCATGCCGATGAAGTGCATCGACCAGATGCCCGCGCCCATCGAAAACGCGCCGCCGATGAGCCACGCGCGCCGTGCTTTGGCGGCCTGCGTCAGCGTGATGCGCGTGGTCAGATCGAGCGCGGTGTAAGCCGCGACGACCGCGACCAGCACCGAGAGGAGAACCAGCCAGAGATTGTAGGTAGCAGGCATTGTGAGACCCTGTTTTTCGCAAAGGACGGGCGCGCAGCCGTGACGCGGCGCGAGCTCGCTGCGTATTCGTTCAGCTACGGAGTTTCCGCAATTAGCACGACCTGCGAAGGGTACGGGGCGCGATCGCGCCGCGAAATACGTACTAGTACGGTTCGCGGTGCTCGCTACGCCGCGGCAGGAGCGAAGAGAACCTCGGATACGGCGTTCAGGAGAGCGCTGGCGACGAGATCAGGCGCCGCGACTCAGTAGCTCGTAGGCCAGTTGCGGAGCAAGTGCTCGCCGACGCCGTTCCTCATGCGCAGCCGATGCACTTCCAGCGTGCGCTTCAGATAATCGCGGGTATCGCGCGGGTCGATGACGTTCTGCGCTTCGTAGAGCTCCGCCAACCCCCACGCGGACGTGTCGCGCTCGACCTCCGCCTTGAGCTCTTCGAACCGCTTCGGATCGTCCTGGTAACGCACGCCGTAGAGCACGTTCACGGACACCGCCGGGTCCATGAACCCGAGGTCGGCCGTCGGCCACACCGCGACCTCGTCCGCGTTACGCCCGCCGGCCATGTTGATGAACGCCTGACCGTAGCTTTTTCTCATGATGATCGTGATCTTGGGCACCGTCACCAGAGTCATTGCGTTCATCCAGTTGATGACTTTGCCGGGCATGCCGCGGATCTCGCCCTCGACACCGATGAGGAACCCCGGCACGTCCACGAGATAGACGAGCGGCACGTTGAACGAATCGCACAGCACCATGAAGCTCGTGACCTTCTGGCACGCATCCGCGTCGAGCGCGCCGCCCTTGAACAGCGGATTGTTGGCGATGAAGCCGACGCTTTTCCCGTCGATGCGCGCGAGCACCGTCGCGACCGACTTCCCGAAACGCTCCTTGAGCTCGAACGTGGAACCGCTGTCGGCGATCGCGCGTATGACGTTGCGCACGTCGTACACCTTGTTGCGCGACTCCGGCACGATCTCGAGCATCTTCGCGCATGCGTCGTCGGAGCCTTCGGGCACCGGCGCTTCCGGCGGCGCCTGCATGCTATGACTCGGCAGGTACGAGAGAAACCGCTTGATCGCATCGAGCGCCTGCTCGTCGGTGTCGACGGCCATGTCCGCGAGGCCGGAGACACCGGTCAGCAGCTTCCAGCCGCCGAGCTCCTCGGCGGTGATCGGCTTGTTGATGGCGACGGAGGTCACGCCGGGGCTCGCGATCGCCATGACCGAGCCCTTGCGCATGACAACGAAATCGGACATCGCCGAATACCACGTCGACGAGCCATAGCACTGGCCGAGGAGGGCCGAGCACCACGGCGTCTCGCGCAGCCGCTGATACTCCGTCGGGTCCTGGGCGATGATCGCGCGCCCAGCGGCGCCCATGCGATCGGGCATGCGCGCACCGCTCGATTCCCCCAGCAGCACGAGCGGCATGCCGCGCCTGGCGGCGATCTGCTTCACGTGCTTGATCTTCTTCATGTTGATGACGGCGGAGGACGCGCCGAGCACCGTGAAGTCGTTGGAGACGAGCGCGATTTCGCGGCCCTCGATGCGGCCGAAGCCGGCGATCTTTCCGTCGGCGGGCGTCTTGTGCTTCACCTCCGGGCGGTTACTGCGCGCGTAGCGGCCGGACTCGATGAAGCTCCCGTGGTCCAGCAGGTAGTCGATGCGCTCGCGCGCGTTGAGATGGCCTTCGGCTTTGCGCTTCGCGAGCTTGTCCGGTCCGCCCATCGCGAGCGCTTCCGCGTCGCGGCGCTTCAGTTCCTCGATCAGTCCTTCGTGTGCCAATCCATATCCTTTTCTTCCGATTCCTGCGGCGGCGCGATCGCACGATCGCCGAAGGATGGGAGGTTACGGAGGGAAACCTAGGTTTCCCTCTGTTCGTTCACCGCCCCCGTGTTGCCCGCAGCATCTGGCGGGCGATCACCAACTGTTGAATCTGGCTCGTGCCTTCATAGAGGCGCAGCAACCGGACGTCGCGAAAGAACCGCTCGACGGCGTACTCCTGCATGTAGCCCGCGCCGCCGTGGATCTGCACCGCGCGGTCCGCGACGCGCCCGACCATCTCGGTCGCATAGAGCTTGCAGCACGAGGCTTCCAGGGTGATCGACTGGCCCTCGTCGCGCCTGCGCGCAGCGTCGAGCGTCATGCTGCGTGCGGCGTAGAGCTCCGTCTGACTGTCGGCGAGCATCGCCTGCACGAGCTGAAACTCGCCGATCGGCTGGCCGAACTGCTTGCGCTCGAGCGCATACGCGACCGAGTCGTTCAGGAGCCGCGTCGCGGCGCCGATGGCGACCGCGGCGATGTTGAGCCGTGCCTTGTCGAGCACTTTCATCGCCGTCTTGAAACCGACGCCTTCCCGGCCGCCGATCAGGTTCTCGGCCGGCACTGCGACGTTCTCGAAAATCACGTCGGCGGTGTGCGCGCCGCGCTGGCCCATCTTGCGGTCGGGCTGGCCCACCGTCAGTCCGGGCGTATCGCGCTCGACGATGAATGCCGAGACGCCGCTCGCATCGCGCGTTTTCGGATCGGTGCGCGCCATCACCGTGAATACGCCCGCCTGCGGCGCATTCGTGATGTAGCGCTTGGCGCCGTTCAGCACGTAGCGATCGCCCTCGCGGCGCGCGCTCGTGGTGAGCGATCCCGCGTCCGAGCCGCTCCCCGGCTCGGTCAGCGCGAACGAGCCGATCAGCTCGCCGGTCGCAAGCCGCGGCAGGTATTTCTTCTTCTGCGCGTCCGTCCCGTCGATCACGATCCCCATCGATCCGATACCGGTGTTCGTCCCGAAGTACGAGCGGAACACGATCGAGGCCTGACACATCGCGAAATTGACGAGAACCTCCTCTTCCATCGTGAGGCCGAGCCCGCCGTAGTCCTCCGGGATCGTGAGGCCGAAAAGCCCCAGGCGCCGCATCTCCGCGACGATGTCGTCGGGAATAGCGTCCGCGTCGGTGACTTCCCGCTCCCGCGGCACGAGCTTGTCACGGGCGAAGCGCTCGACGGTGCCGACGAGGATCCTGAAGCTTTCGGGGTCGCGAATCACTGCTCGAGCTTCACGTTGGCGTCCTGGATCACCTTGCGCCACTTCGTGATCTCGGAAGCGTTGAACTTCGCGAGCTCCTGCGGCGTGCTGCCGACCGGCTGCGCGCCGAGGCTCGCGAGGCGCTCGCTTACCTCGGGGAGCTTCAGTATCCGCTGCGTCTCCGCGGCGATCCGCTGCACGACGGCTTTGGAAGTTTTCGCCGGCGCGAAGAGCGCAAACCACGCACCCGCTTCGAATCCGGGAACGCCGGCTTCCGCGACCGTCGGGATCTCCGGCGCGGCGGGCACGCGCTGCGACGAAGACAGCGCGAGCGCGCGAATCTTGCCGGCCTTCGCCTGCGGCAAGTACACGGGGATGTTGTCCATCGTGAGCTGGATCTGACCCGCCGTCACGTCCGCGAGCACCCCGGCGCTACCCTTGTACGGCACGTGGACCATGTTGGTGCCGGTGAGCGTCTTGAAAAGCTCCATCGAAAGATGGCCGGTGGAACCGATGCCGGGCGAGCCGAAGCTCAACTTGCCCGGATTCGTCTTCGCGTAGGCGATCAGCTCCTTCACGCTTTTCACCGGCAGCGCATTGTTCACGACGAGCAGGTTCGGCACCGTCGCGACGAGGCTGATCGGCTCGAAATCGCGCTGCGGGTGCCACGTGAGCTTCGGGTACAGCGTGACATTGATGCCGTGCGTGGCCGAAGTCGCCATCAGCAGCGTGTAACCGTCGGGCGTCGCCCGCGCCGCCATCTCGGTGCCGATGTTGCCGTTCGCGCCGGGCCGGTTTTCGACGATGACGGACTGGCCCCAGCGCTCGGTCATCTTCTGGCCGACGAGGCGCGCGAGGATGTCGGTGGTGCCGGCCGGCGTGTAAGCGACGATGATGCGGATGGGACGTGTCGGATAGCTGGCCGCCGGATCGGCGCTTGCCGCATGAGCCGCCGTACCTGCGGTCACCGCGAATGCCAAACAGAAGGAAGGGCGGTAACGGAGGGAACACGGCGCCAACAAGGCGCCATGCATGACCGGTTTCCCTCTGTTCCTGCGCCGCTGGCCGAAAGACAGTGACGGTTTCATCGTCACTGGCCCTTGATGCCGGCGGCTTTGATGACCTTGGTCCACTTGGCGATCTCGGCCTGCATGAACGCGGTGTACTGCTCGGGCGTGTTGCCGACGGGATCGGCGCCGAGGCCGAGGAGCTTCTCTTTGACTTCGGGAGAAGCAAGCGCCTTCACGAACTCGGCGTGGAGACGCTCCACGATCGCGCGCGGCGTCTTCACCGGCACGGACGCGCCGTAGAAGGTGGTCACTTCGTACCCGGGCACGCCCGCTTCGGCGATCGTCGGAATATCGGGCGCGACCGGCGTGCGCTTCGCACCCGTGGTGGCGATCGCCCTCAATTTCCCTTCACGCGCCTGACGGATCACGGTGGGCACGTTGCCGAAATACATCACCACCTCGCCCGAGAGCAGCGCCACCAGCCCGGGTCCGCCTCCCTTGTAGGGAATGTGCACCCATTTGACGCCGGTCATGTACTGGAAGAGCTCCGCCGAGAGGTGCACGGTGGTGCCGACGCCGGAAGAGCCGAAATTGATGTCCCCCGGCCGTTTCTTGGAGAACGCGATGAGCTCCTTCACCGTTTTCGGCGGGAACGACGGGTGCACGACCAGCAGGTTCTGCGACTCGGCAAACGTCGTGATGAACGCGAAGTCCTTGATGGGATCGAACGGCAGCTTCATGAGCGCCGGGTTGGTCGCGTGTCCCGGCGCATTCATCAGTATCGTGTAGCCGTCCGGGGCAGCACGGGCGCCGAGCTCAGTCGCGATCGCCGTGTTCGCGCCGCCGCGGTTCTCCACCACGATCTGCTGACCGATCTGCTCCGAGACCTTCGGCATGACGATCCGCGCAACGATGTCGTTGGTGCCGCCGGGTGGAAATCCGACGAGAAAGCGGATCGGCTTGGTCGGGTACGCCTGGGCGTACAGCGAAACAGGGCATGCGGATGCCAAAGCGACTGCGGTGATGCAAAACGCGCGTTTCATTGACCTTCCTCCTCCGTTTGAATTTGCTGCCTCTCGAGCAAGCGAGAGGCAGGTTGAGCCACCCCCCGCCCTAAGGGAGAGGTGTCGGGGCTGAGGGTATCACCGCCGCGTCAACCCTCGTTTCGCAGCGGGGCGCTGCTTGGGTTCGTAGCCTTTCAAGTACGCGGGCCCGGCCATCGTGCCGTCAACGGCCCTGCCGATGATGCCATGCGAAAGATCCTTGATCGCGATGAAGATCACGTCCTCGTCCGGCGTGGACACCAGCGTGTGCGGCGCGTTCGCGGGGATGTAGATGAGCGTGCCCGCGGGCGCCACGACCTTCTTGCCGTTAACCGAGCCCTTCAGCGTGCCTTGCACCACGTAATTGAACTGCTCGTTCGGATGCGTGTGCATGCGCGAGCCGGTGCCTTTCGGTTTGTGAATGTAGCCGACCAGCATGCGCTCGCCTTCGACGACGCCGCCGTGAGAGGTCGAGTAGCCGGTACCGGCGGGCACCTTCTTCAGTTTGTTGAATGGATAGTGGTAACGATCGCCACCGCCTTTCACCGCGCCTTCGGTTTTGGTCTGCGCGCTCTTCTTCGCTGCTGCCATACTGCCTCCTTGTCGCGGTGCGCGACCGGTGCGCCGCCCCTGAAGCGCGGCGCGCATGCAGCGCACGCTAATTTCGCCGGTGCTTTCGATGGTGCGCTATCAGCGCACCCTACGCATGTGCCCGTTCGTCCTGAGCTTGTCGAAGGATGAACGGCTCTACAGGTAATCCACGATCTTCCATTCGCCGGGCTTGACGTTCACCACGTTCTTGCTCTTGCCCGGCCTGCGGTCCGCATAAATGCGGCCTTCCTTCATCACGATCTGAATCTTCTTCTTGTCCTGCAGGCACGCGATGTCGGCGAGCGGGTCGCCCGCGACGGCGATGATGTCCGCGAGCTTGTCGGCTTCGATCGAGCCGAGCTCGTGACCGAGCTTGATCGCTTCAGCCGCGTTGCGCGTCGCGGTGAGGATGGCGTCCATCGGCTTCATGCCGAGCTTCACGTAGATCTCGAGCTCGGCGGCATTGGTGCCCATGTGCGGCTCGAAACCCATGTCGGTGCCCATCGCGATGCGGATCCCCGCCTTGTACATCTTCTGGAAAGTCTCAAAGCAGAACGGCTGCAGGTATTTCATCTTCTTCAGGACGAACTCGGACGTTCCGAGCTCGCGCCGAAGCTGGATCGCGTGATCGGTGCGGTGCGAGAGCGTCGGCGTCACCGGCACGTTCGCTTCCTTGATCATCCCGATTGTCTCGTCGTCGCTGAACACCATGTGCTCGATCGTGTCGGCGCCGGCTTTCATCGCCATCTTCTGCGCGTTCGTCGTGAAGCAGTGCACCGCCGCGATCTTGTGCAGCGCGTGCGCCTCGTCCACGATCGCGTCGAGCTCCTCCTGCGTCATGTTGCGGATGTCGGGCTCTTCCTTGTCGGTGCCGCCGCCGCCGGATGCGCAGGTCTTGATGACGTCCGCGCCGGACAGGAGGTTCTTGCGCGCGAGCTTGCGAAGCTCCCACGGGCCGTCCGCGGTGTTGAAGCCCCAGCGATACATCGCGCGCGGCTGGATCAGATCGAGGTGCGAGCCCGTCATCGTGGTGAAGGCGCCGATCAGCATGCGCGGCCCTTCGACGATGCCCGCATTGATCGCGTCGCGCACGGCGCACATCTCGTCCACCAGCAGCCCGCGCGGGCCGTTCATGCCGAGGTCGCGCAGCGTCGTGAAGCCCATGTCGAAGCAGTTCTGCGCGTGAAACAGCGCGTACATCTGCTGCAGGTGCGGCATGATCTCGAACTGCGCGACGCGGTGGTTGTGGAACGTCATGCAGTTGAACATCGCCGTATGAATGTGGAGGTCCATCATTCCCGGCATGAGCGTGCAGCCTTCGGCGTCGATCATTTCGGCATCCGGCGGGACCTCGGCCTTGTCGCGCGGGCCGACGCTCTTGATGTGCTTCCCCTGCACCACGATCACGGGGTCGTTCAGCACCGCGCCGCCGCGGCCGTCGATGAGCGCCGCGCCTCTGATGACCTTCACCGGGCCTTTATCGGCTTCGCTCAGGAATTCCTGCGATTTCAAATCGCTCTCCTTGCGGTGCGCTACCAGCGCATCCTGCGGTTCTCTCTCGAAAGACGCGGCGGCTGCCGCGCTAAGCTACTTTCCGCGACGTGACGCGAAGCGTCGCGGCGCATCGTAGGTTATTTTCCGAAGCCTTTCATGGCGTTGACGAACTGCGCATACGCCGCCGCGTCGATGCCACGCGAGCGCGGCGCGTAGTCGAACGCTTCGAACGTGCGCTCGATCTCCTCGCGCTCCATGCCGCGCGTGATGAATACCAGGCGCGAGCGCCGGTCGTCGCTCGGCCATGCTTCGAGCTGCACCGGCTCGTGAACCACCGTCTGCACGGCGTGCACCACGACCGGCTCTCCTTCGACATTGAGCACGCCCTTCACGCGCAGCAGATTCGCGCCCTTCAGGCCCGCGAGCATGTCGAGCCACATCATGAGGCCGGCGCGGCGTATCGGTCGGTCGTGATAGAGCGCGAACGAGCGGATGTCGTGGGCGTGGGGAGACCCCAATTCCGACCGTCCCCCTGAGAGGGCAGGAGAGCCTGCCCTCTCCCTCAGGGGCAGGGTCAGCTTGGGCGTCACTTCGGCGGCGAATCGCCGGGCCTTGAGCCATCGCTCGAGCTCCACGGATTTCGTCGCGGGATCGTAGACGTTGCCGCGCAGCAGGACCGCGGCGTCTATGCGTCCATCCACGACTTCGTGAACGTCGGCTCCGGGATTCAACGCCTCGAGCCGCCCGCGCAGCGCGCGCACGGCTTGGGGCGCGGCGAGATCGGTTTTCGTGACGAGGAGCGCATCGGCCACCGCCGCCTGCTTCACCGACTCGGGCTGCGCGTCGAGCTGCGCCGCGCCGTTGACCGCATCCACCATCGTGACGACGTCGTGCAGTCGATAAGCGCCGCCCACGTCGGGATCGGCGGCGATGGTCTGTATCAGCGGCACCGGGTCCGCGAGGCCCGTGGTTTCGATGACGACATGACTGAACGGCGGCACGGCGCCCGAAACGCGCTTGTCGCGCAGATCCGAGAGCGTCTGGACGAGATCGCCGCGGATCGTGCAGCACAGGCAGCCGGTGTCGAGCAGCACCATGTTTTCCGCGGGTGCGGCGATCAGCAGATGGTCGATGCCGATTTCGCCGAGCTCGTTCACGATGACCGCGGCGCCCGCGAGCGCCGGCTGGGCGAGCAGGCGGTTGAGCAGCGTGGTCTTGCCGCTGCCGAGAAAGCCAGTGACGATCGTGACGGGGACTTGCATGTGCGCAGGGTGGGTGTAGCGATAGCGTAACCCACCGGCCGGCGGGCTGCGCACCCCCTGCGCCGCTATGCCGCTTTCGCCTGTTTCTCCGAGTCGGCGCTGTAACGCGCGAGACACGCGAGGCTGTTCATGCGCGAGCGGTGCATGAGCGCCGCCTGCGCTGCCGCGACATTCGCCGCACTGCCTTTCCACGCTTTGAGCGAAGGCTGCTGGAGCGCGCGTCCGTACGAGAACGACAGCGGCCACGGCAGGTTGTCCTTGAACAGCCGGTTCATCGCGTTCAGATGCGCCGTCGCGACCTCGTCGCTTTGCCCGCCGGAGAGGAAAACGATCCCCGCCACCGCCCCCGGCACCGTGCGCTTGAGGACTTTTACGGTGCGTTCCGCCACTTCGTCGACGCCCGCCTGCTGCGAGCAGTCCTTGCCCGAGATGACCATGCTCGGCTTCAGCACCGAGTTTTCGAGCACGACGCGGTCGAGGTAAAGCGCGTCATAGAGCGCGTTCAGCGTCCATTCGGTCACCTGCTCGCAACGATCGATGGTGTGGTCGCCGTCCATCAGCACTTCGGGCTCGACGATCGGCACCAGCCCCGCTTCCTGGCAGATCGCGGCGTAGCGCGCGAGCGCGTGCGCGTTCTCCTCGACGCAGGTCGCGCTCGGGATGTCCCTACCGATATTGATGACCGCGCGCCATTTCGCGAACTTCGCGCCCATCTTCACGTACTCGGCGCAGCGCTTCTGAAGACCGTCGAGGCCTTCGGTGATCTGCTCGCCGGGGCACAGCGCGAGCGCCTTGGCGCCGGTGTCGACCTTGATGCCGGGCAGGATGCCGTTGCGGGTGAGGAGCTCGACGAACGGCGTGCCGTCCGCCGATTTTTGCCTGATCGTTTCGTCGTAAAGGATGACGCCGCTGATGTATTCGCCCAGGCCTTTCGCGGTGAACAGCATGTCGCGATACGCGCGGCGGTTCTCTTCGACGTTTTCGACGCTGATGCTCTTGAAGCGCTTCTCGATCGTGCCCGTGCTTTCGTCGGCGGCGAGTATGCCCTTGCCGGGGGCGACCATGGCTTTTGCGATCGACGCAAGATCATTGGACGGCATGACGGTTCTCCTGCGGTGATATATCTGGGGGGACGGCGAAGATTTTAGAAGGAAAGAAGCTTTACCGGTGCGCGGCACGCGTCACGCGTGCCGGTGCTCACCTACCTTCACGATTTTCATGGTGTTCGTGCCGCCGGCCTTGCCGTAGGGCTCGCCGATCGTGAGCACGATGTAGTCGCCGTGCTGGACCGCGCCCAGCGCGAGCAGCTCGTCCTCCGCCATGTGGAGGGCCTTCTCCGGGTCGCGCGCGCCCTTGAACCTGATCGGATACACCCCGCGGAATAGCGTCACGCGCCGCCGCGTCTCGACCACCGACGACATGGCGTACATCGGCACGTTGCCGGGCAGCCGCGACATCAGCAGCACGGTCTTGCCGCTCTGCGTCATTGCCGCGATCGCCTTGATGTTCAGGTTGTTCGCGGTGAACACCGTCGCCCGCGCGATCGCCTCCTCGACTTCGGTCGGGCCGGTCTCGCGGCGCCGGTCCAGCGAAACGAGGTCCTCCTTCTCGGCCTCGACGCACACCCGCGCCATGGCGGCCACCGTTTCCACCGGATACTGTCCGGTCGCCGTCTCGGCGGAGAGCATCACGGCGTCGGTACCGTCGAGCACCGCGTTGGCGACGTCGGACACTTCGGCGCGCGTGGGAATCGGGTTCGTGATCATCGATTCCATCATCTGCGTCGCCGTGATAACGGCGCGGTTCTTCTCGCGGGCGAGACGAATCATGCGCTTCTGGAGCGCGGGCACCACGGCATCGCCCACCTCCACCGCGAGGTCGCCGCGCGCCACCATGATGCCGTCGGACGCGTCGAGGATCTCGTCGAGCGCCGTGATCGCTTCGGCACGCTCGATCTTCGCGATCATGAACGCGTTGCCGCCGGCCTTGCGCATGAGATCGCGCGCGCGCGCCATGTCCTCGCCGGAACGCGGGAACGACACGCCGAGGAAATCGGCCTCGAGCTCGGCCGCGGTCTCGATGTCGCGCATGTCCTTCTCGGTGAGCGCGGGCGCGGTCAGCCCGCCGCCCAGGCGGTTGATGCCTTTGTTGTTGCTGAGCACGCCGCCCTGCTCGACGACGGTATTGATGCGCGTACCGTCCACGCCCGACACGCCCAGCACGATCCGTCCGTCGTCGAGCAGCAGTGTGTCGCCGCTCTTCACGTCGTCGGGCAGATCCTTGTAGTCGAGACCAACGCCGGCCTGGTTGCCGAGCTCGAGCCCGGCGTCGAGCACGAAGCGGTCGCCCGCCTGCAGCGTAATACGTCCGTCCGTGAACTTGCCCACGCGTATCTTCGGGCCCTGGAGATCGACGAGCACGCCGACCGCGCGGCCCGCTTTGCGCGCGAGCGAGCGTACGAGCTCGACGCGCTTCTTGTGCTCGGCCGCGGTGCCGTGGGAGAAATTCATGCGCACGACGTCGAGGCCGGCCGCGATCATGCGCTCCAGCGTCTTCGCGTCGCTCGACGCAGGACCGAGCGTCGCGACGATCTTGGTGCGGCGCGGGGCTGCGCTCATGAGCGCCTCGCGCGCTCTTCGAGGATCTCGATCGCCGGCAGCTTACGGCCCTCGAGAAACTCGAGGAAAGCGCCCCCGCCGGTCGAGATGTACGAGATGCGTTCGCCGAGGCCGTACTTCGCCACGGCCGCGAGCGTGTCCCCGCCGCCTGCGATGGAGAACGCGGACGACTCGGCGATGGCCTGAGCGATCGTTTTCGTACCGTTGCCGAATTGATCGAACTCGAATACGCCGACCGGTCCGTTCCAGACGATCGTGCCCGCCTCCTTGAGCAGTGACGCGAGCGTCGCGGCGGTCTTCGGTCCGATGTCGAGGATGAGGTCGTCGGCCGCGACCGCCTCGCTCGCCTTGGTCTCGGCGCGGGCGTCGCCCGAGAGCGCCTTCGCGCAGACCACGTCCACCGGCACGGGAACCGAGCCGCCTTTCGCTTCGAGCGTCGCCGCGATCTTACGCGTCTCGCCGACGAGCTCGGGCTCCGCCAGCGATTTGCCGATCGGCTTGCCCGCCGCGAGCAGGAAGGTGTTCGCGATACCGCCGCCGACGATCAGGCGGTCCACCTTTTCCGCGAGCGCACCGAGAATGGTGAGCTTGGTCGAGACCTTCGAGCCCCCGACGATCGCGACCAGCGGGCGCGCGGGTTTGTCCAGCGCGCGCGTAAGCGCCTCGATCTCGGCGGCCATGAGCGGGCCTGCGCACGCGACTTTGGCGTAGCGCGCGATGCCGTGCGTGGTGGCTTCCGCGCGATGCGCCGTGCCGAACGCGTCGTTCACGTACACGTCGCAGAGCGCCGCCATCTTCTTCGAGAGCGCCTCGTCATTTTTTTTCTCGCCTCTATTGAAGCGGCAGTTCTCGAGCAGGACCGCCTTGCCGGCGTCGACTTCCACGCCGTCGAGCCAGTCACGCTTCAGTGGAACGTCGGTCCCGAGGAGCTCCGACAGATGGCGCGCGACCGGCGCGAGCGATTCGGATTCCTCGAACACACCTTCTTTCGGGCGGCCGAGGTGCGAGACGAGCATCAGGCGCGCGCCGCGCTCGAGCGCGTGGCGGATCCCCGGAAGCGCCGCGCGGATGCGCGTGTCATCGGCGATCGCGCCGTCTTTCAGCGGCACGTTGAAGTCTTCGCGGATGAGGACGCGCTTGCCGCGCAGGTCCACGTCCGTCATTTTCAGTACGTTCACGGCGACATCCGTAAAGCGGCGTTATTCGTCACCCCGGCGCAGGCCGGGGTCCAGCACCCGTCCGTTTCCTGGGTCCCGGCCTTCGCCGGGACGACGGCGTGTTACTTCGCGTTCATCAACGCGACCGTCGTGTCGAGCATGCGGTTGCTGAAGCCCCACTCGTTGTCGTACCAGGAGAGCGCCTTCACCAGAACACCGTTGGAGACCTTGGTGAGCGACGCGTCGACGATGCTCGAAGCCGGGTTGTGGTTCAGATCGCTCGAGACGATCGGGTCTTCGGTGTACTCGAGAATGCCTTTCAGCTCGCCTTCCGCGGCGGCCTTGAGGATCGAATTCACTTCCGCGACCGTGGTGTTGCGCGCCGCCGTGAACGTGAGATCGACGAGCGAGACATTTGCGGTCGGCACGCGCACGGCAAAGCCGTCGAGCTTGCCATTGAGCTCCGGCAGCACGAGCCCGACCGCCGCGGCCGCACCGGTCTTCGTTGGGATCATGTTGAGCGCCGCCGCGCGCGCGCGGCGCAGGTCCTCGTGATAGACGTCGGTCAGCACCTGATCATTCGTGTACGAGTGCACCGTGGTCATGAGGCCCTGCACGATGCCGAGCTTGTCGTGCAGCGCCTTCGCGAGCGGCGCGAGACAGTTGGTGGTACACGAGGCGTTGGAGATGACCGTGTGGCCCGCCTTCAGCGTCTTCTCGTTGACGCCGTACACGACCGTCGCATCGACGTCCTTGCCGCCGGGCGCGGAGATGATCACCTTCTTCGCGCCGCCTTTCAGGTGAGCGCCCGCTTTTTCCTTGCTCGTGAAAAAGCCGGTGCATTCGAACACGACGTCCACGCCGAGCGAGCCCCACGGCAGCTCCGCGGGATTCCTCTGCGCGAGCACCTTGATGCGATCGCCGTTGACGACCATCGAGTCGCCGTCGACCGTCACCTTGCCCGGGAACTTGCCGTGCACCGTGTCGTACTGCGTGAGATGCGCGTTCGTCTGCGCATTGCCGAGGTCGTTGACCGCGACGATCTCGATGCCGTGCTTCTTTCCGCTCTCGTAATGCGCGCGGAGGATGTTGCGGCCGATGCGGCCATACCCGTTGATCGCGACTTTGATAGCCATCACTTCTCTCCTAAAGAATCCGTTTCACCGCGTTCGCCACGTTTTCGGCGGTGAAGCCGAAATGCTTGAAGACGTCCGCCGCCGGCGCCGATTCGCCGAAGGTGTCGAGCCCCACCACGGCGCCGTCCAGGCCGACGTACTTGCGCCAGTAGTCCGCGACCCCCGCTTCCACGGCGACGCGCGCGACGCCCGCCGGCAGCACCGTTTGGCGGTAGGCGGCGTCCTGTCGATCGAACACGTTCGTCGAGGGCATCGAGACCACGCGTACCGGGATATCCTGGCTCGCCAGCAGTTTTTGCGCCGCCATCGCAAGCTGGACTTCCGAGCCGGTCGCGATGATCACGGCGCGCGGCGTGCCGTTCGGCGCGTCCGACAGCACATACCCGCCGCGCGCGATCGCCGCGACCTGCTCCGGGCTGCGTTTCTGAAACGGCACGTTCTGGCGCGTGAACAGCAGGCTCGTCGGTCCGTCCTTGCGCTCGACTGCCGCGATCCAGGCTACGGCGGACTCGGCCGTGTCGCACGGTCGCCAGACGTCCATGCGCGGGATGAGCCGCAGCGCAGCCGCGTGCTCGACCGGCTGGTGCGTCGGACCGTCCTCGCCGAGCCCGATCGAATCATGCGTGAACACGTACACGACACGCTGCTTCATGAGCGCGGCCATGCGCAGCGCGTTGCGCGCGTAATCGGAAAACGTGAGGAAGGTCGCGCAATACGGGATGAGCCCGCCGTGCAGCGCGAGCCCATTGGAGATCGCCGACATGCCGAACTCGCGCACACCGAAGTAGAGATAGTTGCCGCCGCCCGCGCGCCCGAGCGGCGTCGAGCCCGACCACAGCGTGAGATTCGAACCGGCGAGATCGGCGGAGCCGCCGATGAGCTCCGGCAGCACCGGGCCGAGCGCCTCGATCGCGTTCTGGGAAGCCTTACGTGTCGCGATCGTCTCCGCTTTGGCGACCACGCTCGCGATGATCGCGTCGCACGCGCCGCGCCAGTTGGAGGGGAGCTCGCCGCTGACGCGGCGCTCGAAATCGGCTGCGCGATCCCCATGGTCGCGCGCGTACGCGTCGAACCGCGCTTTCCATTCGGCCTCGAGCTTCGCGCCGCGGGTGCGCGCGTCCCAGCCGTCGTAGACGTGCTGCGGAATCTCGAACGCGGGGGATTCCCAGCCGATCGCCTGGCGCGTGGCTGCGATCTCGTCCGCCCCGAGCGGCGCGCCGTGCGCGGCGCCGGTGTTCGCTTTCTTCGGCGCGCCTTGCGCGATCACCGTCTTACAGCAGATGAGCGTCGGGCGCTCGCGCTCGGCTTTCGCTTTGACGATCGCCGCATCCACGGCTTGCGCGTCGTGCCCGTCGACCCCGCGGATCACGTTCCAGCCGTACGCCTCGAAGCGCGCCGGCGTGTCGTCGGTGAACCACTGGCGCATCGATCCTTTTTCGGAGTCGATCGAGATCCCGTTGTCGTCCCAGAACCCGATCAGCTTGGAGAGCCCGAGGGTACCGGCGAGCGAGCACGCTTCGTGCGAGATGCCTTCCATGAGGCAACCGTCGCCGAGAAACACGTAGGTCCGATGATCGACGATGTCGTGAGCGCCGGCGTTGAACTCGGCGGCGAGCACGCGCTCGGCAATCGCCATGCCGACCGCGTTCGCGAGGCCCTGTCCCAGCGGGCCGGTCGTCGTCTCGACACCGGGCGCGTAGCCATGCTCCGGATGCCCGGGCGTCATCGAGCCGAGCTGCCGGAAGCGCTTGATCTCGTCCATCGGCAGCGCATAGCCGGTGAGGTGCAGCACCGCGTACAGGAGCATGGAGCCGTGACCGTTCGATACCACGAAGCGGTCGCGATCGGGCCAGCGCGGGTTGGCGGGGTTGTGACGGAGATGCGAGTTCCAGAGCACCTCGGCGATATCGGCCATGCCCATCGGCATGCCGGGATGGCCGGAGTTCGCCTGCTGCACCGCGTCCATGGCGAGCGCGCGCACGGCGTTCGCGAGTTCCAGACGTGAGGTCATCGACTTCGGAAGGATGGTGCGAGGGGAAAGCGCGATTATATCAACCGAAGGAAGGGAGATTACGGCGGGGACACGGCCCGCACAGAAGCGCGCCATGCATCTCGGTTCCCCTCTGTTCGTTTACCGCGTGGTCACAGCCGCCGATGAGTAGCCAATGCTACTCATCAATGCGTCTGTTGACCTTGATGCCGAGTTGCTTGAGCTTGCGGTAGAGGTGCGTGCGCTCGAGGCCGACCGTCTCGGCGACGCGGCTGATGTTTCCGCCTTCCTTGCCGATGTGGTACTCGAAATAGACACGCTCGAAGGCGTCGCGCGCGTCGCGCAGCGGAAGGTCGAACTCGAGGTCGCGCGCGAGCTGGCGCCCATTGGCCGGCTGGGGCAGCGCGCGCTCCACGTCTTCGAGTGAAATCTGTTCGGTGAGCGCGGTCTGGGCGAGCGTCTGCACGGTCATCTGGAGCTGCAGCAGGTTCCCGGGCCACTCGTAGTTGCGCAGCGCATTGAGCGCGGCCGTGGAGAATTCCCGCGGCGGCACCTGCTTCGCCTCGATCATCTGCGAGAGCACGAGCTTCGCGATTTCGGGGACATCCTCGCGATGCTCGCGCAGGCTCGGCACCCGGACCGTCGTGCCGGAGAGCGCCGCATACAGCCGCGCGTCGAAGCTCCCCAGCGCCACCAGCTCCGCGAGCTGGCGGGTGGCGCCGCAAATCAGCCGCGCGTTGTAGCGGTCGAGCTTCGAGAGGAGCAGCATGAGACCCTTCTGCTCGACGCGGCTCAACTCGGCGACCTCGTGAAGGAAGAGCGTGCCTTCGCGCGCCTGCGTGAGCAGCTCGAGCGGCGCCTCGGCGAGCAGCGTGTTGGCGTCGGGCGAGACCCAGGGGGTGTTGCGCGCGTGCAGCACGCGCGCGCAGAGATCGATGCCACAGCCGGGCTCCGAGACGAAGAGCACCGGCGTGCGCAGGTTCGCGATACGTTCGAGCCGCGCCTTCAACTCCGCCACGAGCGGCGCGCGCCCGAGCGTCGCGAGCGAGAGACTCGCCTGCTGCGGCTCCCCGCCGTGCTTGAGCGCGCGCCCGACGGTGGCGAGCAGCTTCTGGAGCGCGATCGGCTTTTCGAGAAAATCGTACGCGCCGATTCGGGTGGCCTGCACGGCGGTATCGATCGTGCCGTGGCCGGACATCATCACGACGGGCATCGTGAGCAGCCCCGCGCTCGCCCACTCCTTCAGCAGCGTGATGCCGTCGGTGTCGGGCATCCAGATGTCGAGCAGCACGAGGTCGGGCCGCGCGCGCGCGCGCTGCGCGCGCGCTTCGCTCGCGTTCTCCGCGAGCCGCACGTGGTAGCCCTCCTCCGAAAGGATTTCGGACAGCAGCTCCCTGATGCCGACTTCGTCGTCAACGACCAGGATCTGTTGCATGCGCGAAGTCTACTCCGTGCTTCCCGTTAAGCCGCGGTCTTGTGCGCGGCGCGATACGCCGCCGCCGTCGGCAGCGCGATCGTGACGCGCGCGCCGCGCGGCGCGACGTTGCCGATCGTGATCTCGCCGCCGTGCTCTTCGATGATCTTCTTCACGATGACGAGCCCGAGGCCGGTGCCGCGCGGCTTCGTCGTCACGTACGGCTCGAACACGCGCTTCATGAGATTCTCCGGAAAACCCGTGCCGTTGTCGGTGATGCTGAAGCGGATGGTGTCGCCCGCGGCTTCGCTCGCGATGACGATGCGCGGATCGGGCGTCTCGCCCAGCGCGTCCTGCGCGTTCTGCATGAGGTTGTGCACGACCTGCCGCAACTGCGCGGCGTCGCCCACGATCGGCGGGAGCTCGCGCGCGAGCTCGAGCTGGATGCTCTTTCCGAGCGACTCGTAAAGCGTCAGCACCTCGCGCACCACGGCATTCAAGTCGAGCTCCTGCATCGCGGGCTCGGGCGTTCGCGCGTACTGGCTGAACGCATCGACCATGCGCTTCAGTGCCGCCACCTGGTTCACGATCGTGCGCGTGGAGCGCGTGAGCATTTCGGCTTCCGGGGGCGGAAGCTTGGACGCGAGCCTCAGCTCGACGCGCTCGGCCGAAAGCTGGATCGGGGTGAGCGGATTCCTGATCTCGTGCGCGAGCCTGCGCGCGACTTCGGCCCAGGCGGCGTCGCGCTGCGCCTGAAGGAGGTGCGTCACGTCGTCGAACACGACGACGTAGCCGGTCTCGGCGCCGGGCGGGAGCGCGGAGCCCCGCAGGAGCAGGACCTGCGTGCCGTCGCGCGCTTCGCGCTCGACCTGCTGCTCCCACTCGCGGGTCGCGATCGAGGTGAAGCGCGCGCGGATCGCGTTCGTGAGCGGCGCGAGAGAAGGATCGAGGGCGTCCCATGCACCGAGCTCGCGGCCGATCAGCGGCGCGCAGTCGAGCCGGAGAATCTCGTGCGCGCTGCGGTTCGCGGATCGCAGCCGCAGCGCATCGTCGAAGGCGAGCACGCCCGCCGAAAGGTTCGCGAGGATGCTCTCGAGGTGCGCCTTGGCGTGCGCGAGCTCCGTTTCCTTGCGGTGGCCTTCCGCACGCGCGTCCGCGAGCTGCAGCGTCATGCTGTTGAACGAGCGGGTGAGCATGCCGAGCTCGTCACGGCTGGGGTCGGCGGCGCGCTGGCTGAAGTCACCCTGGGCGACCGCGCGAGTGCCTTCGACGAGCACGTTGAGCGGCGCGGACAGCCGTTCGGAGAGCAGCACCGAGGCCGCGAGCGCGGACAGCAGCGCGAGCAAAAGGGCGAGCGTGAGCGTGATTCCGTAGAGGCGTTTCAAGCCCCGGCGCGAGAGCAGCAGCTCCTGGTATTCCTGATATCCGGCCTGAACGATCTCCGCGTCTTTCGCGAGCTCCGCGGGTACCGGCTGCATGAGCTGGAGCGCGCGCGGCTCCTCGGCCACCGAAAGGACATTGACTGGGGCCACGACGCGCAAGTAGAGCCCCCGCTCCGCAATCGCTTCGAGCGCCGCGTAGGTCTGCTGGATGCGCACCTTGCGCAGCGCTTCCGCGCCGGCCGGCTCGGGGCTGATGCCGGCGCGCTCGCTGCCCGAGTACGCGATCAGTTTCCCCCGCTGCGTGTAGAGCGTCGCCTCCTGTACGCCGGCCTGCTCGCGCAGCGTATTCAATTGCGCGAGGTGCTCGGAAGGCGGTCGCACCGACAGCGCGATCGCCATCGCGTCGGCCTTGCCGGTGAGGTCCTTCAGCATCGCGTCGAGCGTATTGCGGCCGAGATTGAGGCCCCCTTCGAGCGCCTTGTCGATACGGACCTCGAACCACGATTCGATGCTCTTCGCGAGGAACTGCACCGACACGGCGTAGATCAGCACGCCGGGCAGTATGCCCACGAGCGCGAACAGCACGACCAGCCGCAGCGTGAGCTTCGAGCCGAAGACGCGCGCGCGCAGCTTCCGGCGCAGCATGAAGAGCTGGTAGACGACGAGCGCGGCGAGCACGAGCGCGATCGCACCGTTCAGCGCGAGCAGGAACGGGTAACGCTCCGCAAAGAGCGTCGTGTTCGCCGCGGCCGTCGCGAGCAGGAACAGCGTGACCGGGGCGACGCCGACGACCACGATGAGCGCGTAACGCAGCCATGCGGGCGCGCGGCCCGGCGCCGCGATCGTCGCCGTGCGCTTCACGGGCTCACCTGCCAGCGGTACCAGTCGGAACCGACGTTCCATTCGCGCCCGACGAGCGCGCTCAACTGGAACGGCTTCGGCAGTTGCGCGGTGTCGAGCCTGAACCGGACGGCTGCCTGGTACACGATATCGCGACGCAGGCTGCCCGGATCGACGTCGTAGCGACGGCGCACGCGGCTCATCACTTCCAGCGCCTCGGCGAGGGTCGAATGGTTCTGATGCAGGTTGCCAACCGCGAGGCGGTACTGGCGCGTCAGCGCGTTGTACGACAGCCGGTACTCCTGCTGGAAATGCAGCACGCGCTCGTTGAACCAGTACCAGCGCGGCCGTATGAGATCGAACTCGAGGACGAAATGCAGCGGCACGCCCTTGCTCAGCACCTCTTCCAAGGTGGACGTAAGCGCGATGTCGAACTGCACGTCGAGCATGAGATGATCGTTTTCGATCGTGACGGTGGGGCGCTTCACCTCGATGCCTTGGGCGAGCGCGGGCGCGAGAGCGGCGGCGCCGATCACGAGCGCGAGCAGCATCGCGATCAACGCGCCAAAACGCTCAGTTCTTCTGCAGCAGCGCGTAGAAGAAGCCGTCATGCCGTTCGTCCGGAAGAATCTGACCCGCGAGCCGTCGTGGGTTCGTCTGCGGCTCGGGCAGCGGGAGCAGCCGCGCGTCGGGATGGCGTTCCAGAAAGCGCTCGATCTGTGCGTTGTTTTCCTCGTGAAAAACCGAGCACGTGGAGTACAGCAATTTACCACCGCCCGCGAGTACCTGCCAAAGCGCGTCGAGGATCTCGCGCTGCCGATCGGCGAACGCGGCGATGTCGCCGGGTCTGCGCAGCCACTTGATGTCGGGATGACGGCGCACCACGCCGGAGCCGGAGCACGGCACGTCGGCGAGCACGTGTGTATACGGCCGCCCGTCCCACCACGAGTGCGCGGCGGCGTCACCGCAACGCATGACCGCGTCGAGATGCAGGCGCGCGAGATTCGCGCCCACACGCGCAAGGCGCGCCTCGTCATTGTCGAGCGCGGTCAACTCCACGTCGGCGCGTTCCAGAATGTGCGCGGTCTTGCCGCCCGGCGCGGCGCAGGCGTCGAGCACGCGTGCGCCGTTGGGCGCGTCGAGCGCGAGCGCCGCATACTGCGCGGCGGCGTCCTGCACGGACACTTCGCCTTCGGAGAAACCCGGCAGCCGGTCCACGGGCAGCGCACGCTCCAACACGATCGTCGCGCCGCCGAGATGCCGCGCGGCGATCCCTTCGGTCGCGAGTCGCGCGACACAGGATTCGACGCTCGTCACACGCGTGTTGATCCGCAGCGTGAACGGCGGGTGGCCGTTGGCCTGATCGAGCAGGGCGACGTGATCCTGCGGATACTGCGCCCGCAGTTTCTCGATCCACCACTGCGGATGCGAGTAGCGCCCCGTGTCCGTCGCGCGTGCGTCGGCGAGCAGCGTCTCGCGCCGGCGCAGAAAATTGCGCAGGACGGCATTCACGAAACCTTTCGCCGCCGGTTGCCGCAGCTTGTCCGACGCGCTCACGGCGTGGTCCACGACCGCGTGCGGCGCGGCGCGAGTGTGCACGAGCTGGTAGAGCGCGACGCGAAGAAGCTGGCGCACGCGCTCTGAGACCTTGCGCTCGACGAGGAGCGCAAGCACCGTGTCGATCTCGCCCAGAAAACGCAGCGTGCCGAACGCCATGTCCTGCACCGCGGGACGCGCCTCGCGCGGCGGGGCTTGCGGCGAAGACCACAGCGCCTTCAGCTCGGCGTCGAGGCTGCGCCCCGCGAGCACGCGCCCGACGACCGACGCGGCGAGGAGTTGCTGGTCCGTCATGGTCCGGTTATGCGCAGCATCTCGTATCTCCCCTCTCCCCTTGCGGCAGAGGGGCCGGGGGTGAGGGTCGCACGGCAGTCACTCGCCGAGCCGCTCACCGGCCGCGATCGCACAGCCGGCGAGAAACGCCTGCGCGGTGACCCGCTTACCGCCCGCGCGCTGAAGCTCGCTGATGTGCAACGCGCCCTCCCCGCACGCGACCGTGATGCCGCTTGCATCGGCGGCCATGACCGTGCCGGGCTCCATGCCCGTCCCCTGGACGGCGCGTGCCTTCCAGATCTTGAGCGGCTGGGTCCGGTAGATCGTCGCGGCGCCGGGGACCGGATCGAAGGCGCGGACCTTCCGCGCGTTGAGCAGCGCGGGCTCCCGCCAGTCGACGCGCGCTTCGCGCTTTTCGATTTTCGCCGCGTACGTCGCTAGAGCGTCGTCCTGCGGCTGAGCCGCATGCGGGCGTTCGAGCGCCCGCACGATCAGCTTCGCGCCGAGCGCGGCGAGACGCTCGTGCAGGGTGCCGGCCGTGTCGTCTTCGCAAATCGCGATGGCTTCGCGCAGAAGCACCGGACCGGTGTCGAGGCCCTCGTCCATCTGCATGATGCTGATGCCGGTCTCGGCGTCGCCGGCCAGCAGGGCGCGCTGGATC
>Ga0196978_1000408_pt1 | contig 22149 bp, 21 predicted proteins | sample S3v_2013CmetaG_FD_155491 | JGI IMG/M metagenome (GOLD analysis project Ga0196978, IMG submission 155491) | Soil microbial communities from Anza Borrego desert, Southern California, United States - S3+v_20-13C | ecosystem: Environmental > Terrestrial > Soil > Desert | place: USA: California... | reverse complement strand
TACGCTCTCTTCGGAATAGGCGGCGGGAGTCCCGCGGACCCGGGCGAGGACTTCGGGATCGAAAAGGAAACGCACCAGCGACCCGCCCTCGGGCAGATCCTCGAATTCGATCTGGCCAAAATGCTCCTCGACGATCTTCTTGACGATGGCGAGGCCGAGTCCGGTGCCCTTGGCGCGGGTGGTCATATAGGGCTCGGTCAGGCGGCCGCGCTCGGCGGGAAGGCCGATGCCGGTGTCGGCGATCTCGATGGCGAGCTTGCCGCCGCGGCGGCGCAAGCTCATCGCGACCCGGTCCCGGCTTTCGCCCCCTGCCCCTTCGTCGCGCTTCTGCTGGATCGCCTCGACTCCGTTCTTGACGACGTTGGTCAGGGCCTGGCCGAGCAGGCGACGGTCGCAGACCAGCATTGGCGACGGCTCCGGAGCGTCGAGCGCAAACTCGATCTCGGGATGGGCGACCTCGTGCAGGAACAGCGCCTGGCGGGCGATCTCGACCACCGGCTCCTCGTGGAAGGTCGGCTTGGGCATCCGGGCGAAGGAGGAAAATTCGTCGACCATGCGCCGGAGGTCGCCGACCTGGCGGACGATCGTTCCGGTGAGCCGCTCGAAGGTGGCCGGATCCGACTTGACCTCCCCGGCATAGCGCCTCTGCAGCCGTTCGGCGGCGAGCTGGATCGGGGTCAGCGGGTTCTTGATCTCGTGGGCGATGCGCCGAGCGACGTCCGACCAGGCGGCCCGGCGCTGGTCGAGCAGCTGCTCGGTAATGTCGTCGAAGGTCAGGACATGGCCGCCCTTGACCTTGACCGTCTTGACCGCGAGCGTGCGCGGGTCGCCGCGCGAGGCGAACTGGATGATGTCCTCGCGTTCCTCGGCGGCCAGCTGGCGGTCGAGCTCCGGCGCCAGGTCGGACAGCTTCTGGCCGAGCGGGCTCTTGCCGCCGGTGTCGAGCAGGGCCTCGGCCGAGCTGTTGATCAGCCGGACGACATTGTCCTCGTCGACCGAGATGATTCCGGCCGTCACCCCCGAGAGCACCGCCTCGATGAAGGCGCGCCGGCTCTCGAGCTGGGCGTTGGCGGCGACCAGGGCGCCGGTCTGCTCCTGAAGCCGCCCGGTCATCCGGTTGAACGCGTTGCCGAGCGTCCCGACCTCGTCGCGAGTCGCGGTCGCCGGCACCCGGGCGGAAAGGTCGCCCGCGGTGACCCGCCGGGCCGCGTCGACCAGCTGGCCGACCGGACGGACCATCCGGTCGGCCAGCTTGAGCGCGATCCAGATGGCGAGAGCGACGATCAGAAGCGAAACGAGAAGCAGGATGGCGTTGAACCGGACCTGGAGGTTGCGAGTGCTCTCGAGCGTCGACTGATATTCGCTGGCGGCATTCTGCGCCTGCTGGATCTGGCCGATCGCGGCCGCGTTGACCACGCGGGCTCCGTAGAAATAGACCCCGGCCTGGGGATCGAGCCGGACGACGGCGTCGACCCGGTCGCGGGTGGCGGCGATCCGCATCTCGCCCGCCCTCAGCGCGCGCAGGACTTCGGGCGCGAAGCGCCGGGTGAGCGGCCGATTGTCGAAATTCACCTCGATCTCGCTGCGCACGGCGCCTCCCGGCTCGAGCGTCAGGATCGCCGTCTCGGTCAGCTGCCGCGCCGCGGTCTGGTAGAGAAAGTCGTCGCGGAACTCCTGGCTCTCGATGCCGTACCGGTTGATCCGGTCGACGACGTCGGCGCCCATCACCTGGACGTCGAGCCTGATCCGGTCGCGATGCTCGCGGGCGTAGATGTTGGACACGTTCTCGGCGCTGCCGAGGACCCGTATCGCCTGGTCCGAGAACCAGAAGCTGACCCCGCTCTGGAACAGCAGGGAGGCGAAGATGACGACCAGCAGGGTGGGAACGGTCGCGATGATCGAGAACAGAGCGACGAGCCGGACGTGCAGCCGCCCCTTGCCGCCTATGTCCGACCGGGCCGCCCGGCGGATGGCGAGGCGCCGGGCCACCATCACCATCAGCGCCATGGCCGGCACGAGGTTGGCGACGAGCAAAGCGGCGACCGTGGTCGGAGTGAGCGGCGCCTCGGGCCGGCCGCCGGTGCTGACGATGAAATAGGTCGCTATGACGATGCCGATGAGAGCGAGCACGACCGCGACCTCGATCAGCGGAATCACTCCGCGCCGCCGAAGGAAGATCGACACGCGCCGCCGCAGGCGCGATCGGTTGAGGTCAGGGATCGCGGCAGGGGCGTTCACATCGCGGCTCTAGCACAACAATGTGGCACAAAGAACACAGTGATGCTCTTCGGCCTGCCGCAATTGGCACCGCGTCCGTCGCTCAGGCGGCGGCTCGGCTCATCCAGGGCGCGTAGAAAGCGTTGAGCATCGCCCTGGCCCGGGCCGGGTCGGCTTCCTGGTTGAAGGCGTTGCGGAACTCGGCCGAGCCGTGCATCCCCCTCGTGTACCAGCCGACATGCTTGCGCGCGCAATTGACCCCGACCACCGGGCCGTAAAGCTCGAGCATCGCCTCATACTGGTCCATGACGACCGCGAACTGCTCGTCGATGCCGGGGTCGGGCAGACGACGGCCGGTGGCGAGCCAGTGGATCACCTGGCGGAGCAGCCACGGCCGCCCGTAGGCGCCGCGGCCGATCATCACCCCGTCGGCGCCCGACTGGGCGAGCGCCGCATCGGCATCCTCGATCGAGAGGATGTCGCCATTGGCGATGACCGGGACTCGGACCGCTTCCTTGACCCGGGCGATGAACCGCCAGTCCGCCTCGCCCTTGTACATCTGGCAGCGGGTCCGGCCGTGGACGGTGATCATCCGGACTCCGAGATCCTCGGCGATCCGGGCCAGCTCGGGCGCGTTGAGCGAATGGTGATCCCAGCCCATCCGCATCTTCAGGGTGACGGGCACGCCGACCGCTTTCACCGTCGCTTCAATGATCCGGGCCGCAAGCCCGAGGTCGCGCATCAGGGCCGACCCGGCCTCGCCATTGACCACCTTCTTGACCGGGCAGCCCATGTTAATGTCGATGATCGCGGCGCCGCGATCCTCGTTGAGCTTCGCCGCCTCCGCCATCTCCACAGGCGAGCAGCCGGCAAGCTGCATCGACACCGGCTCCTCGATCGGGTCCCAGGCGGCCTTTTGCAGCGACTGGCGAGTCTCGCGGATCGCGGCCTGGCTGGCGATCATCTCGGTCACGGTGAGGCCGGCGCCGTAGCTCTTCACCACCCGCCGGAACGGCAGGTCGGTGACTCCGGTCATCGGCGCGAGGATGACGGGGGCGTCGATCCGGACCGGACCGACGGCGATCGGCTTGAGGCGGCTCATCGGACCGGCGAGATAGGGTGAAAGGCGCTGGCGGGCAAGGTTGGCCTCGGCTAGGCGGACCGGATGGAGCCCTCTGGCACGACGGCGGCCTTGCTGGTCGCTGCGGGAAGCGGAAGCCGCGCCGGCGGCGCCGAGCCCAAGCAGTATCGCAAGCTCGGCGGCCGCCCGCTGCTCGCCCACGCTCTCGACGCGCTTCGCCATCCGCGCATCGACCGCATCCAGGTCGTCATCGGCGAGGGCCAGGAGCGGGCCTATCGCGAAGCCGCCGGCCCCCTCGACCTGCCTGCCCCAGTCGCCGGCGGCGCCACGCGGCAGCAATCGGTCCGCAACGGGCTCGCGGCGCTGAGCGCCGTCGGCGGCGTCGCCCGGGTTCTGATCCACGACGCCGCCCGCCCCTTCCTTCCGGCGGCGGTGATCGACCGCCTGCTCGACGCCCTCGGCCAAGGCCCCGCCGCCGTTCCCGTGCTCCCCGTCGTCGACACCCTGGCGCAAGGCGGAGTCGCTCTGGGAGCGAGCGTCCCGCGCGGCGATCTCGTCCGGGTCCAGACCCCGCAGGCCTTCCGGTTCGAGCCGATCGTCCGCGCCCATGCCGCCTGGTCGGGCGCGGACGCGACCGATGATGCCCAGGTCGCGCGCGCCGCCGGCCTCGCCGTCGCCACCGTCCCTGGCGACCCGATTCTGGACAAGCTCACCTACGAGGCGGACTTCGCCCGGGCCGAAGCCCGTCTGGCGGCGGCAAGGGTCACCTGCACCGGCTTCGGCTTCGACGTTCACGCCTTCGGCCCCGGCGACCGGGTCTGGCTGGGCGGAATCGCCATTCCGCACGAGCGCGGCCTCGTCGGCCACAGCGACGCCGACGTCCTCCTTCACGCCTTGGCCGACGCCCTTCTCGGAGCGGTCGGCGCCGGCGACATCGGCGAGCATTTCCCACCCGGCGACCCGCAGTGGCGGGGCGCGGCCTCCTCGCACTTCCTCGAACATGTCCGCGACCTGATCGCCCGGCAGGGCGCCGAAATCGTCCATGTCGACGCGACCCTGATCGGAGAGGCGCCGCGCATCGGACCGCACCGGGCCGCGATCCGGGCCCGGATCGCCGAGCTGTTGCGGCTTGCCCCGCCGAGGGTTAGCATCAAGGCCACGACCACCGAGCGGCTCGGCTTCACCGGGCGCGGCGAAGGGATCGCCGCCCAGGCCGTCGCGACGGTCCGCCTGCCGGAGCCCCGATGACCCAGACCAGCGACTTCCTGCTCCCGCCGCGGCTCGCCGACCTGGCGCGGCGGGCGATCGAGGAGAATCGCGCGGCGGGGCGCAAGATCGCGGTCGCGGAGAGCTGCACCGGCGGCCTCGTCGCGGCGGCCCTGACCGAGATTGCCGGCAGCTCCGACGTTTTCGAAAGCGGCTTCGTCACCTACTCGAACGAGGCCAAGATGGAGCTTCTCGGAGTAAGCCGCGACGTCATCGAGACGTTCGGAAGCGTGTCGGTCGCCGCCGCCTGGGCGATGGCCCAGGGCGCGATCAAGCGAACCGGCGCCGACGTCGCGGTGGCGATCACCGGGATCGCCGGCCCTTCGGGCGGTTCGGAGATGAAGCCGGTCGGAACCGTCGTCTTCGCCCGGGCCGAGCGCGGCGGCGACCCCGCCCGGATCGTCGCCGACCGCAAGGAGTTCGGCGACCTCGGGCGGGCCGGCGTGCGCCTTCAGGCGGCGCTCTGCGCGCTCGAGCTCCTGCTTCCCGACTCCGTTCCGTAAAGGGCGTGGGCGCGGTCCTCGAACGCCCCGATCATCCGCCTTAGCGCGCGATCGAACATCTGTCCGGCCAGGCTCTCGAAGATCCGGCTCTTGAAGGCGAAGTCGACGCAGAAGTCGATATGCGTCCCGCCCTTGCCGTCAGGCCTGAACTTCCAGCTGTTGTGAAGATATTTGAGCGGGCCTTCGATATAGTCGATCTCGATCTCGTGCGGCCGGCGCTTGTGGACCTTGGAGGTGAAGGTCTCCTTGAGCGCCCGGAAGCCGACGACCAGGTCGGCGATCATGTCGGTCTCGCTGTCCGAGCGCACCCGGACCGCCGCTACCCAGGGCAGGAATTCGTGATAGCGTTTCACGTCGGCGACGAGGTCGAACAATTGCTCGGGCGTGTAGGGCAGGCTGCGCTGCTCGGTATGGCGGGGCATCAGAGCGCCTCCGCCGCCCGCCCTTCGCCGCCGGCGTCCGCGCCGAGGCCGAGCCTCGCCTCGCGCGCCGCCTTCATCTTGGCGAAGTCGTCGCCGGCATGGTAGCTCGACCGGGTCAGGGGACTGGCTGCGACGAGCAGGAAGCCCTTGGCCCTGGCGATGGCGGCATAAGCGGCGAAGGCCTGCGGAGTGACGAACTCGGCGACCTTGGCGTGACGCGGGGTCGGCTGCAGATACTGGCCCATGGTCAGGAAATCGACGTCGGCCGAGCGCATGTCGTCCATCACCTGGTGGACCTCGAGCCTCTCCTCGCCAAGCCCGACCATGAGGCCCGACTTGGTGAAGATGGACGGGTCGTGGCACTTGACGCTCTCAAGCAGCCTCAGCGACGCATAATAGCGCGCTCCGGGGCGGATCGTCGGATAGAGCCGGGGCACCGTCTCCAGATTATGGTTGTAGACGTCGGGACGCGCCGCGATGATCCTTTCGACCGCGGCCTGCGACTTGTTGCGGAAATCGGGGGTCAGAATCTCGATCGTCGTCGCCGGCGCGTGCCGCCTCAGCGCCTCGATGACCTTGACGAACTGGCCGGCGCCGCCGTCGGCAAGGTCGTCGCGGTCGACCGAGGTGACGACGATGTGGGTGAGGCCGAGCTCGCCGGCAGCAGCGGCGACATGCTCGGGCTCGAGCGGGTCGACCGGCCGCGGCATTCCCGTCTTGACGTTGCAGAAGGCACAGGCCCTGGTGCAGGTGTCGCCGAGGATCATCACCGTCGCATGCTTCTTGGTCCAGCATTCGCCGATATTGGGGCAGGCCGCCTCCTCGCAGACGGTGGCGAGGTTGAGCCGGCGCATCAGCTTGCGAGTCTCCATGAAGCCGGCGCTGACCGGCGCCTTGACCCGAATCCAGTCCGGCTTGCGCGCGCGGGGCGCGGTGATCGGCAAGGCGTCGCTCATGGCGCGCAGATAGCGATTGCCGCCGCCTCGCGCCACCCTCCGTCGTCCCGTCGAGCGCCCGTCATCCCAACGGAAGCTGGAATCTCCCTTGTCGAGGCCTATAGGCAGGCCGAAGGTTGAGCCCGGAGGGTTGCCGGGGGGGAGACGGGGGCGCGATGGCCGACTTCAACGCTCTGATCGAGGGATACCGCCGCTTCCGCGCTCACGGCTGGGCCGCTCAGCGCGAGCGCTGGGCCGCGCTCAGCGAGGGCCAGCGCCCGAAGGTGATGGTGATCGCCTGCTCCGACAGCCGGGTCGACCCCGCCCAGATCTTCGACGCCCGCCCCGGCGAGATGTTCGTCGTGCGCAACGTCGCCAACCTCGTCCCGCCCTTCGAGCGCGACAATGCCTATCACGGCGTCTCGGCCGCGCTCGAATTCGCGGTGACTCAGCTCGAGGTCGAGGAGCTGGTCGTGATGGGCCACGGTTTTTGCGGCGGCTGCGCGGCGGCGCTGACCGGGCAGTTCGACGATGCCGGCCATGGCGCCGGCCACTTCATCGCCCACTGGATCGACATGCTCGGCGAAGCGCGCGCCGCGATCCGCGCCCGCCACCCCGAGCTCGGCCGCGAAGCCTTCCTCGAAATGGAGCTCGAGGGGGTTCGCCTCTCGCTCAGGAACCTGCGCACCTTTCCCTGGGTGAGCGAGCGCGAGCAGGCCGGCCGGCTCAAGCTTCATGGCGCCTATTTCGCCATTGCCGACGGCATCCTCCACATCTGCGACGAGACCAGCGGCGCCTTCACCCCGGCCTAGCGCCCTGCCGTCATCCCGGACTTGATCCGGGACCCATGAACACGGCCTTCGAGAACCTGCGCCTTCCGAGTTCATGGGTCCCGACTTTCGTCGGGATGACGCAGCGAGTTACGGCAGGCGGCGCGCCGAGGCGATGCGCACGCGTGGCGCCAGCATCTGGCCGCGCATGGCGCCCTCGCCTTCGGTGGGCGAGGTCGGCGAGTCGAGGATCTGGCGGACCACCTCCATACCTTCGGCGACCCGGCCGAACACGGCATAGCCCAGGCCGTCACCGCCGTCGTTCGGCCCCGCGTCGAGTGCGGTCATTCCGTCGCCGACGATGATGAAGAAGTCGGCCGTCGCCGAGCCGGGCGAGCCGCGCGCCATCGACACCGCGCCGTCGACATGGCTGAGGCCGGTGCGGCTGGTCGGCTCGTGAGCGACCGGGGGCAAGGCGCGCCGATGATCGACTCCCCCTGGATCAGCCCTCGCTCGCCGAGCCGCATCGCGCGGTAGAAGCTGGCGCCGTCGAACCGGCGCTGATCGACGTAGCGCAGGAAGTTGGCGGTGGTGAGCGGCGCCCGCTCGGCCTCGAGAGCGAGGACGATCCGCCCCGCCGAAGTCTCGATCGCGACGCGGACGGGAGCGTCCTGCGCCGCCGCCGGAGCGGCCAGGCAGAGCAGCAGCGCGGCGACGATCCCGCGCAGCATCGCGCCGGCCGCGCTCATGCCGGCCTGCCCGCGACGCTTCGCCGCGCCCCGTAGAGCAGGTAGATGACGAAGCCGACGACGTGGGCGCCGAGGAACCAGAGCTGGGTGCGCTGCGGCAGGCTGTAGAACAGGTAGAGGCAGCCGAGGATCGCGACCAGGCCGACCAGCCAGGGCAAAGGCGTTCGGAACTTGCGCGGCGCGTCCGGAGCTCGCCGCCGCATCACCAGCATGCAGATGGCGACGAAGATGAACGCGGTGAGAGTCCCGGCATTGGCCAGGGCGGCGAGCTCGGCGAGCGGGATGATCCCGGCCAGAACGGCGACGATGACCGCGGTGAACAGGGTGATCCTGACCGGCGAGCCGCGTCCCGACACCCGCGCCAGCGCCGGCGGCAGCAGCCCGTCGCGGGCCATGACGAAGAAGATCCGGCTCTGGCCGTAGAAGAAGGCGAGGATCACCGTCGGCAGCGCGATCACCGCCGAGGCGGCGAGGAAGCGCGCCGCCCAGGGCTGGTCGAGCTCGCGCAGGATCAAGGCGAGCGGCTCCGGGCTGTCCGCGAACCGGCCGTAGGCGAGCGCCCCGATCGCCGCCCCGGCCACCGCCATGTAGATGATCACGCACAGGACCATCGATCCGACGATCCCGATCGACAGGTCGCGCCCAGGATTCTTCGCTTCCTCGGCCGCGGTGGCGATGGCGTCGAACCCGTAAAAGGCGAAGAAGATGATCGCCGCCGCCGCCATCACCCCGACCTCGGCGCCCGGGGGGCCCGATTTGGGGAATCCGTAGGGCATGAACGGGTCGAAATGATCGGCGTTGAAATAGGGCAAGGCGACCGCGACGAAGACGATCAGGGCGACGATCTTGACCAGCACCAGAATGGCGTTGACGGTGGCGCTCTCGCGAGTCCCGTAGATGAGCAGCCCCGCCACCACGGCGATGATGAAGATCGCCGGCAGGTTGACGATCCCGCCCAGCTCCGGCCCCTGGATCAGGGCCGGCGGCAGCCCGGCGCCGATGCTTTCGAGGAAGCCCGCGGCATAGCCGGACCAGCCGACGGCGACCGCGCTCACCACCAGCGAATATTCCAGGATCAGGCTCCAGCCGACGAACCAGGCGAGCGCCTCGCCGATCACGACATAGGTATAGGTGTAGGCGCTGCCCGAAGCCGGGATCATCGTCGCCATCTCGGCATAAGCGAGCGCGGCGGCGGCGCAGATCAGCCCGGCAATGGCGAAGGAGAGGATCACCGCGGGACCCGCTTTGGCGGCGCCGACTCCGGTCAAGGTGAGGATGCCGGTGCCGACGATGGCGCCGACCCCGAGCGCGACCAGATGCGGCCAGCCGAGCGAGCGGGTCAGCCGGTGCTCGGGCGCCAGGTCCTCGTCCCGAACCACCGCCTTGCGCGCGTTCCAGCTCCGCATCGCCAGCCCTTCTTCTCAATTGCTGCCCGACGGGTGATAGGCGAAGCGCCGCGGCTCGGCCAGACGCCTTCGCTCGGACGCGCCGGCGCCGGAGGCGGGCTCAGGGGACGGCCCGGCCGACGACGTTGCCGGGCGGGGCGTAGCGGCAGATCAGGAAGTCCCAGCGCTGCGAGCGGTGGAGGGCGCAGCCGAGCCGGGTCGTCGAGCGCCAGATCATCTGGGTATAATGGGAGACGTCGGCCCAATGGCCGCTGCTGCTGACCTCGGGGAAGGTGCCGGGCCGGAACAGCCTCTTCTCGGCCGCCCAGCCGCCGGCCATCTCCTCGAGGCTGTAGCCGCCGCTGGAGCCCATCCACAGATTCTCGGCCTGGCCGGGGCGGCTCTCGTCGGGCGAGTGGGCCAGCCGGCCGAGCCGCTCGAGCGCCGGCCCGTAGGCGGCGGCCGCGGCGGCGAGCTGCGGATCCCAGCTCAGCGGCGGGGTTCCGACCGCGGCGCGCTCCCGGTTGTGCAGCGCGAGCAGCCGCGACGGCAGATTGGCGAGGTCCTGCGGCGGAGCGTCCGCCGGCCGCTCGGTCCGGACCATCGCGCCTTCCGCCCAGACCGGGCGCGGCTGCGCGCAGCCGGCCGAGGCCAGGAGGGCGAGCGCCGCGGCCAGGCGTGAAACGGCCCTGTTCATGAGGGCAAGAAACCGCGATGGGGAAGCCGGTTCCAAGCGCTCGTTGGCGGCCGCTGCGGCGCTTCGGCCACAGTCCGGAAATATCGGGAAAGCGGTGGAACAGGATGGCTTAATCTGAGTTAACTCACCTCCATCGGGGGAAGTTTTCCGGAAACAAGATGCCGTTGACCGACGTCCAATCCTCTCGCCTTTCGCCTGCCTTCACGCCCGACGATATGGTCCGGGCCGTCGCCGGAGCCGCGACCCGCGGCGAAGCGCTGCAGGAACTGCTCGAGTCCATGCCCGCGCCGATCTACGTCACCGACGCCGACGGCTGGATCACCTTCTTCAACCGAGCCTGCATCGACTTTGCCGGGCGCACGCCCCTCCCCGGCCAGGACCGATGGTGCGTGACCTGGCGGCTCCACACCGAAGGCGGCGCCTATCTGCCGCACGACGAATGCCCGATGGCGGTCGCGATCCGCGAGCGCCGCAAGATCCGCGGAGCGATCGCCGTCGCCGAACGCCCCGACGGCACCCGCGTCCTTTTCACGCCCTATCCGACCCCGATCCTCGACGACGAAGGCAACCTCGCCGGCGCCGTCAACATCCTGATCGACGTCACCGACCAGCGCCAGGCCGGCGCTCTGAAGGCGCAGGCGCAACGCTGCCGCCGCCTCGCCCACTCCGTCACCGACGAACGCACCGTCGAGACCCTGAAGCTGATGGCCGACGAATATGACGACAAGGCTCGAGCCCTCACCTCCAACTGATCCGGGCCCCTCGCTCCCTGCCCTCCCCCACCCCATGCTGTCCCAAGCTGAACGTGTTTCAGCATCGAGCCCCCGGCCGCGGGGCGAATAAGCGACGTTGACCCGCTCAGGGCGGAGCCCGAAGCAGCGCGGCTCGACCGTCCCGCGCCGACTTTCCCTCGCGAAAGGGATCATGCTATCGCCGGGCGTGGCGCAAGACGGGGGGCGGCGGATGACGAGGTGGATGGCGGCAGCCGCATTGCTGGCGGTTCTTCCGGCCTGCGAGGTTTCGGTCGGAAGTCTCGACAATGACAGCGGTAATTCGAGCGGCGAGATCGTCGGCACGGCGGCTCCGGCGACCGCGCGCTTCGTCAACAGCCGCGAGAATGCGCGCTCCCCCGGCCTCGAGCGCAACTATGTCGACTTCTCGTTCGACTATCCGGCGCACTGGGCAATCACTCCGCAGCCGACCGACGGCAGCGCCAGCAACTACGTCCGGGTCGCCGCGCCCCTGATCGACGGCTACGAGCCCTTCGCCTTTCATGTCGGCCACGCCTACGGCACCGGCAATGCCGAATCGGACCGGCGCGACCTCGACCAGGCGCTCCCCCAGATCGCCCAGCAATTCGGCGCCAGCCTGCAGAATTACCAGATCACCGCGCTCGGACGGGGCCGCGTCGGCAGCTACGACAGCTGGAACTGGCGCTTCTCGGCGACGGCGCCCGGGATTAGCGGCGGGGCCCCGGCCCAGGTCTACGGCCGCGGCGACGTCATCCTGCCGCCCGGAGCGACCCGGGGCGTGCTCCTGCTCACCCTCGCCACCAGCCGCACCAACGAGGTGGCGAGCCCCGCCGACGTCGGCGAAGCCGGCACGATGAAAGCCGTCTTCGACAGCTTCCGCCTCGGCCCCTCCGGCGAGGCCGCCAAATAGCCGGCTGAAGCGCCGGCAAGCCCTCTCCGGCCTTGCTCATGCCGGTGTCGATTCCAGTGCCGCTGGCCGCCGCCGGGCGCCGGCGCCGCCTAGTTGCTGCGCGGGGGCTGGGGCTGGGCCGGAGGAGCCTGTTCCGGGCGCTGGGCGGAGAGAACTTCGGCGGGCGGGCCGCGGTCGATGGCGCCGGCGAGCTGCTGGGCCTGCGGACAGGGCTGGCCGCACAGAGTCCGAAGCCGAGCCAGGTTCGCCCGGGCGCGCTCGACGGCGCCGCGCTGGACATAGGCCTCGCCCTGGCCGCCGAGCGCGTTGACGTCGTTGGGCTCGAGCCGAAGAGCGTCGGCGTAGAAGCCGATCGCCTTGCCCGGCAGGCGCTGCGCCTGGGCCACCCGGCCGAGCGCGATATAGGCGGCGCGGTTGCGCGGATCGACGGCGAGCGCGGTCTCGAGCGAGTCGATCGCCTCGTCGTGGCGGCCGGCGGCGGTGAGCTGCTGGGCCTGCTCGACCAGCACGGCCGAGCGCGGATCGATCTGATCGTCGGGACGCTGGCTGAAGCCGCTGCTGGCCATGGTCGCCGCCACGATGGCGGCCGCGAGTGCGATCGGCGTAAGGCGCATCAGATACTCCATTCCTGTCGCCGCCGGGCCTAGCATGGGCGCCGCCAGCGCGCGACGAAAAAGCCGTCCGTGCCGTCCCGCATCGGGCTGAGCAACAGCCCCGGTCCAGCCGGCCGTCCGGCGCCGATAGAGGGCGGCGTCGAAACCAAGGATGAACGACGGGTCAGAGCCTCCGCCTGCGCCCTGCCCTCGCCCGCGAGCAGCGAGCAGACGGCATAGACGAGATGCCCGCCGGGACGGACGAGCTCGACAGCCGTGTCGAGCAAGCGCGCCTGGAGCGCGGTCAAGGCGGCGAGCCGCGCGGGCGTGATCCGCCAGCGAGTCTCCGGATTGCGCCGCCAGGTCCCGGTCCCCGAGCAGGGGGCGTCGACCAGCACAAGGTCGCAGCCGCCGGCGAGGTCGGCGAGAGCCGCCTTCTCGCGCCCCGGATCGAGCAGCCTCGTCTCGACGAGGGTGGCCCCGGCCCGTTCCAGCCTCGGCGCCATCCGGCGGAGCCGGCCACGGTCGGAATCGCACGCGAAGATCCGGCCTCGATCGCCCATTTCGGCGGCGATCGCGAGCGTCTTGCCGCCGGCGCCCGCGCACAGGTCGACGACGCTCATTCCGGGCCCCGCCTCGCATCCGAGGCAGACGAGCTGGCTGCCTTCGTCCTGGACTTCGACCAGTCCCGACGCCCACGCCGTGCTGCGCTCGACCTGGAAGCCCTCGGGCAGGCGCAGGCCGATCGGCGAGTGAGGAGTCGCCACCGCTTCGGGCAGCTGCGCGGCCGCTTCGGCCCGCCCGCCCTTCAACCGGTTGACTCGAAGGTCGAGCGGCGCTCGCTCGAGCAAGGCGGGCAGCTCGTCGGCGCCGACGACCGGGTCGAACAGCTCCATCAGCCAGGCCGGAGCGACCGCCGCCTCGGCCGCGGCCTCGCCCGGGACGATCGGCGCCGGCCCGTGGGCCGAGCCGTCGAACAGTCCGGCGAGGGCGGGCTCGTCCGCGGCCAGGCCGAGCATCGCGGCCCGGCCCGACGGCGGCGGGTCGCCGGCCCGGCGGATCGCCCGGAACACCCATTCGCGCACGGCGCGCCGGTCCTTGGCGCCGGCATAGCGGCGGACCTTGAAGTAGCGGGCGATGATCGTGTCGGCGGCTCCGCCCCCCTGGCGGGCGGCGGCGAGGACGGCGTCGAGAAGCTCGATCGCCGCCTGCACGCGCGCCGGCGGAGTCACCGCCCCGGCCTAGCGGACGGGATAGTTGGGCGCCTCGCGGGTGATGGTGACGTCGTGGACATGGCTCTCGCGAAGCCCGGCATTGGTGATCCTCACGAACCGCGCCTTCTGAAGATCGGCGATCGTCCGGGCGCCGGTATAGCCCATTGCCGCCTTCACCCCGCCGACGAGCTGGTGGACGACGTCGCGGGCATGGCCCTTATAGGCCACCTGGCCCTCGATCCCCTCGGGCACCAATTTCAACTGGTCCTTGATGTCCTGCTGGAAATAGCGGTCGGCCGAGCCGCGCGCCATCGCGCCGACCGAGCCCATGCCGCGATAGGATTTGTAGGCCCTGCCCTGATAAAGGAAGGTCTCGCCGGGCGCCTCCTCGGTGCCGGCGAGCAGCGAGCCGATCATCACCGCCGAGGCGCCGCCGGCGAGCGCCTTGGCGACGTCGCCGCTGGTCCGAAGGCCGCCGTCGCCGATCACCGGAGTGCCGGTCTTCGCCGCTTCGTCGGCCGAGTCCATGATCGCGGTGAGCTGGGGAACGCCGACTCCGGCGACGATCCGGGTGGTGCAGATCGAGCCCGGGCCGATGCCGACCTTGACCGCGTCGGCGCCGGCGCCGATCAGCGCCTTGGTCGCCTCGCGGGTGGCGACGTTGCCGGCGACGACCTGGACCGCGTTGGAGCTCCGCTTGATCCGCTCGACCGCGGCGGCGACGTCGCGATTGTGGCCGTGGGCGGTGTCGATGACGATGAGGTCGCACTCGGCGTCGACCAGAGCCTGGCTCCGCTCATAGCCCTTGTCGCCGACGGTGGTGGCGGCGGCGACCCTGAGCCGCCCCGCCGAATCCTTGGTCGCGTCGGGATAGTTGACCGCCTTTTCGATGTCCTTGACGGTGATCAGGCCGATGCAGCGGCGCTCGGAGTCGACGACGATCAGCTTCTCGATCCGGCGCTGGTGGAGCTGGCGCTTGGCCTCCTCGTGGCTCACTCCCGGGCCGACGGTGACGAGATCGTCCCTGGTCATCAGCTCGGCGACCGGCTGGCGCGGATTTTCCGCGAAGCGGACGTCGCGGTTGGTCAGGATGCCGACCAGCCGGCCGTCCTTCTCGGTCACGGGAATGCCCGAGATCCTGTGCCTCGCCATCAGCTCGAGCGCGTCGGCGAGAGTCTGGTCCGGAGCCATGGTGATCGGGTTCACCACCATTCCGCTCTCGAAGCGCTTGACCGCCCGCACCGCCGCCGCCTGCTCGTCCACCTCGAGGTTGCGGTGGAGCACGCCCAGGCCGCCGAGCTGGGCCATCACGATCGCCATGTCGGCCTCCGTGACGGTGTCCATCGCCGACGACAGGATCGGGATGTTGAGCCGGATCTCGCGGGTGACCCGGCTCGCCGTGTCGGCCTGGCTCGGCAGGACGGAGGATTCGGCCGGCTGGAGCAGGACGTCGTCGAAGGTGAGGCCGAGCGGGATCTCTCCGGTCATCGCCGGCTGCTCGCGGGAGGACGGTAGGCGGCCGGATCGGCGAGGCGGCGGCCGAGCGCGACCAGCAGGTTGGCGTCCTCCGCCGCTCCGTCGAGCATCAGCCGCGGCCCCGTTTCATCGTTCGGCGCGTGATAGGGGCCGGACAGGAAGGCCTGGAGCAGCGCCATGTCCGAGAAGGAGCCGCCGACCATCACCGCCGGCACTCCGGCCCGGGTCAGCGCCCAGCCGTCCTGGCGCTCGACGAAGGAGGCCGCTTCCTCGTCGGTGTCGAGTCTCCGGCCCATCGCTGCGACGGTGGCGTCGATAACGGCGTCGAGCGCCGGAACCCCGCGGCCGATCACCGCCACGGGCTCGCCGGCGGGATGGATCGCAACCGTGTCGAGGTTGATCGCGGCGACGATCGAGGGAAGCGGCACGGTGGGATGGCCGGCGAAATATTCGGCGCCGAGCAGGCCCAGCTCCTCGGCCGTGGTGGCGAGGAAGAGGATGTCGCGCACCGGCCGGGGCGCGCGGGCGAGCCGCCCGGCAATCTCGATCATCGCCGCGATCCCGCTGGCATTGTCGACGGCGCCGTTGCAGATCCGGTCGGCCTCCCCTTCGGGCCGGCACGTGCCGAAATGGTCCCAATGGCCGAGATAGAGCAGGCTCTCGCCGCCTTCGCCGCTGCCGCGCAGTCGGCCGACGACATTGTGGGTGGTGGTTGGCCGAACCGTGGTCATCACCTCGATCTCGGCGCGAAGCGGCAGCGCCACGGCGCGGAAGGACGAGCCGGGCTGGTCGTTGAGCAGGCGCTCGAAATCGCCGCCCGCCGCGGCGACGAGGCGCTGGGCGGCGGCGATCGGCATCGCTCCGACGACCGGCGCCACGGTCTGCGAGGCAAGCTTGGTCGCCGGCCGCTGGAAGTTGCGGTTGACGAACTGCCACTGCACGTCGGCGCCGGCAACGGCGATGACGGCGGCGGCCCCGGCCTCGGTCACCGACCTCACCCGGTCGGTGAAGGAGGGGAAGCCGGGCACGTTCGGCCCGTCGAAGAGGAGGATGACGACGGCGCCGCGAAGGTCGGCGCCGGCGAGCTGATCGATGCCGCGGTCGGGGATTCGAGCGCCGTGGCCGGCGAAGATCACCGGCGCGTCGGTGATCCGGACCTCGGCGTCGCGGCCCTGCAGGGCGGCGTCGCCTTGATCGAAGGGCAGCGCCCGGCCGCCCACCGACCAGGCGACGCGCTGGCTGACTGTCGCGCGTTCGACCAGGACGACCGGCTGGAACCAGCCGCCGCCCTCCCCTGCCGGCTCCAGCCCGCGCAGGCGCAGCTGCTCGGCGATATAGTTGATCGTCCGCTGTTCGCCGTCGCTCCCCGGGGCTCGGCCGCCAAAAGCGTCGCTGGCGAGGACCTCGATATGGCGGCGCAGATCGGCCGGGGTGATGGGCCCGTCCGGCTGGGCGGCGGCCGCGGCGGGAAGGAGCAGAAGAAGCGGCGCGACGCCGCGGAAGAGCCTTGAGAACATGGCGCTGCTTAAGGAAGCGGCTCTGCGCTGGCAAGCGATTCGCCGGAGTCGGGATCCTAGATCCGGGCCCGGGCGATCACGCTTCGCGCCTGCTCGACATGGAGCTGCTCGATCATCCTGCCGTCGTGGCGCTCGGCTCCGCCGGTCGCCGCCGCGATCAGCCGCTGGGCCGATTCCAGCTCCTCCTCGCTCGGCGAAAAGGCGCGGTTGACGGCGGCAATCTGGTCGGGATGGATCACCGACTTGCCGTCGAAGCCGAACAGTCGCCCTTCCCCGCATTCGTCGATGAGCCCCTGGTCGGCCTCGAGCCGGTTATAGACTCCGTCGAAGGCGGCGACCCCGGCCGCTCGGGCGGCGAGGACGATCCTCTGGAGAGCATAGGTGAGGCCCCGCCGCCCAGCCTGCTGCGGCAGGCCGAGCATTGCGGAGAGATCGTTGGTTCCGGCGATGACGCCCCTCGTCGCCGGCGCGATCGCGGCGGCGTCGATCACGCCGCGCGGAGTCTCGATCATCGCCAGCACCGGCTTGCCCATCAGCCAGGCGGCGTCGGTGACCTGCTTGGCGCTCTCCGCCTTGGCCAGCACGATATAATCGACCGCGGCTCGTCGCACCGCGACGACGTCGGCGCCGTAATGGGGCGAACCGGTCGGATTGACCCGGATCGCGATCGGCCTGGCGCCGGCGCGCCCAGCGGCGGCGGCGATGGCCGCCTCGCGGGCGGCCTCCTTGTCCTCCTCCCTCACCGAATCCTCGAGGTCGTAAATGACCATGTCGGCGTCGAGCTCGCGCGCCTTGGCGACCGCCCGGGCGTTGGAGGCGGGCAGGAAGAGCAGCGACCGGCAGTGGCGAAGATGGGCGTCGGGCATGGCCTGGGTCTCCGATTCCGCTTGGATCAGGGCAGGTTTCGCGACATGATATTAGCGCAACGCGAAGGGAGAATGAAATGATCGAGACCGTGCTTACCGTGGTCGTCGTCTTCGTCCTTCTATGGCTCTTTGCTAGTGTAAAGATCGTTCGTCAAGGCTTTCAATACACTATTGAATATTTCGGCCGCTTCACCGCGGTCGCGCGTCCGGGGCTGAATTTCTACCCGGCCATCTTCTATCGCGTCGGCCGCAAGGTGAACATGATGGAGCAGGTGCTCGACATTCCGGGGCAGGAGATCATCACCAAGGACAATGCCATGGTCTCGACCGACGGCGTCGTCTTCTTTCAGGTGCTCGATTCCGCCAAGGCGGCCTATGAGGTGAGCGACCTCTATGTCGCGATCATGCAGCTCACGACGACCAACCTGCGCACGGTGATGGGCTCGATGGATCTCGACGAGACCTTGTCCAAGCGCGACGAGATCAACGCCCGCTTGCTGTCCGTCGTCGACCAGGCGACCGAGGCCTGGGGAGTCAAGATCACCCGGGTCGAGATCAAGGACATCCGCCCGCCGGCCGACATCGTCAACGCGATGGGCCGGCAGATGAAGGCCGAGCGCGAGAAGCGCGCAGTGATCCTCGAAGCGGAGGGAAGCCGGGCCTCCGCCATCCTTCGCGCCGAGGGCGAGAAGCAGGGCCAGATCCTCGAGGCCGAAGGGCGCCGCGAAGCCGCCTTCCGCGACGCCGAGGCGCGCGAGCGCGCCGCCGAGGCCGAGGCCAAGGCGACCCAGGTCGTCTCCGACGCCATCGCCGGCGGCAACACCCAGGCGATCAACTATTTCATCGCCCAGAAATATGTCGACGCGATCGGCGGCTTCGCGACCTCGCCCAATGCCAAGACGATCCTGTTCCCGGTCGAGGCGACGGCGCTGATCGGGACGCTCGGCGGCATCGGCGAGCTCGCCCGCGACGCGCTCGGCCGCGGCGAGTCGGGCGCGCCGCCGCTCGAACGTCCGCGCGGCCCGTTCGAGGGCGGCCCGCAATGAACCTGGCCGGCCTCGAAGCGCATTGGTGGTGGCTGCTCGGCGCCGCCCTGCTCGGAATCCTCGAAATCTTCGTGCCCGGAATCTTCCTGATCTGGATGGCGGCGGCGGCGGGGATCACCGGCATCGTCGCCGCCTTGGTCCCCCTCCCCTTCCCCTTCCAGCTCGCCTTGTTCGGCCTGCTCGCTCTGGCCGCGGTCTATAGCGGCCGCCGCTTCTACGATCGCAACCCGGTCGCCAGCGCCGATCCGCTGCTCAACGACCGGACGGCCCGGCTGATCGGGCAGAATGTCGTGGTGGTGACGGCGATCGAGCATGGCGAAGGTCGGGTCAAGGTCGGCGACGGAGTCTGGGTCGCCCGCGGCCCGGACGCGCCGGCGGGCAGCCACATGGTAGTCACCGGCGCCGACGGCACCTGTCTCAGGGTCGCCCATGCCGCCGCTTTGCCGCCCGCCACGAACGCCGCCTCCGGGAGCTGATCACCGGCCCTGCCCCCGAGCGGAGACGGGGCCGAATGCCGATTCTAGCCGAGGGCGCAGACCGCCTCGCTCATCAGGTCCGCCGCCGCTTCCGTGCCGCATCTTGCCGCGAGCCCTCGCCAGCAGGCGAAATCCAGGGCGACTCCGAGCAGCGCCCGCCCCCGCTCGCCGAGCCCCTCCCCGAGCATTTGCGCGGCCTCGGCGAAGGTCGGCGCCATCCGAAGTTCGACCATCTCGCGGGTAAGGGCGTGATGCTCGGCGTCGCGAAGCACGCACGCCGCCTGCCCGGCGTTCCGCTCGTACCAGGCGTAGAGGTCGGCCAGGCCTCGACGCAGGCGTTCGCGGCCCGCCGGAAGCGACCTCCACCGCTCGACGTCGGGCAGCGGATCGCGGGCCAGCGCAAGGCCGGAGCAGGCGAGGAAGAGGCCGCGCTCCTCGGGGAAATGGGCGTAATAGGTATGGCGCTGAACGCCGGCACGCTCGGCGATCTGGGCGACCGTGGTTCGCGCGGGCCCGAGGGTCGAGTGGAGGTCGACGGCCGCCTCGACGATCCGGAGTCTCGTCTCCTCCCGCCGATCGGCGCGCCGGCCCATCCGGTAGGGACGCTTTTTTTTGGTTGCACTTGGTTGTGCATTGGAAGTTGACATGCCGCCTATTTAGATACACAAGCGTGTGCAGTCAACATATCGAGTCGCTCGCGCCTCGACGAAGAAAGGAAAGTCCATGACGACCCGGCTCGACGAAATCGCCGAAGGCATCTTCCGAATCTCGACCTACGTGCCCGCGGTCGCCCCGCCGGCCGGCTTCGCCTTCAACCAGTATCTGATCCTCGCCGACGAGCCTTTGCTGTTCCACACCGGCCATCGCCAGCTCTTTCCGACCGTCCGCGAGACCGTCGCGCGTCTGCTTCCGCCCGAGCGGCTGCGCTGGATCAGCTTCGGCCATGTCGAAGCCGACGAGTGCGGGGCGATGAATCTCTGGCTGGCCGAGGCGCCGAACGCCGAGATCGCCCACGGCGCCACCGCCGTCGACGTCAGCCTCAACGATCTCGCCGACCGCCCGCCCCGATTGCTCGCCGACGGCGAGGTGATCGATCTCGGCGGCAAGAGGGTGCGCTACATCGATACGCCCCACACCCCCCACGGCTGGGAGGCCGGGCTGCTGCTGGAGGAGACGACGAACACCCTATTGTGCGGCGATCTCTTCACCCAGACCGGACGGACCGACGCGGTCACTCACGGCGACATCGTCGGCCCAGCCTCGGCCGCCGAGGATATGTTCCGCTTCTCGAGCCTTCATCCGGAAATGGGCGGCACCATCCGGCGCCTCGCTTCCCTCGCCCCGGCGACTCTCGCGCTGATGCACGGGCCGGCCTTCATCGGCGACGGCGAAGCGGCCCTGCTCGAGCTTGCCGGCGACTATGACCGCCGTACAGCCTCATGGCGCGAGCAGCGCGCCGAAGCCGCCTGACGAAGGCGGCCGCGTTCAGCGGCGGCCCGCGAGGACCATCGCGCCGACCAGGCAGCCGCCGAACAGCGCGCCCTCGAGCCCGGCGGTCGCGACCTGGCTGACTGGCCCGAGGCTGCTCTCGCCGAACAGGCCGCCGATCGGGTCGAGGCGCAGGCGGGAGTCGGGAAAGGTTCCGGCGATGAGGTCGAGGCTGCCGCCCATCAGCCGTCCGCCGAGGAGGGGGATGAGGAGTCCCGCGCCGCCGCCGGTCAGACCGGCCACCGCGATGGCGCGCCGGAGCGGGGGCGGGCCCGCTGTCCGGGCCGCGAGCCAGGCGCCGAGTCCGACCGCTCCGCCGAGCAGGGCGCCCTCAGCCGCACCGGTGATGTCGGCCGGCGACCGGCCGAAGAAGAGCTGGAAGGCGTCGAGGCCGAGCAGCTTGACGGCGGCGCCCACGGCCAGCCCTCCGATCGCACCGCCGGCGATCGTCCACGGCGAGGGCCGGCCGGCGGCGAAGCCCGCCACAGCGATGCCGAAGGCGACTCCGGCGCCGCCGACCAGGGCGAGCGCGGCCGTGAGGCAGAGCAGCACGAGCAGCACCGAGGCGGCGCCCATTCCGGCGTGGAGGGGCTGCGAGGCGCCGGCGAGACCGTAGAACAGGCCGCCGATCAAGCCCGCGCCCCCGGCTCCGAGAGTCCCGGCGCCGCCGACCAGCAGCAGGCGCCGCCAGGAAAAGGCGCCGACACCGCCGGGCCGGACGATCGCGGCCTGGGTCCCCCCGTCCCGCTCGACCGGGGCGATGAAGCGATAGCCGTGCTTGGGCACGGTCTCGATGAAACGCGGCGCGGCGGCGTCGTCGCCGAGCTGGCGCCGAAGCGTCCGGATGCACTGGGTCAGCGCCTCGTCGGTCACTGGAACGCCGCGCCAGACCTCGTCGAGGAAGCGTTCCTTGGAGACCAGCCTGCCCGCCTCGCTCAGCAGCAGAGCGAGCGCGTCGAGATAGCGGGCGTTGAGCTCGACCGGCTCGTCGTCGCGGCTGAGCCGGCGGTCGCGGAGATCGAGAGCGAAAAGGCCGAAGCGAAAGGCGCCGGGTTCCACTTTTCAGCAAGTCCTCAGAAAATGCTCATGCCGCTCACCGGCCGCCATGCCATTGCCGACGTCCACTCAGCATGGAGACGGGGCAATGGCAAGCAAGGCGGCTAGGCGCGGGCGGTTCTGGAACCCGTGGCGGATCGCGGGCTGGGGCCTTGCCGCCTTCCTCCTGCTGCTTCCGGCGGTGGCGATGCGCTTCACCGAAGAGGTCGTCTGGACCGGGTCCGGTTTCATCGTCATGGGCCTGCTGTTCGGAAGCGTCGGGCTCGCCGTCGAGTTCCTCGTCCGGCAGTCGGACAGCCTCCTCTACCGCGCCGGCGCAATGCTCGCTCTCCTCACCGTCTTCCTCACTATCTGGGTCAACCTCGCCGTCGGCATGATCGGCTCGGAGGACGAGCCCTACAATCTCTTGTTCGGCGCAGTGCTCCTGGTGGCGCTGGCCGGAAGCGTTGCCGCGCGCTTCAGGCCCGCCGGCATGGCGCTCGCCCTGGCGGCGGCGGCGCTCGTCCAGGCGGCGGTCGGGGCCGGCGGCCTTTCCGTCGACCGGCTCGGCGCCGTCCTCAGCATCGCCTTCGCCGGCCCGTGGCTGGTCGCGGCCGCCCTGTTCTGGAGCTCTGCGTCGCTGGCGAGGCACTCGGGCGCCGCCGACGGCTAGGTGTGGAGCCTCAATAGGTTGTTCTCGGTCAGGCCGAGTCGGTTGATAGGTGGTTGGTATTGTAGGCTGCCGTGGGGT
>Ga0196978_1000407_pt1 | contig 22191 bp, 15 predicted proteins | sample S3v_2013CmetaG_FD_155491 | JGI IMG/M metagenome (GOLD analysis project Ga0196978, IMG submission 155491) | Soil microbial communities from Anza Borrego desert, Southern California, United States - S3+v_20-13C | ecosystem: Environmental > Terrestrial > Soil > Desert | place: USA: California... | reverse complement strand
ACAGCATTCTCGTCACCGACGTCAACGGATGCACAACCACGGTTACGGTGAACGTGGCGAGCACGGGCAGCATCTCCGCGAGCATCACGGCGTTCACGAACGTCAGCTGCTTCGGCGGCAGTGATGGAACTGCAACGGTTACGCCTTCCGGGGGCACAACGCCTTATTCGTACGTGTGGTCACCGATCGGCGGGAACGGGCCGATCGCCAACAACCTGCCCATCGGCTCGTACACTGTGAACGTCACCGACAACAGCGGCTGCACGGCCAGCGCGACAGTAACGATCACGCAGCCTCCGCAGCTCAGCATCAGCGGGGCGCAGACCGACGTGCTCTGCAACGGCCAATGCACCGGCTCGGCAACGGTGACGCCGGGCGGTGGAACGCCGCCATACAGCTACGCCTGGACGCCCAGCGGCGGAAACGGTTCTTCAGCGGGCGCGCTCTGCGCAGGGTCCTACACGGCGACAGTGACGGATGCGAATGGATGCATCATCACGCAAACGTTCAACATCACACAGCTTCCGCCGCTGACGGGAAACATCACGCAGACAAATGTGCCCTGCAACGGCGGCGCGACCGGCACAGCGACGGTGAACGCATCGGGCGGCACTGCACCGTATTCTTATTCCTGGAACACCGTTCCGCCGCAAACCACGCAGACCGCAAGTGGACTTACAGCCGGAAGTTATACCGTCACTATTACAGATGGAAGCTGCAGCTCTCAAGGCCCGCAACTGGTGAGCAACGGCAACTTCAGCGCAGGCAATACCGGCTTCAGCAGCAGCTATACGAATTGCGGTACGCCGAATTGCCTCGGGCCTGCAGGCATGTACGCCGTGGACACGAACCCGAACACGTATCACGGTCTGTTTGTCGGCGCTGATCACACGACCGGTAGCGGGAACTTTATGATCGTGAACGGTGCGAGCACGCCGGGTGTTTCGATCTGGTGCCAGACGATATCAGTAACGCCGAACACGACGTACAACTTTTCCGCCTGGGTGAGCACATTGTATTCCGTCAGCCCTGCGCAGCTGCAGTTTTCGATCAACAGCTTGCCCGTCGGACCGATCTTCAATGCGCCCGGAAGCACGAACACCTGGTCGCAGTTCGCCGCCACCTGGAACTCCGGCAGCAACACGAGCGCCACCATCTGCATCATCAACCAGAACACCAACGCCAGCGGCAACGATTTCGGCCTCGACGATATTTCTTTTGTCGCGTGCACGTCTTGCACGACCACTGCCGTCGTCAACATCACCGAACCGCCCGCGCTCGGCGGCACGACGTCTGTTACTACGGCCACCTGCGGACAAGCCAACGGCTCGGCCACCGTCACGCCTGCGGGCGGCACAACACCCTATAGCTACAGCTGGTCATCCGGCGGCAGCAGCGATACTGAAACAGGATTGACTCCCGGCACCTACACGGTCACCGTTACCGATTTCAACGGCTGTACTTTTACGGTGACTGCAACTGTTCCGAATGCCGGCGGACCCACTGCTTCACTGAGCGCATTTACCGACGTGACCTGCTTCGGCGCGAATGACGGAACGGCTTCCGTCACTGTTGTCGGCGGTACGCTTCCGCTCACCTATTTGTGGACACCTGCCGGCGGCAATTCGGCGAACGCAACCGGTCTTGGACCGAACATCTACACGTGCACGGTAACCGATGACAACGGTTGCGTCTCGAGCGTGACTGTCGCGATCACCGAGCCGCCCGCGCTGCAGATCACGAATACGGCGCAAACCGACGTAAGCTGCTTCGGCGGCAGCAACGGCTCAGCTTCCGTCACCGCCAGCGGCGGAACAGGAACATTGACATACAGTTGGAGCTCCGGCGGAACAGCGTCGACGGAGAGCAATCTCATTGCGGGCAGTTACACCTGCACGATCACGGATGCGAACGGCTGCAGCATCCAGCAAACTTTCGCTATTACCGAACCGCCGCAGCTGACACTGGCTACTGCCGGTTTCGACGCGACGTGCTTCGGCGTGTGCGACGGACAAGTGATCGTGATCCCGAACGGCGGTGTGCAGCCTTACCAGTTCGCATGGGACAACGGCTGCACCTCACCGAGCTGCACCGGGCTGTGCGCGGGCACGTACAACGTCACCGTCACCGACGCGAACGGCTGCACTGCTACCGGAAGCGCGACAGTGAACGAGCCGCCGCAGATCACGACAGTCATGTCGTCCGCTACGGCGCACTGCAACCAGTCCGACGGATCCGCTTTCGTCGTCAGCGGGGGAGGAACAGGTTCGCATACGTACAGCTGGTCGCCGCTGGGTGGAACGAATGATACGGCATTGAATCTTTTGCCGGGTACGTATTTCGTGACCGTCACCGATGTGAACGGTTGCCAGGTCGTCGACAGCATAGCCGTGGCGAATGCGCCGGGTGTAGCCGGCGTGCTGAATGCATCTACCAACGTCACCTGCTTCGGCGCCTGCGACGGAACAGCGGACGTGCTCGCCAACAGCGGAACTCCGCCGTACACGTATGCGTGGCTGCCCACGGGCGGAAATGCCGCATCTGCGACGGGATTGTGCGCGGGACAATACACCTGCACGGTCACAGATGATGCCGGTTGTTCTGCGACCGTTACCGTCACGATCACCGAACCGGCGCAGCTGACCGTCACGACCTCTGCGAACGTGAGCATCTGCAACGGGCAGAACACGCAGATCACCGCCAACGCGCAAGGCGGCACCGCACCGTACAATTACGACTGGACGCCCGGCCCGCTCAACGGCGCGAACCAAACCGTTTCACCGGCTGCAACGACGACTTACAACATTACCGTCACCGACGCGAACGGCTGCACAGCTGCCGGCAGCACGACAGTCACTGTCAATCCTGTTCCCGTAGCGGCGCTGAGCTCCGATGTGCAATCAGGTTGCGAGCCGCTGGATGTTAATTTCACGGATGCATCGGGCGTGGCGCTCCCCGGCGCGATCATTTCCTGGCTCTGGGATTTCGGCGACGGCAATACGAGTACACAGCAAAATCCTTCGCACACGTATGCAACACCCGGCGTTTACACCGTCACGCTTACTGTGACGACGGCCGACGGCTGCACGCAAACCATCACGATGGCGAATTACATCAGCGTGTATGCGATCCCCGTGGCGGAATTCACGGCGGGTCCGCAGCCCACGACGATCCTCAACCCGCTCATCAGCTTCACGGATCAGTCCATCGGCGCGGCTACCTGGACCTGGAGCTTCGGCGACGTGGCGAACTCCTCTTCGAACCTGGCGAATCCGCAATTCGCGTACACGGATACGATCTGCCACGACGTGGTGCTGACGGTCACGAGCGCAGACGGCTGCCAGGATACGGTCGTGCACCCGGTGTGCATCGGGCCCGATTTCTCGATCTACGTGCCAAACACTTTCACGCCGAACGACGACGGCAAGAACGACATCTTCATTCCCGTCGCCATCGGGCTCGACCTTAGCACGTACGAGATGTGGATCTTCGACCGCTGGGGCAACCTGATCTATTACACCGACGATGCGTCGAAAGGCTGGAACGGGCACGCGAACTACGGCGAGGAAGTGGCGCAGATCGATACGTACGTGTGGAAGATCCGCTGCAGGGATTTTCTCGAGCAGAAACACGATTACATCGGGCACGTGAACCTGATCAAGTAAAGAGCAAATCGATTTTTTATCGCATAAAAGCCGGTCGCGCGACCGGCTTTTATTTTTTGCAAACACTTGTAAATCAATAAATTTTTATATCTTTTCATTCGCAAACACTCCGGCCTGGGCGGGCCGCAACAAACATTCGACCCATGATCAAACGCTACCTTCTCCTCGCGGGGCTTCCTGTGCTGGCGTTTTCTTTCGCGGCACACGCACAATCTTCCTGCTACCAGAATCCATCGCTCGAAGGGCCTTCGCAGGCGCACGTCGTTCCTGCTCCCTGGCAAGCATGTTACGGTTCGCCCGATACGCAGCCGGGGCAGTGGGGCATCACGCAGGCACCATCCAACGGCACTTCGTACGTGAGCTTCCTGCATTCGGGCTGGTCGAATAACGGCTACAACGAAGGCATGACGCAACTGCTCACGCCGTGCATGGTGGCGGGACAGACCTACACCTTCACCGTCGATCTCGCGCACACGCCGGTTTACACCACTGCCGATCCGAACGGCTGCTACAGCTCGCTGGCGGTGTTCGGCGGATCAACGGCCTGCGCGCAAGCCGAAACGCTCTGGACTTCGGGCGCATTCACGCATACGAACTGGCAGCAGTATACGATCACGTTCACGCCCACGGGCAACTGGTGCTATCTCTCGTTCTCGCCATACTTCATCACGACCTGCGGCAGCACCGGCTTCGATTACATCAATTGCATGATGGATAATATTTCCTGCATCCAGCCTGCAACCACGTCCAACAGCACCGACGTCACCTGCAACGGCGCCTGCGACGGCACGGCCTGGTCGGCGCCTACCAGCGGCACGCCGCCGTTCACTTTCAGCTGGCAGCCCGGCGGCTCCACGAACGACACGATCTACAACCTCTGCCCCGGCACGTATACCGTCACGGTGACGGATGCAGGCGGACAGCAGGCGATCGATTCGGTGACGATCACGCAGCCGCCTGCGATCGCACTGCAGACGAACCAGGTCGACGTGACCTGCAACGGCGGCAACAACGGCACAGCTACCGTCACGGCGAACGGCGGCACGCCAACGTACACGTATTCCTGGTCGCCCGGCGGACAAACGACCGCGACGATCAACAGCTTGACGGCAGGCACGTACATCGCGACGGTAACGGATGCGAACGGATGCACCGCGACGGCGACGGTCATCATCACTGAGCCCGCCGCACAAACAGCGCCGGTAAGCGGAACGGACATCACCTGCTTCGGCGTGTGCACCGGAAGCGCGACGGTAACGCCGGTCGGGGGTACGCCGCCATACGCTTACAACTGGCTGCCTTCGGGCGGCAACGCGACGATCGCCAGCAACCTCTGCGCGGGCAGCTACACCTGTAACATCACCGACGCGAACGGTTGCATCATCACCGCCAGCCTCACGCTCACCGAACCGCCGCAACTTACGCTGAACGCCGCCGGCCTCGACGCGACCTGCAACGGCGTGTGCGACGGACAGCTCCTCGCCATCCCGAACGGAGGCGTCGCGCCCTATGGGTACGCATGGAGCAACGGCTGCAACGTAGCGAACTGCTTTAACGTTTGCGCAGGCGCGTACACGCTCGTCGTCACCGATGCGAACGGTTGCACGATCAACGGCAACGCGGCAGTGAACGAGCCCACGCCGGTAGCGCTCGTGATCAACCCGGTGACTTCCACCTGCGGCTTGCCGAACGGCTCCGCGACGGTTGTTCCCAATGGCGGCACGCCTGGCTACACTTACCTCTGGCCGTCCGGCGGCACGCTCGACACGGAAAATAATTTGCCGCCCGGCAACGTGTGCGTGCAGGTGACCGATGCGAACGGCTGCATCGCGAACGACTGCGTGAACATTCCTACCACGCCCGGCGTCACGCTGAGCACTGCGCAAACCGACGTGAGCTGCTTCGGCGGAACGAACGGTGATGCGACGGTGACCATTCTCACGGGACAGCAGCCTACAGGGATTTCCTGGAGCGACGGGCAAACCACTGCAACGGCTACCGGCCTCGTCGCAGGCAATTACGTGGTGACCGTGACCGACGCGAACGGGTGCGTGAACACGGCGAACGTGACGATCACCGAACCTGCGCAGCTCACCGTTGCGCCCGGCGCAGCACCGACGATCTGCAACGGCCAGCAGACGAACATTACAGCCGTTGCGAACGGCGGCACCGCACCTTACAATTACGCCTGGACACCCGGCCCGCTCAACGGCGGCACGGTGAACGTTCAGCCGACGAGCACGACGACGTATATAATTACCGTGACGGATGCGAACAACTGCGTCGCGGTGGACTCTGTGCTGGTGACGGTGAACCCGGTGCCTGTGCCGCAGCTCAGCTCCGATCAGCAAACGGGCTGCGTGCCGCTCGCTGTGAACTTTACAGATCAGTCGAACGTGAGCAGCGGCACGATCACCGGCTGGCTCTGGGATTTCGGCGACGGCAGCCCGACGAGCACGCAGCAGAATCCTTCGCATACGTACACCACCGTGGGCGTTTACAACGTCACGCTGACGGTAACCACCGCCGCCGGCTGCACACAGACGCTGACGATGCCGAACTACATCAGCACCTACGCGATCCCCACCGCCGATTTCATTCTCGGCCCGCAACCGACGACGGTGCTCAACAGCACGATCTCGTTCACGGATCAGTCGCTGCTGGCGACGCAGTGGGAATGGAACTTCGGCGATCCGCTGGACATCAACAACACGAGCACGCTGCAGAATCCGCAGCACACTTACAACGACACGGGCATTTACTGCGTGCAGCTGCGCGTGACCTCGGCGAACGGCTGCGTGGACAGCACGACGGAATGCCTGGTCATCGAACCGGAATTCACGTTCTTCGTGCCGAACGCGTTCACGCCGAACGGCGACGGCAACAACGACGAGTTCTCGGGCTACGGCAGCTACATCACCGAGTACAACATGTGGATATTCGACCGCTGGGGCAACCTGATCTTCCACACGGATGATCTGTACAAGCGCTGGGACGGAAAAGTGCAGGGCAAGAGCGACAACATCTGCCAGGAAGACGTGTACGTGTGGAAGATCGTGCTGAAGGACCTCCAGGAGAAGACGCACAAGTACATCGGCCACGTGAGCCTGATCAAGTAACATGATGCGAGCAACCTTGTTTCTTTTTCTCCTGCTTTTTCTTGCAGGGACTGCGCAGGCGCAGCGTACGGTCGTGCAGCGCGGCAAGGAATGGGTTTGCCCGGTTCCGAAACAGCAGGGGACGCAGGCCGAACCGGCTGAAGAGCTGCTGATCGAATTGCCGAACGTGTGGTGCGCCGAATCGCCGCTGCTCAGCGATTCGATGGCGGGCCTCGTCGCAAATTTCAAGCTCGAGCTGTTCGACCGCTGGGGAAATCTTATCGCCGGATCGAGCGATGCGCGCCAGGCCTTCGACAAGATGAGCATCAGCGAAAAATACCGGCCGCGCGACTACGATACGATCATATTCAGAATGACGTTCACCGTCAATGGTGAACAACGCAAGCACATCGGGCACGTGATGATCTCTCACAACTGCAATTGCGGCTGAGCTTTTCGATGATGAGACGGGCTGCGCTTCTTCTCCTGCTTTTTACCGCTGCGATCACCCGCGCGCAAACGCCTTCCGCCGGCGAGTGCGCGGAGCTCGTGCGCAAAGGCGACAGCTACTTCGTGCAGAAACGTTTCCAGGAAGCGAAAGCGGAATTCGAAAACGCGAGGAAATGCCCGGGAGAAAAAGCGTACGCGGAAGCCCAGCTTCAGGAGATCGACAAGCAGATCGGGGAAGCGCGGGCTATGGCGCGCGAGCAGAAATTCGCGGAAGCGATGGCGGAGGGGGATCGCGCGATGGCGGCGGGTGAATTTGAAAAAGCAAAAAAAGCTTACGAAGTCGCGGTGGAGATCAAGCCGTACGACATCGATGCCAAGCTGAAGCTGCATAAAGCCAGCGACAACGCGCCGAAAAGCGATACGAGCGTTACGGTGATCATTCCCAATGCCTTTAACCCGAACGGCGAGCGCATCAATTACTGGGCGGTCGATTATAAAGGCCCGCCGCTGATGCAGTTCGAACTGTCGGTATACAACCGCTGGGGCATCACCGTTTTCAAAAGCAGTGATCCCAAAGCGCGCTGGACGGGGCGCGATGAAAAAGACGTTGCGCTTCCTGCCGAAGTGTATTATTATGCGGTTACGCTCACGCCTGCGGGCGGCAAGAAGCGCAGCTACAGCGGTTTCGTCACGTTGATACGGTAAGCGGGCAACCTTTTTCCCTCCCCCGCGTCTTCTTCCTGAAATCGATTTAGATAACGCCTTGCGCAAGGCTGATTTTCTCATTTATATAAAAAAACAAAAACATGAAAACCAGCTTCATTTCCATCCTGCTTTTAGTTTCCGCATTATTCAGCACGACGCTCGCCGCTCAGAACGCTTCGAAAGCGACCGAGAACATCATCAAAGAAAAAGAGTTCACGATCACGCTTCCGCTGGAATTCAACCCGGCCGCGACGCCCGGCGAAGCCTGGAGCATGCGCTACGAAGGACCGCAGCCCGGCAGCTTTAAAATCCAGCTTTACAACCCCGAAGGCAAGCTCATCTTCGAAAGCAGCGATCCGAAATTCAAATGGCTCGCAAAAGACGAGGAGGAAAAATTGCTGCCTGCAGGAACATACTTCTACGTGCTCAAGGTCAAGGCCGGCGCGCAGGAAAAAAAGTACCAAAGCTTTCTCACGCTCGCTCACTAGCCGCGTAACTTTGGGGCGATGAAACGCATCGCCCTTCTTTCCGATACGCACGGCCATCTCGATCCGGCCATCTTCAAATACTTCGAGCCCTGCGACGAGATCTGGCACGCGGGCGACGTCGGGCCGGTGGGCATTTGCGAAACACTGGAGAACTACAAGCCGCTGCGCGCCGTGTACGGGAACATCGACGGGCAAGACGTGCGCATCCGTTACCCGGAAACCTTGCGCTTCACCTGTGAGGAAGTGGATGTGCTCATCACGCACATCGGCGGCACGCCCGCGCGCTACGCCCCGGAAGTTTTGCAAACGATGCGAACGCATCCACCGAAACTTTTCATCTGCGGGCATTCGCACATCCTGAAAGTGCAGTTCGACAAAACGTACGGCTGCCTGTACATGAATCCAGGCGCGGCGGGCCATCACGGTTTTCACCAGAAAAAAACTTTGCTCCGCTTCATCATCGAGGGGAAAGACATCAGGGACCTGGAAGTGATCGAGCTCGGGCCGCGGGCGGGGAAATCGCCGGCGCGGGGAGAGGAAATGTAGCGTGCGTACTTTTACGTTTGCGAAACCCTGATCCGCCCAACAGGAAAAAAAGGAAATGGAGGAGTGAGGAAATATACAGGCTGTGACCAACGCCTTGCCCTGCCGTAGTGGAGACGGGCGCGATGCCTGCACGCTTATTCCTTGCGTGCGCCGGCCCCTGCCCTTGTTTTCTCTTTACTCCATTTTCTTTTTTGCAGCGCGGGCATTTGCGCGTGCTTACCTGATCCTGTCCGCCGAGCGCACCAGCTCTTCATCCTTCTTTATAAAACGCGCGGCTATGCTGAACAGCAGCGTGATCGCGATCAGCATCCAGGCGCCGGCGTTGTAGTGCATCTGTCCGCCGGTATCGTCGATGGGCGTGACCTGGGCGGGGAGCAGGAAAACGAGCGCGATGAAAACGGCGCTGAGCAGCGCGCCGAAAAGCGAGACGCGCATCTGCAGCGGGCGGCGCTTGAAAAGAAAAATGGCGATGCAGGCGACCAGGATCAGGATGCAGGCCAGGGCGAGGTACACGTTGCTGTCGGTGATGTGAACGGGAACGGCCTGGCTTTGCAGATCGGTGTACGATTGAACCGGTACGAAAAAAAGACCCGCGCCGAGCAGGGCGGCCAGGGAAAGGAAAACGGTTTGTATGCGCTGGATCATATTTGGAAGACTTAGAGCACAAAGTTAAGCCGAATTCATTGGCGGCTGAACACCCTTTTCCGAAGATAAAAACCTGTAGAAAAGCAGCCCCAGTGCGGGAGGTTTTCAACAAGCGGCCGGGTGCATTATTTTCAAGGGGGAAATTTGCATGTGAATTTTTCTTCGTAATATTGCTGCACCTTTCGATACCGACATCGGCGGTCATTTTCAGACCGGCGCATGCAACACAAGGAGCCGCGTTTCGGGGCTCTTTTCTCCGGTAAAAAATTTGCAGGTACGCAACACGCAGAAATGGCTCTATAATTGCAATGCACGTTTACGCCATCCCTCGCGTAACGGGAACTTCCAAACCAACACCATCCAACACTTCTCTTATTTCCTATGTACGACATTGTAGAGTTGAACAGCAAGCTGGTCGGCGAGCTTCGTGAGATTGCCAAAGAGCTGAACATTGCCAAGCATGATACGCTGAAGAAGCAGGAGCTGATCTATCAGATCCTCGATCACCAGGCCTCCAACCCCGCCGGCGGCTCGACTGAAACTCCGAAAAATCCCGGCGAAAAGCCCCGCACCCTGCGCAGCCGCAAACCCAAAGCCGATACGCCCGATCCCGACGCGAAGCAGCTCGAGCTGCCCGATCCGTTCAGCGACGACAATCCCGATCCGCGCTTTGTGACCGTCGAAGGCGAAGAGCAGAAGAAGGCGCCGCAGAATAAAGAGAAGCCCGAGACACCCGCAGCCCCGGATCCCTTCCTGCCCGATGAAACATTCGTCGAGAAAAAAAGCTTCGACGTCACGCAGATGGGCTACGGCAAAGGCGGGCAAAAACAGCAGCCGCAACAGCAGCCGCAAACTCCGCCGCCGCAACAGCAGCAGCAGCAGCAACCTCAGCAGCAACAGCAGCCCCAGCAGCAACAGAATTACCAGCAGCGCCAGCAGCATCAGCAGCGCAAACCCTACCAGAACCAGCAGAACCAGCAAAACCAGCAGAACCAGCAGCAAGCCCCGGCTTACCAGCAGGCGCCCGCTTACATCCAGGCGCAGGGCCAGCAGGGACAAGGCCAGCAGCAGGGTCAGCAGCAACGCCAGAACATGCAGGAACAGCCTTACAACTTCGACAACATTATCGTGAGCGAAGGCGTGCTCGAGATCATGCCCGATGGTTACGGCTTTCTTCGCTCTTCGGATTATAATTACCTCAACTCGCCCGACGACGTCTACGTGTCGCAGTCGCAGATCAAGCTTTTCGGACTGAAGACGGGCGACACCGTGCGCGGGGCCGTGCGTCCGCCGAAAGAGGGCGAAAAATATTTCCCGCTCATCCGCGTGGACAAGATCAACGGCCGCGATCCTTCGTTCGTGCGCGACCGTGTGCCCTTCGATTACCTCACGCCGCTTTTCCCGAATGAAAAGTTCAAGCTCGCGGGCCTCGGCAAATCGAAATCATCGCTGTCGATGCGCGTGATGGACATGTTCACGCCGATCGGCAAAGGGCAGCGCGGACTGATCGTGGCGCAGCCGAAAACGGGCAAAACGGTACTGCTGAAAGAAGTGGCGAACGCCATCGCCGACAATCACCCGGAAGTGTACCTGATGATCCTGCTCATCGACGAGCGCCCGGAAGAAGTGACGGACATGGCCCGCAGCGTGCGCGCCGAAGTGATCGCATCGACCTTCGACGAGCCGGCGGAACGCCACGTGAAAATCGCCAACATCGTACTTGAAAAAGCGAAACGCATGGTGGAATGCGGACACGACGTCGTGATCCTGCTCGACTCCATCACGCGCCTGGCCCGCGCCTACAACACCGTGCAGCCCGCCTCCGGCAAAGTGCTCTCGGGCGGCGTCGACGCCAACGCGCTGCACAAGCCCAAGCGCTTCTTCGGCGCCGCGCGCAAGATCGAGGACGGCGGCTCGCTCACCATCCTCGCCACGGCGCTCATCGACACCGGCTCGAAAATGGACGAAGTGATCTTCGAAGAATTCAAAGGCACCGGCAACATGGAACTGCAGCTCGACCGCAAGCTCGCGAACAAGCGCATCTTCCCCGCCATCGACCTCGTCACCTCTTCGACCCGCCGCGACGACCTGCTGCTGGACAAAGACATCCTGCAGCGCATCTGGATCCTGCGCAACCACCTGGCCGACATGAACCCGGTGGAAGCGATGGAATTCATGAAAGACCGCATGAAGAACTCGAGCAGCAACGAGGAGTTCCTCATCTCGATGAACGGATAATTTTTTTTCGAAAACCCAGCGCGGCCCCGACAACATCGGGGCCGCATCCTTTTCCTTATGAACCACGCAGTCAAAGCAGGACTCATCGGCGGATTGCTCATCAGCGGATTCATCCTGCTCACCACTTTCGTCGCCGTGCCGGATTGGCTCAGGAGCATGTCGAACATGATCACGCTGCTGCTGATCCTCGTGACGGTGTTCATCTCCATCCGCCGCACGCGCGACCTGGAGAAGAACGGCGAGATCACGTTCAAACAAGGGCTTAAAGCGGGAATGACGAGCGGAACCTTGCTTTCGGTCTTGTTCGGCCTGACCGTTTTCATCATCAGCAACTACCTCACCGACGTGCGGGAAGTGCTGAATGAAACGCACCCGGTCACCAAGCGAAAAATTTCGGAAACGCCGACCCTTCTGCTGAACTCCTCCTCCATCGGCATCCTCATCCAGCAGATCGTGTTCTTCACGATCATGAACATGCTTTTCGCATTCATCTCCTCGGTGATGGCTTCGGTGATGCTCAAGCGCAAAAAAGAGGATAAAAAAGAGGAGGAGTAAATTCCCAAAAAATAAAAATCCCAAATCCCAAGCTGTACATTTTGGGATTTGGGATTTTTATTTTTTGAAATTTTATTTCATCAGTTCCTTCGCGAGCGCGTTGAAGTCCACCCCGTCGAAATTGCCGGAGCTCATCATGAGCAGGTTGGCGTTTTGCCAGGATTTTTTCTTCAGTTCTTCCACCAGCGATTTCGAATCGGTGTACACCTGCAGGTCTTCGCGGGCGAAAGCTTGCTTCACTTGCTCCACGGTGATCGGCGGCAATTTTTTATGCGCGATGGTGTGCGGGTTGAAATAAACGAAAGCTTCGTCGGCAGTGTCCATCGCGCCGTTGTACTCGGCGAGGAAATCGGCGTTGAGGCTGCTGAAGGTGTGCAGCTCCATGCAGGCGACGAGCTTGCGCGCGGGGAATTGCTGCTTCACCGCGGCGGTCGTGGCTTTCAGCTTCGAGGGCGAGTGCGCGAAATCTTTGTAGCAGCTGAACGTTTCATTCTTGTCCACGAGCTCGAGCCTTCGCGCGGCGCCTTTGAAGCTTTGGATCGCGTCGAAGAATTGCTCGTCGGTGACGCCCATGCGCAGGCAGACGAGGCGCGCGCCGTCCACGTTCATCAGGTTGTGATTGCCGAAGATCTGCAGCGGCGTCCGTTTGTTGTTGCGGATGACGTACGTCACGCCGTCCTCGACCACGTGCTTCGGCAACCCGTAAGGCACGCGCTGGATGTCCGCTCTCGCCTCCGCGCCGATCCTGCGCAGCACGGGATCGTCCCAGCAATACACCAGCGCCCCGTTCGGCTCGATGAGGCGGATGAACTCTGCGAACTGCTCCACGTAATTTTCGAAGGTGGGGAACACGTTGATGTGATCCCAGGCCACGCCGCTCAGCAGCGCGATGTGCGGATGGTACAAATGAAATTTCGGGCGGCGGTCGATCGGCGATGCGAGGTACTCGTCGCCTTCGAGCACGATGAACGGCGCTTCGGCGGTGAGCTTCACCATCGTGTCGAATCCAGCGAGCTGCGCGCCGACCATGTAATCGGTATCGACGCCGCAGTGGCGGAGCACGTGAAGGATCATGGCGGTAATGCTCGTTTTCCCGTGGCTGCCGCCGATCACCACGCGCGTTTTATTCTTGCTCTGCTCGTAGAGGTATTCGGGATACGAATAAATTTTCAGCCCCAGTTCTTTCGCGCGGATCAGCTCGGGATTGTCGGCGCGCGCGTGCATGCCGAGGATGACGGCGTCGATGTCTTTCGTCAGCGCGCCCGGGTTCCAGCCTTCGTGCGCGGGCAGCAACCCCTGCGCGGCGAGGCGGCTGCGGGAAGGCTCGAGGATCTCGTCGTCGGAGCCGGTGACGGTGCAGCCTTTTTTATGCATGGCCAGGGCCATGTTGTGCATGGCGCTGCCGCCGATGGCGATGAAATGAAGCTTCATGATGCGCAACTTACGCCTTCGCTTCGTGCGCGGGCAAAAACGTGCGGCTTTTTATAAACAAAGCGCTGTTATTGAAAAGTGATTTTCCGTCCGCGCATCCTGCGAAATTGCCGGTCGGCGCATCCGCTCATTCTGTGCTGCGTTCCCGGCAAAAATTTCACACGTTTCGTACTTTAGCGTGCAGACATCAATCCTTGCACGTTATGAAAGCTCTTTCCATCATCGGCATCGTCATGAGCCTCTTCGGTTTTTTCACCGGCATGTTCGTGATCAGCGAAGCGGATCATTACAGCTATTCCGAGTACAGCTATTACAACACGGATGAGGACGTGGTGCTCGGCGGGGTGCTCTTCATGCTGATCAGCTTTTTCTTCCTCGTTTTTTCCATCATCGCCACGGTGTTCAGCTTCCGCAAGCCGTCTGCGCCGCCGATGTACCCGCCTTTCCAGCCGCCGTACCAGCAGACTTTCCAGCAGTACCCGCCGCCGTACCAGCAGCAACAGCAATATCCGCCGCAGTATCCGCCGCAGCCTCCGCAGCAGCCGCCTTACACGCAGTAATGGCAAAAATTCTGCAAGCGGCCGCCGGCACATACCCTTTCCGACCCAACAGATCATTTTTTCAGTCCTCGCTTCGGAATTTATGAAACTACACGTCATCAACACCGGCTTCTTCAAGCTCGACGGCGGCGCCATGTTCGGCGTGGTGCCGAAAACACTCTGGAACAAGGTCAACCCTTCCGACGAAAGCAACCTCTGCCGCTGGGCGATGCGCTGCCTGCTCGTGGAAGACGGCGATCGCCTTATCCTCATCGACAACGGGATCGGCGACAAGCAGGATGCGAAGTTTTTCAGCCACTACGATCTGCACGGCGAGGACACGCTGGACAATTCGCTGAAGAAAGCCGGCTTCTCGCGCGACGACGTGACGGATGTTTACCTCACGCATTTGCATTTCGATCATTGCGGCGGCAGCGTGAAATGGAACAGCGATCGCACGAAGCTCGAGCTCGCCTTCCGCAACGCTGCATACTGGAGCAACGCCGCGCACTGGCAATGGGCCACCGAGCCGAACGCGAGAGAGAAGGCCAGCTTCCTGAAAGAAAATATTCTTCCCATCAAAGAGAGCGGGCACCTGCAGCTGACGGAAGACGGTGCGGAGATCATGCCCGGTTTTAAATCCATGTTCGTGAACGGGCATACCGAAGCGATGATGCTGCCGATGATCCGCTACAAGGATCGCACGATCGTTTTCATGGCCGACCTGCTGCCCTGCACCGGCCACGTGCCTTTGCCCTGGATCATGGCGTACGACGTGCGGCCGCTGGTGACGCTGAGCGAGAAGGAAGCTTTCCTGAAGAAAGCGGCGGAAGAAAATTTCGTGCTCTTCTTCGAGCATGACCCGGTGAATGAATGCTGCACGGTGGAGCAGACGGAGAAAGGGGTTCGTGTGAGCAGGCAGTTCTCGTTACATGAAATGTGATTTCGGATTTGCGATTTCGGATTTCGGATTTGCGCGCAACCTTCCCACGTTTGTTAGGCGGGGCAAATCCGAAATCCGAAATCGTAAATCCGAAATAAGACGTACTTCCTTTTGAAAAAGAAACTATGAAAATCGGTCTCGTCCTCTCCGGCGGCAGCGCGCGGGGCATTACGCATCTCGGTGTGATCAAGGCGCTGAACGAGATCGGCATTCGCGCGGAGCTGGTCTCAGGCGTGAGCGCGGGCTCGATCGTGGGCGCATTTTATCTCGCGGGCTATTCGCCGGAAGACACGATGAAGCTCATCGTGGAGCATAAATTTTACACCTGGACGCGTATGTCGTGGGCGCGTGCGGGCTGGCTCACCATGGCAAAGATCGAGGAGCTGCTCAGCCGGTACCTGCCCGCGCGCTTCGAAGATCTCGACGGCGCGCTCACCGTTTCCGCCACCGACCTCGTGCACAGCGAAACGGCCTGGTTCGATTCGGGGCCGCTGGTGAAGCCGATCTGCGGCTCTTCGGCGATCCCGATCGTGTTCAACCCCGTCGCGTACGATGACAAGCTGCTGCTCGACGGCGGCATCCTGAATAATTTCGCGACGGAACCCCTGGAGGGCGGCAAGTGCGACAAGATCATCGGCGTGCACGTGAACCACATCGGGCAGGACAAAGGCTTCGGCATGCGCGACGTGATGGATCGCGTGGTGCATCTCGCCATCAGCTCCGCGGTACGCGACAAGAAAGATCGCTGCCACGTTTTCATCGAGCCGCCGGACATGCACCGCTTCAGCGTGACGGATCTTTCGAAGGCGAAAGACATGATCGAAGTGGGCTATGCGTATACGATGAGCAAGCGCGCGGAGCTGGAAGCCTTGATGGCGTAGGTTTTCGCGGCGTACCGGGCGCGTGCTTGCGAATGCTTGCGAGTACCGGCATTTTGTATCTTTATGTTCAAATGGAAGCGTTCCGCGAATCCCTCCTCATTCTTATTTCTACGCCGATCTACGCCGCCCTCATCGGGCTCGAGGTGGTGCTGAGCTATTATCACAACCGGCATTTCTACACGACGAAGGGCGCGCTGATGAACGTGTATCTCTCCGCGCTGAATTTCGGTCTCGATATTTTATTGCGCGGCGTGTGCCTGCTGGTGATCGCGTTCTTTTACGAGTATCGTTTCTTCGAGATCGTAAATCCTTTCTGGTACTGGTTCGTGCTGCTGATCGCGGAGGATTTCATGTTCTACTGGCTGCACCGCGTGGATCATTACTGCCGGCTCTTCTGGGCGGTGCACGTGACGCATCATTCGTCGGAGGAATTCAATCTCACCGTCGGTTTCCGCTCTTCGGTCTTCCAGCCGCTCTACCGTTTCATCTGGTTCATCCCGCTGCCGCTGATGGGATTCAAAGGCATGGACATCATGTTCATGTATTCCGCCACGCAGATCTACGGCATCCTCATCCACACGCAGTTCGTCGGCAAGCTCGGGCCGCTGGAGTGGTTCATGGCCACGCCCTCGCACCATCGCGTGCACCACGGCGCGAACGTGCAGTACCTCGACCGGAACATGGGCATGGTGCTGATCATCTGGGACAGGATGTTCGGCACGTTCACGGAAGAAACGGAGCCGGTAAAATACGGTCTGACGAAAAATCTCGAGAAGCCGTACAATCCCGTCACCGCCGTCTTCCACGAGTGGGTGGAAATTTTCCGCGACCTGCGGAAGCCGTCTTCGCTGAAAGCGAAATTCATGTACGTGTTCGGGCCGCCGGGCTGGAGCCATGACGGCTCGCGGAAGACGTCGAAGCAGTTGCGGGCGGAGATGGAGCGAGAGCAGCCGGTGCTGCCGGTTGAGGAGGAGGAAGAAGAGATCGTCGATGGAGAGATCGCGAATGCGTGATGGGATCACAACGGATCCACGTCAATCAGCACCTTTACTTTCTTGAATGAATCGTTCGCGCGGAAAGCGATCAGCTCTTTTTCGATCAGCTGCTTGACTTTGGAGACGGAAGCTTCGCGCTCGAACTTGAGCAGGATGTTTTTCAGGTGCTCGTCGCGGATGCGGGCCACGGCAGGGAACTCGGGGCCGAGCACGCGTTCGCTGCCGAAATGGTGGACGAATTTTTCTCCCAACTCTTTCGAGGCGTAGTTCAGCAATTCCAGGTCGCGGCTTTTCAGCGTGAAATGGATGAGGCGGTAGAACGGCGGGTACTTGTGCTGCTTGCGCTCGTTCAGCTCGGAGACATACATGCCCGCGTAATTATTTTCCACGACGAACTGCACGATCGCGTGCGCGGGGTTGTGCGACTGGATGACCACCCTGCCCTGCTTGCTCCTGCGACCCGCGCGCCCTGCCACCTGCGCCATCAGCTGGTAGCTGCGCTCGTACGCGCGGAAATCGGGAAAGTTCAGCATGCTGTCCGCGCTGAGAATGCCGACCAGCGCCACGTTGTCGAAATCCAGGCCTTTCGTCACCATCTGCGTGCCGACGAGAATGTCGATGTTGCGTTCTTCGAAATCGTTGATGATCTGGCGGTGGGCGAACTTCGCGCGCGTGGTGTCGAGGTCCATGCGCATGATGCGGGCTTTCGGGAAGAACGTGCTCAATTCTTCCTCGATGCGCTCGGTGCCGAAGCCGCGCATGCGCAGGTCGGTGCTGCCGCAGGCTTCGCATAACGCGGGCGGCTTTTGCGCGTAGCCGCAGTAGTGGCAGCGCAGTTGTTCCGCCTGCTTGTGATAGGTCAGGCTCACGTCGCAGCGGGCGCAGTGCGGGGTGTGCGCGCAATCGTTGCATTCGATAGAGGGCGCGAAGCCGCGGCGGTTTTGAAAAAGGATCACCTGCTCTTTGTTCGCGATCGCGCCTTCCACCTGCTCGATGAGGAACGGCGAGAAATACCCTTTCATTAATTTTTTCCGCGTCTCTTCTTTCACGTTCACCACCGTGATCTCGGGCAATTGGATGCCGCCGAAGCGTTCGTGCATTTCCACCAGCCCGTATTTCCCGCTCTTCGCGTTGAAGTAGCTTTCGATCGAAGGCGTGGCGGAGCCGAGCAGGGTTTTCGCGCCGTGCAGGTGCGCGAGGTAGAGCGCGGCTTCGCGCGCGTTGTAGCGCGGGGCGGGATCGAACTGCTTGTACGAAGTATCATGCTCCTCGTCCACGATCACCAGGCCGAGATGATCATACGGCAGGTACAGCGCCGAGCGCGCGCCCAGCACGATCTGCGGCTTTCCCGACTGCACGCGCTTCCACACTTCGATGCGCTCGTTCTCGTTGTAGCGCGAATGGTACACCAGCACCTGCTCCCCGAAATGCCGCTGCAGGCGAACGATGATCTGCGTCGTGAGCGCGATCTCCGGCAACAGGTACAGCACCTGCCTGCCTTGCTGCAATTGCTCCGCGATCAGGCGGATATAAACCTCCGTTTTCCCGCTGGACGTGACGCCGTATAGCAATACCGCATCTTTCGTTTTGAAATGCGTTTCGATCTCGGAATGCGCGCGCTGCTGCTGGCCGCTCAGCTCCTTCTCCGCCATGCCGCCTTCGATCAGCTCCAGGCGCGATCCCTCCCGCTCTTCGGTGACGAAAACATTTTTTTTCACCAGCGCGTTGAAGGCGGCCGCGTCGGCCTGCGCGGCTTTGAGCAGCTCGTTCTTTTTTACCTCGACCTGCTTCGACGCGTATTTTCCCGACAGCTGCACGTACGCCATCAGCAATTCCAGCTGCTTGTACGCGCGCTTCTCCAGCTCATCGAAAACTTTGCGCAGATTATCCTCGTCGTTCAGCTCATCCGCGAGCCGCACGAACGTCTCGATCTTCGGCTTGAATTTTTCGCGCAGCTCTTCCTGCACGATCACCGCGCCGCTGTCGAGCAGTTTCCGGATGACGGGATAAACCGTTTTTTTATCCAGCAGCTGCTCCACCTCTTCGATCGTCATCGTCTCGCGCACTTCCAGCGCTTCGAAAAGCATGAAGGTCTGGTTGTCGAGCTGCGTGGTGTCGCCTTTGAAATCCGGGTTGCGGAGGATGCGCGTTTCGCTGCTGAGGCGAAGGCCGGAAGGTAAAGCGGCGAGCATCACTTCTCCCCTTGCGCACATGTAATACGAAGCGATCCAGTCCCAGAGCAGCAGCTGCTTTTCATTCACCACCGGCTCGGGATCGAGCAGCGCTTCGACGTATTTCGTGGTGTACTTCGGCGCGGTCTCATGCACGTGGTGCACGATGGCGGTGTAAAGGCGGCTGCGGCCGAACTGCACCACCACGCGCATGCCGCGCCGCACCTGCCCGCTCCACGCGTGCGGAATGCGGTACGTGTAGAGATTGGGCAGTGAAAGCGGAAGGATCACATCGGCGAAATACGTGACGCGCTCGGCCATGGGTGCAAAGGTAATTCCCCGCTGCGCTCCAACCCGCATGGCTGAAAACTTTCACGCGAATTTTCAGGACCTGCTTTTCGCCACGAGCAGGTGCAGCGGCTGATCGCGCGAGCGGCCTTCCGCCCAGGCTTCGAAGTGGAATCCGCAGTCGGCCGTATAGCCGTAGATGCCGGGCGCCAGCTTGCGGATGCCGGCGTGCAACTCGCGGAACGCGGCTTTGCTCTTGCCGCCTGCGGCGCTGCGGAAAAAAGCGAGCAGCATTTTTTCAAAATCGCCGAGGCGGCCGTGCTTGCCCAGCAGGCGCTTCGCCGATTGGCCGAGGCTGTCGAGCAGCTCCGCGTGGCCGAGGTCAAAATGCAGCAATAATTTCACGAGACGCAGCATATCCTGCACGTGCTGCGCCGTTTCATTGCTGCCCGAATCGATGATCTCGTTGTAGAAGGCGAGCGCTTTTTTCAGATCGCCGAGATAAAAATGATACGTGCCGATGTGGTAGAGAAATTCCAGCTGCTTGGCTTCGCGCATGCGGGGACGGTATTGCCTGAAGCGCTTCTCCACCTGCACAAGGAATGCCGGGCCGCGATCCGTATCCGCCTTGTTCTTGTAAACGGTCAGCTCGAGCAGCTGCAGCGCGATGAAATCGAGGTAATCCGTATCGTAGCTCACGTATTTTTTCACGCCTTCCACCGCGGCCCGCACTTTGGGAAGCAGCTTTTCGAACGTATCGTATTCGCCGAGCTGCACGGCATACATCAGGTGGTTTTGCAGGGCGTCGCAGTAGCGGCCGTAATTCTGCCCGATGTGTGCCGGATCTTTTTCATAGAGCGCCACCTGCTCCTGCAGGCACTCATAAGCCTTGCGCGTATCGCCGGACATCGTGCAGCAGACCGCGCGCGTTTCCAGCCTGCTGATCTGCGAGGTGAACGCATCGAGCTTGCGCGCAGGGTCCATCAGCGGGTGCTGCATGACGGCATTGACGAGCGCTGCGGCTTCCTGCGAGCCTGAAATGGACCCGTAGCGCCGCTCCAGGTCGATCATGCGCGTGTACAGCGTGTGCAGCGTGAGATCGTCATGCAACACCTGCAAGATTTTTTCGTCGCGCGCAGGATAAGTTTCCGGCTGGGCATGTGCGGCGGCGTCGGACGAGCGGCGTGTTTCGAGATTTTCCATGTAGGCCAGTTGCAAGCGCATGGTGAACACTTCGTCGGCTTCCGACAGCGCGATCGCTTTCCGCAGGTGGCGCCAGCCCAGCGATTGCAGTTTTTTCTGGAAAAGGAACGAGGCCTGGAAACGCATGCGCGCGAGCTTGCGCTCCACCGTAGAATCACGGTAGTACAGCAGCATGCTTTCCAGGATGAGGTCGAACAGCTTGTTCTTCTCCGAGGAAAAACGCGCAGCGACAGCTTTCCCCACCTGCTTTTTCAGCAGCGCATCGTCGTACGTCTCCTGCTTGCTGAGCGCCCTGAACAGGCGCAGGCTGCTCTTGTTGCTGCCGTGCAAGCCGGCGGAGAGATACAGGGAAACGTATCGCTTTTCATTCTTCGCAAGCGATTTGACCAGGTCGAACAGATCACGCGTCGGCTTCATGGAAAAGAGAGATAAGTTGCGCCAAAAGCCTTGTGGTTAAAGGATTTCGGCCACACAAGCGATTTTTAGAAACGGAAAAATCCGCTCCAGATTTGTTTGCCTGCCCAAATTTATTGACATACGTTTGATCTGCAGGCATAGGATTGGCATCTGCGCCTGCGCGAAACACACAACAATCTAAGGGTAAACACATGAAACACCATCACCTGGCGCTGCTCGGCTGCAGCCTGATCTCCTTTTTTTGCACGCAATCGCTGCATGCACAGTACGTCGCGCAACCTGAAGACGGCAACGAGAAAAAAGAAGCGCTGCGAAAAATGATCGCCGACCGCGGCGGTGAAGCGAACTTCGGGCGCTACGTCGAGGAGATGCGCGAATATCGCAGCAATCGCTCGTCACAGCTTCCCGCGAACTGGATGTACATCGACGCCTCCGGCAGCCACCTCGGCGACGTAGGCCGCACGAATTCCATCACGCTCGACACGCTCAACAGCGGGCGCTTTTACGTGTGCACGCCGCACAGCGGCGTCTGGCGAACGAACGACGACGGCCTGTCCTACACGCCGATCACCGAATCGCTGCCCACGCAATCCACCTCGCACCTCGTCATCGATCCCACGAATACGAACGTGCTCTACCTCGCCACCGGCACGCACAACATGGACATGCCGCCGAACAGCATCGGCGTTTTCAAATCGACGGACGGCGGCGCAAGCTGGAACCCGACGGGACTTTCGTTCGCCGCCTCCGCGATGGTCACCATCGGCGACATGATCATGAACCCGCTCAACCACAATTCGCTGCTGGCGGCGACGACGGACGGGCTGTACCGAACGTACAACGGCGGCGCCAGCTGGACGCGCGTGGTGAACGACACGACGTACAGCGTGCGCTTCAAGCCCGGCGATACGGCGACGTGCTACTCCGTCGGCC
>Ga0196978_1000404_pt1 | contig 22279 bp, 13 predicted proteins | sample S3v_2013CmetaG_FD_155491 | JGI IMG/M metagenome (GOLD analysis project Ga0196978, IMG submission 155491) | Soil microbial communities from Anza Borrego desert, Southern California, United States - S3+v_20-13C | ecosystem: Environmental > Terrestrial > Soil > Desert | place: USA: California... | reverse complement strand
CCGGGGGCGCAGCCGCATTCAGCGTCGTGCTCGTGCCCCAGGCGATGGTTTGGCTGGAGCCTGCATTCACCGCCGGCAAGGCATTCACCGTGACCTGTATGGATGCCGTATCCGCGCAGGCGCCGTTGGAAACGATCACCGAATACGTGGTGCTCGTTGCGGGCGCTGCTGAAATGCTTCCGCTGCTTTGTCCGGTGCTCCAGGTGAAGCTGCTTCCGCCGCTCGCCGTGAGCAATGTCGTGCTGCCCGCGCAGATGCTCGTATCGCCTGTCACCGATGCGATCGGCTGGCTGAGCACCGTCACTTGCACGCTTGATGAGCTCGTGCAGCCGCTGAGCGGATCGGTGACGACGAGCGTGTAGCTGGTGTTGCCGGCAGGCGTCACCGTGATCGACGCGCTCGTGGCGCCGGTGCTCCATTGGTATGCGCCGCTGCCGCCTGCGGTGAGCGTGGTGCTTTGCCCGTTGCAGATGGAGGTGCTGCCGCTGATCGTCGCGTTCGGTAAAGGATTTACAGTGACGGTTGCGGAAGCCGTGTCGGTGCAGCCGTTCGTGTCGGTGACAGTGACCGTGTACGTCGTGGTAGATGTTGGCGTAACTGTTTCTGAAGCCGACGAGCCGCCGGAGCTCCACGCGTACGTTCCGCCGCCGCCCGCCGTGAGCGTGGCGCTTTGTCCCGCGCAGATCGGCCCGCCGCCGCTGATCGTGGCTGCAGGAAGCGGGTTGACAGTTACCGTTGCGGAATCGACCCCGCTGCAGCCGTTGCCATCGGTAAGCGTAACGGTGTAGGAAGTTGTCGTGGCGGGACTGAGCGTTTCCGATGCGCTCGTTCCGCCCGAGCTCCACGAAAATGATCCGCTTCCGCTCGCGGTGAGCGTGGTCGATGCGCCGGCGCAGATCGTGGTGTTGCCGCTGATCGCAGGAGCGGGTAAAGCATTCACGATGACGGTTGCGGAATCGATGCCGCTGCAGCCGTTCACGTCCGTCAGTGTCACGGTATAGCTCGTCGTTGCGGAAGGGCTGAGCGTTTCGGAGGCGTTCGTCCCGCCGGAGCTCCATGAAAATGTTCCGCTTCCGCTCGCCGTGAGCGTGGTGCTTTGCCCGGCGCATATCGTGGTGCTGCCGCTGATCGAAGGAGCAGGTTGCGGATTTACCGTCACTGTTGCGGAAGCTGTGTCGGTGCAGCCGTTGCCGTCGGTAATGGTCACGGTGTAGCTTGTCGTTGAAGCCGGTGAAACCGTTTCCGCAGTAGCCGAGCCGCCGGAGCTCCACGCGTATGTTCCGCCGCCGCTCGCCGTGAGCGTGGTGGAATTTCCGGCGCAGATGTTCGTCGTTCCGGAAATTCCTGCGGTCGGCAGGTTATTCACCGTGACCGTGACGGAATCCATGCCGGTGCAGCCGTTCACGTCGGAGACGGTGACGGAGTATGTCGTCGTCACTGCGGGGCTGACGGTTTCCGAAGCGGCGGTTCCGCCCGAGCTCCAGGCAAACGTTCCCGAGCCGGAAGCGGTCAGCGTCGTCGATGAGCCTGCGCAGATGGAATCGTTTCCAGTGATCACGGGTGCGGAAGAAGAAGATACTGTGATCGTCGTTACAGCTGTATCCGAGCAACCCGCGACGTTCGTGCCGATCACCGAATAGGTTGTCGTGGTGGCCGGATTCGCTGTCACCGACGCGCCGGTGCCGGAGCTGAGCCCGGTGAGCGGGGTCCACGCGTAAGTGCTTGCGCCGGATGCGGTGAGCAACGTATCGCCGCCGCTGCAGATGGTGGCGTTGCCGGTGACGCTCACCGTGGGTGCTGCGCTGATCGTGATGGGCGTGCAGCGCACGATGCTGGAGTACGCGGGGCTCGAGGACCGCACGCGCAGCAGGTAATTTGAGCCGGCGCTGAATCCCGCGGGAATGCAGAAGCTGATCGTTCCGGAAGCGGTGGAGGTAAACGTTCCGAGCGTCGTTCCTCCCGAAGCGAAGCTGCCTGTGGCGTCGGAGATCTCCAGGGTGAATGTGTTGCCGGGATTGAACGTGCCGATCGCAGTGTACGGCAGCGAGTAGCAGTTGCCTGCGCAGTACGCGGGCTGCTGCTGCGGGAGAATGCGCAGGTCGGGCGTGGAGTCGAGCTTGGCGACATAGATGTTGCCGTAATAGCCGTTGCCGAGATTGAAAGAGCCGAAGCTCGTCGTGTTCGCGCCGATGTTGTTGTCGGAGAACCCGCCGGTGACGTACACCTGGCGGTTCGCATCGGCCGTGACGCCGCCGTAGGCATCTTCGTAGCCCATGCCGCCGCCTTTCTGCACGTACATCAGGTCGCCGTTGCCGCTGGAATATTTCGCTACGAACACGTCGTTGTTCCCTACGGGCGTGATCGACGTCGTTCCGAACATGGCGGCGCCTGTGAAATGCCCGCTGACGAGCACGTCCCAATTTTTATCGAGCGCTACGCCGAAGGCCTGGTCGCCCGCGCTGCTGCCGCCGGTGCGCACCCACTGGAAAACGCCGGCGGGATTGATCTTCGCCACGAAGACGTCGTCGCTGTTGCTGACGCTGTTGAACGTGAAGCTGCCGAAGCTCGCCGCGCCCTTAAAATGTCCCGCGACGTAAATGTTGCCGCAGGAATCCAGCGCGAGATCATTCTCTTCGTACCAGCCGCCGTTCACGATGCCCGCGTTCACCGCGGTCGTCACGCTGAGGCAGGCGCCTGTATTCACGTCGAATTTCGCGACGTATAAATTGGAGTACGTTCCTGATGCGGGCGCGGTGATCGAGCCGAAGGTCGCAGTACCGGTGTAGCCGCCCACGACGTAGAGGTTTCCCGCTGCATCCACTTCGCAGGCTTTCGCTGCATCGTAGCCCGTGCCGCCGCAGCGGATCGACCATTGGATGGTGCCTGCGCTGTTGAACTTCGCAATGAAAATATCCGAGCCGCCGCCCGCATAAGCCAGGTTGCCCGTGCCGAAATTCATGGTCGCGCTGAAGTCGCCGCACACGTACACGTTGCCTGCCGCATCCGCGCAAACGCCATGTGCGCCCGAGTTGAACGCGCCGATGTTGATGCCCCACTGCACGGCGCCCGCGCTGTTTGTTTTCGTGACGAAGCTCGAGCCGCCGCTGTTCACGGTGCCCACGCTGTACGTGTTGTTGGACGGATCGATGTTGAAGCCGAACACGTAATCGTATCCGCCCGAGGTGTGCACTTTCGTGCCCCAGGCTCCGCCGAGCGCGCTGCTGAGCCCGGCCGAATAACCGTCGGTGGCGCCGGTGGCTGCGGGCGGGATCGCGCCGTTGAGGTTGATGCTGCCCGCGTAGCGGCCCGAAGTGTAGATCATGCCGTTGCTGCCGGCGCGGATGCCGCTGCCGTTCTCGTAGAATCCGCCGCCCGCCGCGATGGCAGCCAGCCACGGCGGCGTTGCGACCTGTGCGCGAAGGCTTGCAGCCGGGAGCAGGATCGGAACGATGATCCCCGCGCGGAGAAGGATGGAAAAGAGTTTGCGTTTCATGTGCGTCAGGTAGTTAAATCAAATCTACTTCCTGCGCACGGGCGCGGGCGGGAAAGTTTAGGGCATAAACAGGATATGATTTTAGGTTTTTTTCGCTTGTTCTCCTTAGAGGAGACAATTTATTTACAGGAAGTCAAACAAGAGCGCTGATGCGCTTCTGCACGATCTCGCTCATGCTTTTCCCGGTGGCCTGGCTTTCGGCCCAGCCGAGAAAATCGAAAGAAGAGAATGCCCTGCGCTTTTCCGCGTTGTCGTGCAGCCTGCGGAGATCACGGAAGAGCTTCAGCTGCAGCTTTGACAATTCTTCGCGGCCGGGGGCGACGATGGCTTTCGAGAGGAAAGCGAGCAGCAGGCTTTCAAGCGTGTACAATGCATTTTTCTTGCTGAAGCTGCGCGCCATCGAGCGGATGCGGTAGTCGACCAGATCGGTGCTGCCCATTTTGTAATGCGTGAGCAGCAGCAGCAGGTTCGACATGTGGAAGGCGTTGGGCAGCGCGCGTGGCGCGTCGGGATGGTTGATCACTTTGTTGAGCCAGGCCAAAGCCTGCTTGTACCGGCCGCAGCCGATGAAGCAGTACGCGAGGTTGTAATAAAACAGCAGCTCGTGCGAGAGCGAGACGTAGCCTTTGTGCCGCTCGAGGCCTTTGGTGATGCCGCCCGCCAGCAGCGCGCCTTTCTCGAACTGCCCGGTGTCGATGTAGATCGTCAGCTCGATGTCGTGCGAGATCGCGAACACCAGGGCCATGGCGTCGGGCGAGCCCGACTCGAAATCTTTCAGGCGGTGCAGCGTTTCGAAGAGCTCGTCGTAGAGGCGCAGGTTCTTTTGCGCAATGAGCAGGTTCTGCAGTGCCACGACGTACATCTTCGGCGATTCCGCGCGCAGGCCCGGCGCGGCTTCGATCATGGCGGCGATGGCTTTGCAGTGCTTGTAGAAGCCTTTGAAGTCCGCGTGGCTGTAGCAGTACAGGCTGTGCGTGCGGTGGTAGTTCATCTGCGCGGTGAACGATCCGCCCGGCGCTTTGCGCATCAGCGGGTGCGCGATGATCTTTTTGCTGCGCTTCTTGTTCTTCTCGCTGCGGATGAACGTTTCTTCGGCGAGGATGATGTACATCTCTTCCGAGAGCTTGTGGTATTCCTGGTCGAGGCGGTGCTGCTCCAGCGTTCGCCCGATCTCGCTGTTGATGCCGGCCAGGACTTTCGGTGAGGTTTTCAGGTTGAACGCGAGGAACTCGAGCTTCTTCGCGCGCTCCAGGCACTCGAGGTACAGCGTGCGTTTCTCGAGATGTTTAGCGGTCTTCTGCACCTGCGAAAGAATTTTTCCGCACTGCGCGAACAGGCCTTTGCTCTGCAGGATGTCGATGCAGCCGAGCTGGAAACGCAGGCGCGACTCGAGCGTGCGGCCGGAAGCGTAGACGGAAAGCGAGCGAAGGATGAGCCAGTACAGCTCGTTCTTCTGGTCGGGCAGCAGGCGCGGGTGGAGATCGTGCCCGCGCAGCAGCGCTTTCTCATCATAACTTTTCTGCCGGGCGATCGCATCGAACAGCGCGAGGTACTTGTTCTGCTCCCCGATCGTGTGCCGCTGCGAAAAAAGCTTGAAGTACCGTTTCTCGGTCCGCTTCAGCGAGTGGATGAGCTGGAAAAGGTCTTCGGAGGTCTTTCTTCCCATGGGCAGGGCTGCGAAATCTAAAATAGGAAAAACAAAAAGGCCGGAACAAAAAACGCGCGAAGGCTTGCGTGCTTATCCCTTTCCAGCTGCAGCAGGATAAATGCCGGCAGATGCAGCGAAAAAAAGAAGAGCTGCCGTTTTTGCGCGGCAGCTCTTCGAAAAAACCGGAGGCAATGACTTATTTCTTCACGGCGATCTTGCGGACGTGCTGCTCCTGCTGTGTCGAGAGGCGCAGCGTGTAAATGCCTGCGGCGACATCATCGAGCATGATCTGCTCGTTGTGGCCGGCAGCCACGCTGCTCATTGTCCTGCTCAGGATCACGCGGCCTTCCATGTCGAGCAGCGTGACGCTGAGGTCGCTCACGTTCACGTCGATGCTGAGCGTGAAGGCGCCGTCGTTCGGGTTCGGGTAAACGTTCACGCCGTTGCTGAGCGTGTGCTCGGCTACCGTCACGCAGGCGTTCACCTGGATGACGACTTCTGCGCTGCCGGTGCACCCGTTCGTGTCGTTGAACATGTAGGTCAGCGTTTGCGCGCCGATGCCCACGCCCGGATCGAAGCTGCTGCCGGTCACGCCGGAGCCGAGCCAGGTGCCGCCGACAGGCGAACCGGTCAGCGCCACAGCGCCGTCATCCACGCAGACCACCGTCGAAGCAGCGGAAGCGGTGACCACAGGCAGCGGATTCACAGTGACGGTAACGGTGGTCGTGTCCATGCAGCCGTTAATGTCGGTGCCGGTCACGGTGTAGGTCATCGTCGAAGAAGGGGAAACGATCTCCGTGTCGGTGCTGCCGCCGCTGCTCCAGGTATACGTGGAAGCGCCAGATGCGCTGAGCGTGGTGGTATCGCCCATGCAGATGATGCTTTCGGAAGCGGTGGCGCTCACGTCAGGCAGCGCGTTCACGCTGATCGTGATCGAGTCGGAATTGATGCAGCCGTTGCTGTCGGTGCCGGTTACGATGTACGTGGTCATCGAAGCGGGCGAAACAGTTTCCGTAGCGTTCATGCCGCCGGTGCTCCAGGCATAGCTGGATGCGCCGGATGCCGTAAGCGTAGCCGAGTCGCCGATGCAGATCGAGGCGAAGCCCGAAATGCCCACTGCGGGCAGCGCGTTGACGGTGACCATGACGGTCGCCGTGTTCATGCAGCCGTTAATGTCAGTGCCGGTGACCGTGTAGGTCGTGCTCGATGCGGGCGAAACGTTCTCCGTGTCGGTGCTGCCGCCGCTGCTCCAGGCATAGGTGGATGCGCCGGAAGCGGTAAGCGTAGTCGTGTCGCCTGTGCAGATCGCGGGGGAAGATGCGGTCGCGCTGACTACGGGCAATGCATTCACGTTGACGGTAGTCGTCGCGGTGTTCATGCAGCCGTTGGCGTCGGTCCCGGTGACCGTGTAGGTCGTCGTGCTCGCGGGCATGACGGAATCGACTGCAGTGCCTGCACCGGTGTTCCACATGTAGATGGAAGCGCCCATGCCCATGATCTCGGCCGTGTCGCCTGCGCAGATCGTGCCGGGCGTTGACATGGCGCTTACGTTGGGCAGCGCGTTCACGTTGATGGTGATCGTTTCCGCATCCGAGCAGCCGTTGGCGTCGGTGCCGGTCACGGTGTACGTGGCGGTAAGAGAAGGCGAAACGTTTTCCGTCGCGCTTGTGCCGCCGCTGCTCCAGGCATACGTGGATGCGCCGGAAGCGGTGAGCGCGGCGGTGTCGCCGTCGCAGATCGTCGTGTTGTTTGCGCTCACCGATACGACAGGCAGCGCGTTGATCGTAAGCGAAAAGCTGGAAGCAGTGCTGGAGCCGCAAGCGTTATCGGCCGTCACGGTGATGTTGCCTGAAGTGCTGCCGGCGGAAGTGGTGATCGATGTAGTGCCTTGCCCGCTCGTGATCGTCGTGCCGGAAGGGACCGTCCAGGTGTAGGAGGTTGCGCCGGATACGGGCGAGATCGAGTAGCTGTCGCTCGAGCCGGCACAGACGGCGCCGTTGCCGGTGATGCTGCCGGGCGTGCCGGGCGCCGTTCCGCTGGTCGCGCCTGCTACCCAGAGCAGCGCGTTGGCCATCAGCTGTCCGCCCTGCGTGGACGCGTCCCAGAAGTCGCTGCGCACCGTGCTGGAGGGCGGATAGAAATTGAGATCGGCGCGGCGCGCGTTGGAAGTACCCACGTTCGTGCGGGCAGCTACCAGCCATTCGCCGTTGCTCCAGTCGGCCACGAGCGTGGTGCCGGGCACGAAGCTGTTCGAGCTGGAACGGTAGCTGCTGCTGCCGCCGTTAAAGCTGCTGATGCCGCTCATGATCGGGTTGCAGGCCGGGTAGATGGTGCCCAGGGTCAGCGTCGGCGAACTGAGCTGCCCGTTGTTGGGGATGCACACCTGGTAGGTGGCCGTGTTGAAATTGCCGGTGATCAGCACGCTCGCGTTGGCGAAGGTGGAGCTGACCACGCCGCCGCCGCCGTCGATGTACTGCGCGAGGTTGTTGCCGAAGGTGACGGGATCTATGCAAGGATAATCGGTGTAAACGAGCACCGCGTCGAAGGTCTGCAGGTAGGCGAGGCTGGGCGTGCCGGTGGTGTAGGTGTTGTAGGTCGTCACGCTGGAGAACGCGCCGGTGGCGATGAGCTTGTTCTGCACGTCGTCGAGCCAGCTTTGCGGAGAGGCTGCGCCGCACACGAGCACGTCGGTCTGCGCGAAGGCGCTTGCGCCGAGCGTGAGCGCAGCAGCAGCGGTGAGAAGTTTTTTCTTAAGAGAAAAGTATAGTTTTTTCATGGCGCGGCTTATTTGGAAACGGTGAATGAAACATTTCCCTGCCCGGAGCTGAAACGCACGGCGAGCGGAGCGGAATCGTTCGCCTGCTTGCCCTGCTCGGCTGTTTCGCCCGGTGCGAGCGTGAGCTTGCCGCTGCTGCTGCGTCCGTCATGGCTGACGGTCCAGTCGATCGTTACGGTTTGCATGGAGCCGTTGACGAAACGCAGGTACATGCCCTGGCCCGTGCCCATCGCTGCAGTTTTCGAGTAACAGCTGACGCCGCTTTTCGTTTCCTGCAGCTGCCAGCTCTCGCTTGGCGCGTCGGTTTTCCGGACCTGCGCCTGTCCAGCCTGCGCGGTGGCGCTCACGCTGCTCATCAGCAGGAAAGCGAAACACACTCCAGGCAACATCAACTTCTTCATAAGATATGGGTTTGATTGGTGAATGAACGAAAGTAAGATGTCCCGATGGATTTAGATCAGCTCATGTAAGAAAAATTGGAAAGAAATTGTCGGGTGCGGAAGGGCCTCGTCGCGTATATTTGAAAGCATGATACCCCTTCCCGAGTTTCTTTCACCGTTTCGCGAACAGATCGAAGCTGCGCGGAAAAGTTGCGTTCGCATCGAAGCGATCCCGGCACGGCATGCGCTAAGCGCTGCTGAAAGCAAGTTCTCAGGATCTCCTTATTTGCCGGCTGCGATCCCTTACCCGCAGGATACGCAGGGACGGCCGATGCCGCTGCTGGCGCAGATCAACTTCGAAGAAATGCCGCACCTGGAAGGATTCCCGCGCACCGGCATCCTGCAATTCTACATGGCCGCGACGGACTGGGAAATGTCCGAGGATTACAAAGTGCTTTTTTTCCAGCCGCAGGCGAACGAAATCCTGCACACCGATTTTTCTTTTCTCACGGAAGAGCTGTATGAAGAGTACCCGGTCACCGTCCCGCACCGCTTGCGGTTTTCGCTGCAGGATGATTTCGGCAACAGCGAGGATCACAATCTCCCCGTGAATTTCAACGGCCTTTCTTTTTTTGAATTCGCCGATACGCTGTCCGATGAGGAGAAAAAACAGCTGAATGATTTTTTCGACGGGGCAGGGAACAAGCTCGGCGGCTACGCCTATTTCACGCAATCCGACCCGCGCGATTGCGAAGCGGATCGTATCGATGACGTGCAGCTGCTGCAGATCGACTCGAACAATAAGCACATCATGTGGGGCGACAACGGGCTGGGTCATTTGTTCATTCACCCGGATGATCTGAAGGCGGGACGTTTGGAGAAGGCGTGGTTTTATTGGGATTGCTACTGAGCGCTTTTTTTGAGATATAAAAAAAGCCGCCTCTGCAAAAAGCAGAAACGGCTTTCATTTTTTCGGTGGCTACTTACGCCTTCACCGCTTCCACTTTCGGTGCGGCCTCCAGCACTTCTTTCGAAACACCCGAAGCGTATTGCTCGAAATTTTTCACGAAAGAACGTGCGAGCTTCGTCGCGGTCTCTTCGAATGCGGCTTTATCTTTCCAGGTGTTGCGTGGCTCGAGAATTTCCGCGGGGACGCCGGGGCAGCTCTTCGGGAAATTGAGGCGGAAGAAAGGCGTGGTGCCGTATTCCACTTTGTCGAGGTCGCCGTTGAGCGCGGCGGTGATCAGCGCGCGGGTGTAGGCGAGCTTGATGCGGCTGCCGGTGCCGTATGCGCCGCCCGTCCAGCCGGTGTTCACCAGCCATACGTTGATGTCCGGGTGCGCCTTCAGCTTCTTGCCCAGGAGCTCGGCGTATTTGCCGGGGTGCAGGGGCAGGAAGGCTTTGCCGAAGCAAGCGGAGAACGTCGTCTGCGGCTCGGTGATGCCCACTTCGGTGCCGGCCACTTTCGCGGTGTAGCCCGAGATGAAATGATACATGGCCTGCTCGATCGTCAGCTTCGAGATCGGGGGCAGCACGCCGAACGCATCGGCGGTGAGGAAGAAAATATTTTTCGGCGCTTTCCCGACGGAAGGCTCGACAGCGTTGTCGATGTGATTGATGGGATAAGCGACGCGGGTGTTTTCCGTTTTGCTCGTGCTGCTGTAATCGACCGTGCGCGTTCCTTCTTTGAAATCGATGTTCTCGACCAGCGCGCCGAACTTGATGGCGTTCCAGATCTCGGGCTCTTTTTCTTTCGTCAGGTCGATGCATTTCGCGTAGCAGCCGCCTTCGAAGTTGAAGACGCTGTCCTCGGCCCAGCCGTGCTCGTCATCACCGATCAGCCCGCGGTTGGGGTCGGCGGAGAGCGTGGTTTTGCCGGTGCCGGAGAGTCCGAAGAAAATGGCGGTGTCGCCGTCCTTGCCGATGTTGGCCGAGCAGTGCATGCTCAGCACGCCTTTTTCCTGCGGAAGGAGATAGTTCAGCAGGGTGAAGATGCCTTTCTTGATCTCGCCGGTATAGCCGGTGCCGCCGATGAGGATCGTTTTGCGCTTGAGGCTGAGCACGGCGAAGTTGTGCTGCCGGGTGCCGTCGATCGCCGCGTCGGCGCGGAAGCCGGGGGCGCAGATGATGTGCCACTCGGGCAGGAAATTGAGGATCTCCTGCTCCGTGGGGCGCAGGAAAAGATTGTTGGCAAAAAGGTTGCTCCAGGGAAACTCGGTCACCACGCGGATGTTGAGGCGGTAGCGCGGGTCGGCGCAGGCGTAAGCATCGCGCACGTAAACGTCTTTGCCCGACAGGTAAGCGGTGACACGGTTGTACAGCTTGTCGAACTTCTCAGGCTCGAAGGGAATATTGACATCGCCCCACCACACGGTATCTTTCGTGATCTCATCCTTCACCATGAACTTGTCCTTGGGGGAGCGTCCTGTGAACTCGCCGGTCTCGATCGCCAGGGCGCCGTTGTCCGTCAGCACACCTTCACCCCGCAGCAGCGTTTCTTCCACCAGGTCGGCGGGCGTGAGGTTCCAGTAGGCGTCGGCGACGTTTGCCAGACCGATCGAGGCTAATGAGGCGTCCTTGGCCTTGATGCCGTATTCGTTCATTGTTCGCTTGTTTTGGTTAGAAAAAAGAAAGCCCCTTTTCTTTCAAAAAGAGGCCACAAAGTTACGGAATAGTGAGCAATGGCGCGACTTGCGGGTTATTCACCGCTTATGAACACATTTCGCGTTTTCGTTGAAGTGAACTAACTGCGTGTTAGCCAATTCTATACGTGCAAGGTCGATAAACTGCTTTTGCTCCTTTGTTGATAACTCGGATAATTTCATGCAGTAATCGATCTCGCCTTCGCGACCCCAGCTCGTTTTCTCGAAAGCCACGGCCGGCTTGTATCCCAGCACGAAAGCTTCGAATTTCTCCGCCGCGCGGTAATCGATGCCTTCGCCTTTGCTGTAGAAGGAGACCACCAGGCGGTAAATGGCCTCAGCCGAGTCGGCGCCAGGCGTTTCGCCGGAGGGCGTGCCTTGCGGGGCGGGTGCAGGCCCGGTGCTCGCTGTGACGGCGGCCGGTTCCTCTTTGGCGCTGCGGGGGGTGCAGCGTGTTTGAGAATTCAGCACGATGAGGGGGAGCAGTACGTAAAGAAGCGTTTTCATAGGTGTCGAAGGAAGCGGATCTGGTACGTGCGCTGCCTTCCGGATAAGTCGCCAAACGCTGTGCCAAGCGGGAATGGCAGGTTCGTGCATTTTAGCGGTTTTTGAAAGCAATGATCTGTATTTCAGTTCTGTGCAATGTTTATGTAAAGTTTTTTCCAATGCCCGTATTTATCCTCGAGCCGGATATTAGCCCGGAAAAGTCGCAAGCTCATTCACATTTACCTGTTCCAAAACCCGCGTATTTTAGTTGAAAATAATCCAACCCTGTGAATCGCCTGCTTTTTCTTTTTCTGCCCTTCCTGCTGGCCTCCTGCGCCAGCATTATCAATAACGACCTGCAAAAGATCAACGTGCGGCCCGATCCCGGCATCCGGGTGCTGGAGGTCGATTCCATTCCGAGTCTTTCCGATCTGCAGGATTCTACGGCGTACCACGTCTTCCGCAAAAAGGGCGTGTTGCGCATCATCGCCGAAACGGATTCGTTGCGGGATACCATCCGCGTGAAAAGCCGGCTGAGCCCGGTGTATGCGCTCAACCTCTGGTCGCCGGCGCTGCTGGGCTTCGTGATCGACCTGTACAGTCCGCGCCGGTTCGCTTACGCGCGCGAGATCCGCATCGCCCGCACATCCGACGGGCTCGGGCTCGCGCTCTTCCGCCCCGCGCGCAAGGATGCGCTGCACCTGGAATTCGGCTGGCAATTGTACAATCATTTTTATTTGCCCGTCTTCAACGGCAATGACCAGATACAAGGCGTGCTGCTCGGCTTCTCGGGCGGACTGCAGTACTGCTACCACGAAAAGCGCGGCGTGCTGCTTGCTGCGGGCGCGGCCACGGCGGGGAATTTTTATGCGCCGGTGGAGCGTTTCAACAATGATGCGGAATTCGATTTCGGCAATGCGTTCTTCGTTTCGCTGCGGCACCAGCACGTGATCGGGTCTTTCGAGCTCGGCTGCGGCGCGGATTTTTTGCAGACACGCGTGCGCAGGGTTTCCGGTTACGGCAAGGATGAGTTCTATTTGTATTCGCCGAAAAGCTACGGTTTCGGTCCCGAGCTCGCGCTGCATTACCGCCTCGGCCCGAACCTGCGCCTGGGCGCCGTGTACCGCACGGTGTTCTGGGAATCGCGCTACGGGAAAAAGATGAGCCCCGGTTATGATCACGCCATCGCGGTCGAGCTGAATTTCGATGGGGCGGTGTATCGCTTCCGGAAAAAGTAAAAACAAACTCAATAGCGGTGGCCTGACTTTTGCTCGATCGCTTAAACCCTTTAAGCATGAGAAACGTTTTTACCCTCCTGGTCTCGCTGCTGTTCCTCCCGGTTTTTGCGCAGGAGAAGATCACGTTCCGCAAGAAGAAAAAAGAATCCCGCACGTTCTCCGTCCCGCTTTACCAGTCATGCAGCGCACGCATGAAAAGCGGCAAACGCATAGCCGGTTTCCTCCAGTCGCAGAGCGATTCCACGCTGCTGTTCCGCGCCAACCTTAGCCGCAAGGCGACCTGGAAGCGGAAGGAGGTAAAGGCGATCATGGGCGACTCGGCGCTTTCGCACGATCAAAAGAACCAAAAGCTGCTGGAGATGATGTATCCCGATAAAGTTCCCTGCCCGTACGATTCCATCCGCCGCATGCGTTTTCCTATAGCTCCACAGAAGCTGGGCGTGCTGCGCGTGGCGGGCGGTTCGCTGCTGTTTGCGACCGGCGCTTACGTTTTTATGAGCTCGGTGATCGACAGCGACGAACCCGGAGCGCTGCAAGTTTCACCCGTGATCGGCGCCGGGGCCTTACTGGTGGGCGGCACGGTTTTTTATTTCGTGACGAACAAGATCATCCGCCCGGAGAAGTGGGAGCTCGTGCGGAAGTAAAATCATCAAACCGTTTCCGGCTTCAGGTTGTAGATGAGCGAATATTTTTTGCGCGCGTATTTCATGAAATGATCGAAGTTCAGCGCCTCGCCGGTGATCTTTTTGCAGAGCTCTTCCGCGGTGTACAATCTGCCGTGCCGGTGAATATTCTCACGCAGCCATTCGAGCAGCGGCAGCAGGTTGCCGTTCATGATCTTCAGCTCAAGGCCGGGAATTGCGTTTTGCGCCGCTTCGAAAAACTGCGCGGCGTAAAAGCTGCCCAGCGAATACGTCGGGAAATAGCCGAAGCTGCCGTGGCTCCAGTGGATGTCCTGCAGCACGCCCCGCGAGGCGTCGGGAACTTCCAGGCCTAAATATTCCTTGTAGCGCGCATTCCAGTACTCGGGCAGCTCCGCCACTTTGATCTTGCGCTCGAACAGCGCTTTTTCAATTTCGAAACGGATGAGGATGTGAAAATGATACGTCAGCTCGTCGGCGTTCGTACGGATGAGCGAAGGCTGCACGGTGTTCATCGCCTTGTAAAAATCGTCCACGCCGAAACCTTTCGTCTGCTCCGGGAAATAGCGCTGCACCAGCGGGAAATTCGCTTTCCAGTAAGCGTGGCTGCGGCCCACGTTATTTTCCCAGAGGCGCGACTGCGATTCGTGGATGCCGAGCGACAAGTATTCTCCGCCGGGCAAGCCGTATTCGGAATCGGGGATGCCTTGCTCGTACAGCGCGTGCCCGCCTTCGTGGATGCAGCTCCAGATCATCTCCGCTAAGTTGCGCTCGTCGATGCGGGTGGTCACGCGCACGTCCGTCGCGCTGAAATTCGTGGTAAAAGGATGCGTTGAAATGTCCTGCCGCCCCGCCTCGAAGTCGTAGCCCATCTGCTTCAGCAGCTCGATGCCGAGATCCCATTGCTTGTCCTTGGGATAGTGCCTGAGCATCACTTCCTGGCTGTGCGGGGGCTGCGCCGCGATCAGCTTCACGAAATCGACCAGCTTCGCGCGCACTTCGGTGAATAATTTTTCGAGATCGGCGGTGCGTGCGCCCGGTTCGTAGATGTCGAGCTGCGCATCGTAAGGATGATCCTCGTAGCCGAGCATTTCGCATTCCTGCAGCTTCAGGTCGAGCAGCTTTTCGAGCTTGGGCGCGAAGAGGCTGAAGTCGGAGGCTTTTTTCGCTTTCTCCCAGGCGAGGAACGATTCGGAGACGGCGCGGCTCATTTCTTCCACGAAGCTGGTGGTGTAGCGCAAGCTTTTTTCATAGGCGCGCATCGATTCGCGCACGTTGCGCTGCTGCGTATCGTCGAGGGAAGTATCCGCTTTCAGCTCGCGCAGCAGCTTCCCGAGCTGCGGATCGACGTAGAGCTCGTGCGAGAGGCCGGCCAGCGTAGCCAGCTGCTGCCCGCGGCGCGCGGCGCTTTTCGGCGGCATATAGGTTTCCTGGTCCCAGTTGAGCACGGCCGAGGCGTAGCTGATGTCGGCGATGCGGCGAAGCTTTTCGCGGTACGATTCGTAGGCGGAATTCGTCATAAGATCAATTGCGTTTATGTTTCAGCGCAGCCCAGGCCAGCACGGCCCAGCCCGCCAGGAAGCAAAGCCCGCCGATGGGCGTGAGCGGTCCCAGCCAGCGCCATTCCTCGATCCCCAGCAATTGCCGCGGGCCGAGCAGGTAGAGCGAGCCGGAAAATAAAATGATGCCTGCCGCGAACAATCCCGCAGCGATGTTCAGCAAACGTCCCTGCGCCGAGTGTGCGGCGAAGAGCGCAGCGGCGATGATCGCCAGGCTGTGGTACATCTGGTAGCGCGCGCCCGTTTCGAAGATCATGAGCCGGTCCGCCGACAGCTCGTACTTCTCACGCAGCGTGTGCGCCGCCATCGCGCCGAGCGCTACCGCGAGAAAAGCGGAGACGCAGCCGAAGAGCATCCATTTGCGAAGCATAGAGCAAAGTTAAGACGGAAGGAAAAGTTCCGGGTGCTGATCGCAGGCTAAAAATTAGATCGCTTAAGATCGTTCTTGAAAAGGCAACGCATTCGCGGCAAAAGGGGGCAACGCTTCGCTTGCAAAAAAACAAACGCTGCGCTGCAAAAACAATTGCTTTTTCATTAAAGCAAAAAAGGCAACCGTCGCCGATTGCCTTTTTATTTTTTGTTTGCCGCCTTTTGCTTGCCGGCGAAGCGTTGCCTTTATTTCTGCGAGCTGATATAGCTGTTCAGCTCATCGATCGACGCTTCGAACGTGAACGCGTCGTTCAGCTTGAAGTAGTTGTTCGGATCGGTCGTTTTTCCGTAGGCGAACTTCGCCCAGGTGAGCTTGGTCTCTTCGAAGCTGAAGAGGCTCATGATGTCTTTTACCTGCGAAGTGCTCATGCAGTTGCTGCTGAGGATCTGCTTGGCCACGGTGAGCTTGCTGTCCTCGAATGATTTCGACTGCACGGAACTTTTCGCGCTCGCGAAATCGCTGCTGTTCATCGGGTATACGCAGCCGGTCTGCACGGGCGCGGTTGTTCCGCCGGTATTCACGACCGTGGTGCTGCCGCCGGTGGTGGAAGTGCTCGTGGTGGTCGTCGTGGTTTGCTGCGTAGTGGTGGCGCCTGTCCCGGTGCCGGTCACGCTGATGTTCACGCCTACGCCGCCCATGTTCATTCCTACGTTCATGCCGTCGGGCGTGCCGGTGGTCGTGGTGGTCGTTGTCGTGGTGGTCGAGCCGCCGCCGGTGACGGTGCTGGTTCCGCCGGTGGTGGTCGTCGTGCTCGTGCCGCCTTCCATGCCGGTACCGGTCACGTTCACGTTCATGCCCACGTTGCCGTTCATGCCGTCGTTCACGCTCACGTTCATGCCCGTGCCGCCGGTCGTCGTCGTAGTTGTCGTTTGCTGCGTGGCGTCGCCCGAGGGGTTGAAGGTATACACCACCTGGTTCGCGGCGGGTGCGGCGATGATGTCGGCGGTGCCGTTCCAGCGCAGCTTGTATTTGCCTTTTTTGTTAATGATGGAATACGTCACTTCTTTGTTCGAGACAAAAGTGCCGCCGTCCATCATGCCCACTTTCGAATTCAGGTCGGGCAGTTGTTTGCCGCCGCTTTTTTCGAAGATGATCTTCGCGGTGTACCATTCGGCGTTGAGGCCGGTGACCTTCACGTTGGTTTCGGGTTTCTGGTTCTGGCGAAGCCCGTTCAGCACGAGCGTAAAGCGTTCGCCGTTCTCGGAGAACACCACGAGGTTGTTGTTCTGCGCCGTCAAAAGTGCGGAAGAGAAGAGCACCGCGGCGATGGTCGATAATCGTTTCATAATCGTGTTCATGATCGTTCGTTTTCAGGTTTGACACGAAGGTATTCAAGTGCTGTGCCAAGACCGGGTGTGAGTTCACAGGATCGCCCGGTCCGCAGCGAAGTTCGCAATTCTTTTCGTGCGCCGGGCAGCGCGGCATCCCTTGCAGGATAAGGCTTTGGAATACATGAAGTAAAACTTCGCGCGCAGCTTCGTGATGCCAATCGCTCGCCGGCTTCCATTCCGCCTGCTGCACGCCATGCGAATGCGCAGTCGTTCTATAAGCGGTGCTTCACACGTGCTGCGAAAATAAATTTTTCGCCGCGGTACGATTGTTGTCTTTGCCCGCCTGTTGCGTGTCGCAGCCCTTTGTTCACAAGGGATCGTGCAGCAGGCGAGCGCGATACGAACAGCCTGTAAGACTTGTTCGTAAAAAGTAAAGCTGCGGAAGTTGTGAACTCATACATTTGATCTCAGAGGTCATGAACAATTTTATACGCGAAGAATACCAACGTTTGCCGCAGGTCAGCCGCGAGCAGCTGCGCAGGCAGTTCACCGGCTCGCCGAAAATGCTGCGCCTGCTCGATCTGTTGGAGCAGCCGAAAAAATTCGGCACGTACGAAGCGGTGCACCACGTTTACGAGGAAGACACCGAAGCATTCGAGGTGCTGCGCAACCGCTACTTCAAGCTGCGCAAGAAGCTGGCGGAAGTGCTGGAGCAGGGCGGGGGAGGAGAAGCGGCCGATGCGGGCGTATCGCTCATGCCGCTGGAGCAGGAGTTTTACCGCTGCCGCACGCTGGTGCAGAACAACCATTTCCAGGAAGCGCGCCGCCGTCTCGAAAAGCTGGTTTCGGAATGCTGGGAGCGCAACATTTTCGAGCTGCTGCCCGACGCGCTGAACCAGATGCTCTTCTGCAATTTCGCGATGAACATTTTCCGCGACAACAAGCGCGTGTACGATCAGCTCGCCGAAGCGAACAGCCTGCTCAACAGCCTGAACGAGCAGCGTCTCAGCGCCCGCCGCGCCTATGAAGAAACCTTGCTGAGCGGCTACGAAAAGGCGCGTCCCTTCGTAGCGCGCCTGAAAACGATCGCGCTGCAGCACAAGAATTATCCGCGCTTCGAATTGTATTACCAGTTCACCGCTTTCACTCTCGGCACCGGCTCGCGCGGCAACGATGTGCGCGTGCTGGCGCGGCACTGGAACCGCGTGCAGGAGCTGCTGAAAAAATATCCCGACGTGCCCGCCGCTTTTTACGAGCCGCACTCCGTCGAGATGATGCAGTCGTACCTCTACACTGCGCAAGGCTTCTACGCTTTCCAGCGCGGCGACGTGGAGGAATGCCACCGCTGCTTCATGCTGAGCTGGGACATCCACGACCGCACGCCCGGCCTGCGCATCCGCCGCACCGACAGCCAGTTCGTCAATCGCATCGCTATCGAAGTTGCCACCGGGCGCTTCCGCGAAGCGCTGCAGACGGCCGAGCAGATGCTGGAGTTTTTCAAAGACCAGCGCGAAGAAGAGAAACGTCTGAAAGCGTACGCCGAAATGGTGCAGGTCTACACGTACGCCTGGCCGCAGCTCAAGCCGCACAACGCGGAGTTCCTGCTCGGCAAGCTCGACGAGTACATCAAAGTGCAGCGCCGCGACAACCTGCCCACCTACGGATTGAATATCGGCCTGAAAGCCGTGTTCCTGCTGCAGCTGGGCGAGCCCGCCAAAGCCGCCCGCCTCGGCCGCATGCCCGAAACGCGCGAAGGTTTCGAGCGCACGCAGGTGCCGGTGTACAATGAGATCTTCGACCTGGCAGGAAAAAAAGCTTCACCGGAAAAAGTGGAAGAGCTGCGGAAAAATATCCAGCAGCTTTACGGGAAAGCGAAGGAAGCGGGACTGATCTATGCGCTGAAGCGCGCGCTGGCGCTGGTGGATCTGCTGAGGTAATTCACAGGATCGAAACCCCGTTCGCATCCGTCGTCAGCACTTCGCTCATGTAATCCAGGAACGGGCGCATCTTCTTGAACGTCGCGTTCGCCTCTTTCAAAAAATTTCCGCTCAGCACTTCTTTATCGCTGAAATTCCTGACGAGCAAAAATTGCTTGTGGCGGATCAGGTCGATCGCCGGATCGCCCTTGCTGAAATTTTTCGGTGCGGTTTTCACCTGCTCGCCCTGCAAGGTGCCGAATGTTTCGCGGAAAGCTTTTGCACTCGTGATCTTGCGGAACGGCTGCGCATCATACGCGAACTCATCGCGGATGCGTTTCAGATCGTGCGGCTCCGGCCCCCAGAAACCGCCTTCCGCAAACGAGTTGCCCGGCTCGATGTGCAAATAATAGCTGCCCCTTCGAAATTTCTCCGCGCGCCTGAAGAAGATTCCCCAGCGCGTTTGATACGGCGATTTTTCTTTTGAAAAGCGCGTATCGCGGTAAATGCGCAGCAGGCTCGCTTTGCCGCTCGCCGTTTCGATCACGTCGTGCTTGTTCATTTCTGCAAGCAGCGCGTCGGCGAAAGCGATCAGGGCTGCATGTTCCTGCACGTAACGTTCCTTGCGCGCGTTGACCAGTCGCGGTTGTTGTGCTTTTTGAGCTGCTTCAGGAATTCGAAGCTGGAGGAGGGAATAGTAGCTTTGCTCATCGCGGCAAAGGTAAAACGCATTCTGTCACTCCGGGCGGCAAGAAAAAAACAAGACCCCGCTTTCGGCGGGGCCTTGACATTGTGCAGCAGGCAGAACTCACTTTTGCCGCACAAACCTGAAACTTTGCACCTGCGCGCCGTACAGCGTGACGAGGTAGATCCCGTCGGCATACGGCGTGAGGTCAAAGCTCAGCGAGGTGTTCCCGTTGTTCTCTATCGTTTCAAGAATTCTTCCCGTGTGATCGAAGAGCACGATGCGCGTGATCGAAGCATCCGTCCAGCGCAGCTCCACCCGATCGCGCGCGGGATTCGGGAAGAGGCTGACGCCGGCGTTCGCCGCCGCGGGATCGATGCTGCTGCAGATGTCGACGTAGACGTTGTAGCTCGCGTTCGCGCTGCAGCCGTTCGCATCCGTGTACGTATACGTCACGCTCGACCAGCCCAAGCCGGCCTGCGCCGCGTCGAAGCTGTTGCCGTTCACGCCGGGGCCGCTGTACGTGCCGCCCGCAGGCGAGCCGCCGCTGAGGAACACCGGCGTCTGGTTGAAGCAGAAGGTGTCCATCGGCATGCTCAGCGTTACGTTGGGTGCAGCGTTCACAGTGACGGTAATCGATGAAGTCGTGTCGCTGCACGAGCCGTTGGAGACGATCGCGTAGTACGTGCCGCTCTGCGTCACCGTGATCGCGCTGTCCGTTGCGCCGTTGCTCCAGTTGTAAGCTGTTCCGCCGGATGCGGTGAGCATAACGTCGCTGCCTTGGCAGAACGTAAGCGGGCCGCTCGCGCTGATCGCAGCATTGGGAAGCGGGCTCACGGTCACCGTGATCGCGGATGAAACGGATTGGCACATGCCGTTGTCGACAGTGACGGAATAATTTCCGCTTTGATTGACGAGAATGCTCTGCGTCGTCGCGCCGTTGCTCCAGAGATACGTGTAGCCTGCCGGTGCGCTGAGCGTCACGTCATCGCCCTGGCAGAAGCTGAGCGGGCCGGAAGCCGTCACGTTCGCGGAAGGCATGGGATTCACGACGACGGTCATCGAGGCCGTCGTGTCGCTGCAGGAGCCGTTGGAGACGATCGCATAGTACGTGCCGCTTTGCGTGACGGTGATCGCGCTGCCGCTTGCGCCGCTGCTCCAGGTGTACGAAGTGCCGCCGGAAGCCGTCAGCGTCACGTCACCGCCTTGACAGAACGTGAGCGGTCCGCCCGCGCTGATCGCCGGTGCGGGCACCGGGTTCACTGTGACGGGAATGCTCGCCGAAGAAGTCTGGCAGCCGTTCACGTCGCTGACGATGACGGAATAATTTCCGCTTTGCGTGACGAGAATGCTTTGCGTCGTCGCACCGTTGCTCCAGAGGTAGGTGTAGCCGGCCGGCGCGCTGATCGTAACGTCGCCGCCTTGACAAAATGCCGTCGGTCCGGATGTGCTGAGGCTGGCGGGCGGGGGCGTGTTCACCACCACGTTCAGGCTTGCAGACGTATCGCTGCAGCTGCCGTTGGAGACGATCGCGTAATACGCGCCGCTTTGCGCGACGGTGATCGCAGCGTTCGTTGCGCCGTTGCTCCAGAGATAATTCGTGCCGCCGGAAGCCGTGAGCGTCACGTCGTCGCCTTGGCAGAAGGTCAACGGTCCGCCTGCGCTCACGCTGGCAACAGGAACGGTGTTCACCGTTACGTTCGTCACGGAAGAGTTCGCGCTGCAGCCGTTCGCATCCGTCACGGTAACGGAATAGCTGCCGCTCGCGTTGACGGTGATGTTCTGCGATGTTGCGCCGTTGCTCCAGAGATACGAAGCGCCTGCGCTCGCGCTCAGCGTCACGCTGCCGCCCTGGCAGAAGCTCAGCGGGCCCGAGGCGGTGACGGAAGGCGTTGCGGGAACGTTGATGAAGACCGTCGCCGTATCGCTGAGGTTCACGGCGCCGCAGCCGGGCTGCTGCGCGGAGATGGTGATGCTGTTCGCGCCGCTGCTCAGCGTGCCGGTGTTCACCGTGAGGGATAAATTGCCGGTGCCGCTGGACGCGCTGCTGACGGGATTGCCGTTGTAATACGCCGTGTAGCTCACACCGCCCTGCGCGTTCTGCACGGTCACCGTCGCGCTGCTGCCCTGGCAAACAACGCTGCCGGTGCTGGTGAGATTCGTCTGCACGGTGTTGTTGTACACGGCGATCACCGGCGTGCGCGGACCGCTGCAGCCTGCGCTGGTGACGATGCTCACGTAAAACGTATCCGTCGCCGTGAGGTTGTTGATCGTGTACGTCGCGCTGCTGCTCAGCGGGCTGCCGCCGGTCGGATTCGCGTACCAGGCGTAACCTGTGCCGCCGCCGGCCGTGAGCACCGCGTTGCCGCTGCCGCACACCGTGTCGTTCACTGTCGAAGGCGCGGGCGGGAGCGGGTTCACGACGACGAGATTCGTTTGCGGCGCGGATACGCAGCCGTTCGGGTTGGTGATCGTGAGCGAATATGTTCCCGCATGCACGCTCGTCACGTTCGGAATGACGGGCGGGTTCTGCAGCGCGGAGCTGAAGCCGTTCGGGCCGGTCCACGCGTACGTTGCGCCGGTGATCGCGGGTGAAGTAAGCGTCAGCGTTTCGCCCTCGCAGAGCGGGTCGTTGGAGAAGGCCACGCTCATTTCGTTGTACAGCGTGCGCGCTTCGTCGGCGTTGAGCGCGCGGTTGTAGATGCGCACTTCGTCGATGCTGCCGTCGTAGGTCACGCTGCCGAGGCCGTTCGCCTGCCTGCCGATCTCCAGGTTGGTGATCGTGTTCGTGATCACGCCGGAAGCTGCGACGTCGGCGGTGAGCACGCCGTTCTGGTAAATTTTCAGACGGTTCGCGCCGAAGGTGCACACGATGTGGTGCCAGGTGTTGTGCGGCACGTTCGTGTTGCTGTTCACGACGGTTGCCCCGTTCACGCGCCAGCGCACGCGGTTCATCTGCTGTCCCGCGCCGATGTCGTAGTAGCTGTCGAGCCCGCTATACAGGCCGTTGTTCTGCCACTTGTTCACCAGCGGCGTGTTGAAGCCCCAGTTGCCCGGCGTTTGCCTGATCCACATCGAGATGGTCACGCTGTTGTTCAGCGCCTGGAAATCGCC
>Ga0196978_1000402_pt1 | contig 22310 bp, 20 predicted proteins | sample S3v_2013CmetaG_FD_155491 | JGI IMG/M metagenome (GOLD analysis project Ga0196978, IMG submission 155491) | Soil microbial communities from Anza Borrego desert, Southern California, United States - S3+v_20-13C | ecosystem: Environmental > Terrestrial > Soil > Desert | place: USA: California... | reverse complement strand
GAACCCTCGACAAGCTCGTCGCCCGCTACAACAATACCCCACGCAAATGCCTCGGCTTCCAAACCCCAGCCGAAACCTTCCTCCAACCGTTGCACTTCAAATGTGAATCCACACCCGGATCAGGTCCGGGGTGACGGTAGTGTAGTCGGAGGGGACAGTCATAGTGACTGTCCCCTCCGCCTACATGCGGCCCTGTCGGAAGGACTGGGTCCCGGCCTTCGGGGGGAAACGATTCAGCTTCAGCCGGACGGACCCTAAAGCCCGACATCCTCGAGGCTCAGCAGGGTGGCGTTGCCGCCGGCGCTGGTGGTGTCGGTGCTGGTCACCCGCTCGGTGCAGAATCGCGGCAGGTAATGCGGCCCGCCGGCCTTCGGGCCGGTTCCGGAAAGGCCCTCGCCGCCGAACGGCTGCGAGCCGACGATGGCGCCGATCATCGAGCGGTTGACGTAGAGGTTGCCGACCGTGCCGGTCTCCTCGACCGTCTCGGCGGCCCGGGCGATCCGGCTGTGCAGGCCCATGGTGAGGCCGAAGCCGCTGGCATTGACCCGCCGCACCGTCTCGGCCAGCCTGCCGCCCTGCCAGGTGGTGACGTGGAGCAGCGGTCCGAACCATTCCTTGCGAAGATCCTCGACGGCGTCGAGCGCGATCAGGGTGGGCGGGACGAACAGGCCTTCCCGTGCTCCTGCGGAAGCAGGAGCCCAGCCTCCACCGCCGCTCTGGGTTCCTGCTTCCGCAGGAACACCAATGGTCTTGATCCAACGGCCCCGCATCGCCTCCCGATGGGCCATGAGCTTGTCGAAGGACGGCCGGTCGATCACCGGCCCGACGTCGGTGGCGGGCTCGGCCGGATCGCCGACGACGAGCGTGTCCATCGCTCCGGTCAGCATCTCCAGGGTCCGCTCGGCGACCTCCTCCTGAAGGACGAGCAGGCGAAGCGCCGAGCAGCGCTGACCGGCCGAGCGAAAGGCCGAGGTGACCACGTCCTGCACGACCTGCTCGGGCAAAGCGGTCGAATCGACGATCATCGCGTTGATCCCGCCGGTCTCCGCGATCAGCGGGACGATCGGCCGGTCGTCGTCGGCGATCAGGGTGCGGGCGATCCGCTTGGCGGTCGCAGTCGAGCCGGTGAAGGCGACTCCGGCGATGCGCACGTCCTCCATCAGCGCCTGGCCCATTTCGGGCCGACCGACGGCGAGCACCAGCGCTTCCTCGGGGATCCCGGCGCGATGGGCGAGGCCGACGGCGTAAGCGGCGATCTCCGGAGTCTGCGAGGCGGGCTTGGCGACGACGGCGTTGCCGGCGGCGAGCGCCGCGGCGACCTGGCCGAGGAAGATGGCGAGCGGGAAGTTCCACGGCGCGATGCAGACCCAGACTCCGCGGCCCTCCATCCGGATGACGTTGCGCTCGCCGGTCGGCCCGGGAAGCTCGATCGGACGCAGGCGGCTGCGCGCCTGGGCGGCGTAATAGCGGCAGAAGTCGACCGCCTCGCGCACCTCGGCGAGGGCGTCCGGGATCGTCTTCCTCGCCTCCTGGACCGCGATCCGCATCAGCATGTCGCGGTCGCGCTCGAGCAGGTCGGCGAGTCGGTCGAGGCAGTCGGCCCGCTCGTCGACCGGGCGCGACGACCAGTCGGCGAAGCCCTTGAGCGCGCGCGCGACCAGTTCGTCCGCCGGCGCTCCCCGGCGGAGGCCGGCGTCCAGTCGGGCTCGGGCATCTGGACCCCGGCTTTCGCCGGGGAGCGGTAAGGCCACCGCCTTCGCGACCCGCTCGAGCTCGGTGCGGTCGTTGAGGTCGATGCCCGCGCTGTTCCTTCGCTCCGGCATGAACAGATCGGGCGGAAGCGGGATCGACGGATGGCGGCTGCCGCCGACGGCGGCGATCTTCGCCACCGGATCGGCCAGGATCTGCTCGTCGGTCAGATTCTCGTCGGCGAGCTGGTGGACGAAGCTCGAATTGGCGCCGTTCTCGAGCAGGCGCCGGACGAGATAGGCGAGCAGGTCGCGATGGCCGCCGACCGGGGCGTAGATCCGGGTCCGATAGCCCTGCTCGCGGACCAGCTTCTCGTACAGCCCCTCGCCCATGCCATGGAGCCGCTGGAACTCGAAGTCGCGGCTGTCGCCGGCCCATTCGAGCAGGGTGGCGACGGTCAGCGCATTGTGGGTCGCGAAGGCGGGGTAGATGTGCGTCGCCGCGAGCATGTCGCGGGCGCAGGCGAGATAGGAGACGTCGGTCGCCGCCTTGCGGGTGAACAAGGGATAGTCGGCGAGCCCCTGCTCCTGGGTGCGCTTGATCTCGGTGTCCCAATAGGCGCCCTTGACCAGCCGCACCGCGATCCGCCGCTTCGTCCTCGAGCCGAGCGCCTCGGCCCAGGCGACGGTCGGCCGGCAGCGCTTGCCATAGGCCTGGACCGCCATTCCGAGCCCGTCCCAGCCGGCGAGGGCGGGCAGGCCGGCCACCGCCTCGATGATGTCGAGGCTCATCTCGAGCCGCTCGCTCTCCTCGGCGTCGATCGTCACCGGGATTCCGAGCCCGGCGGCGAGGGTCGCCAGCGCTCCGACCTTGTCGACCAGGTCCGGAACGCAGCGTCCATATTGCGCGACCTCGTAGCGCGGGTGGAGCGCCGACAGCTTGACCGAGATCGAATGCCCCTCGCCGGGCGCCGCCCCGACCGCCCGGATCGCGTCCTCATAGGCCCGGTAGTAGCGCTCGGCGTCGGGGAAGGTGCGCGCGGCCTCGCCGAGCATGTCGAAGCTGGCGGTGAAGCCGGCATTCTCGCGCTTTCGCATCCGCTCGGCGGCCTCGGCGATAGTGCGGCCCATGACGAAGATCTCGCCCATCATCCGCATCGCCGCTCCGACACCCTGGCGGACGAACGGCTCGCCGACCCGCCCGATCAGCCGCTTCAGCGCGCTCGCTTCGTCGCTCTCGCTGACCAGCGCCCGGCCGATGACCAGGCCCCAGGTCGCCGAATTGACCAGGGCGGAATGGGAGCGGCCCTTGTGCGAGCGCCAGTCGCCCTCGCCGAGCTTGTCGGCGATCAGGCTGTCGGCGGTCTCCGGGTCGGGCACCCGAAGGAAGGCCTCGGCGAGCGACAGCAGGGCGACCCCTTCCTGGGTGTTGAGCCGATATTCCTGGAGGAACTGGTTGACCCAGCCGCGCGCCTGGGCGGAGCGAAGCTCGGCGAGCATGGCGCGGGCGCGGGACTCGACCCGGGCCCGCGAATCGGCGGCGAGGGCGGCGTCGGCGAGGAGCGGCGCCAGCACCTCGGGCTCGGGCGCCCGGTGAAGCCGCCTGATCGCGGCGCGCGCATTTGCCGTAGCGTCCGCCATAAACCTGTCCTCGCGGGGCTTGAGTCTCGTGTCGCCGTGCCTCTAGACGCCGCTCATGCCCACCGCCAGCATCGAAAAGATCAAATCCCGAGTCGGCGAGGAAGTCGGCGTGTCGGACTGGATCCTCGTCGACCAGGGCGCGATCGACGCCTTCGCCGAGGTCACCGACGACCGCCAGTTCATCCATGTCGACCCGGAGGCGGCGGCGAAGACGCCGTTCGGCGGCACCGTCGCCCACGGCTTCCTCACTTTGTCGCTGCTGAGCCGGATGGCGGCCGACGCCATGCTTCGCCCGGAGCGGGTCCGGATGGGAGTCAATTACGGCTTCGACAAGGTCCGCTTCATGGCGCCGGTGCGCTCGGGCAAGCGGGTGCGCGGCCGCTTCCGGCTCGACCGCTTCGAGGAGAAAAGGCCCGGCCAGTGGCAGTTCGTCCACCAGGTCACCGTCGAGATCGAGGGCGAGGACAAGCCGGCCCTGATCGCCGAGTGGATCGGCCTCCTCTTCCTGTGAGCCGGATCGCCCCCCTGGAACGGCCGTTCCCCGGCTTCTTCGAGCAGGCGATGGCCGGGATAATGCCGCCAGGCGCGGAACCGCTGACGCTGTTCCGGAGCGTGGCGGCCTCCCAGCGGGCGTGGGAGAAATTCTCCGCCGGCTCGCTGCTGGACAAGGGGCCGCTTCCTCTGCGCGAGCGCGAGATCGTCATCGACCGGACGACGGCGCGCTGCGGCTGCGACTACGAATGGGGAGTCCATGTCGCCCTGTTCGCCGAGCGGGCCGGGCTCACTGCGGAGCAGGTCGCCGACACCGCCGCCGCCTCCCCCGACCCCGCCCTATGGAGCGAGCCCGAGCTCGCCCTGCTGGCGACGGTGGACTCGCTGATCGAGCGCAAGCGCCTCGACGATGCTGAATATGCGCGCCTCGCCGCCGACCGCCCCCAGGCGCAGATCCTCGAGATCGTCCAGCTCGTCGCCTTCTATCACGGCGTCGCCCTGATCTGCGGCGCCCTCGACCTTCAGCCCGAGCCGGGCATGCCGACCTTGCCTTCGACAGGAGATTGACCATGGCCACCCGCGACGCCGTCATCGTTTCCACCGCCCGGACGCCGATCGGCCGGGCCTATAAGGGCGCGTTCAACGCCACTCCCTCCCCGACCCTCGCCAGCCATGCGATCAAGGCGGCGGTGGAGCGGGCCCGGATCGACCCGGCCGAGGTCGACGACGTGATCATGGGCGCCGCCCTCCAGCAGGGCGTGCAGACGACGATCGGGCGGACCGCGGCGCTTCGCTCCGGCCTCCCCGTGACCGTCGCCGGAATGTCGATCGACCGGCAATGCGCTTCGGGCCTGATGGCGATCGCGACCGCGGCCAAGCAGATCATCGTCGACCGGATGGACGTCATGGTCGCCGGCGGAGTGGAATCGATCAGCCTCGTCCAGACCCCGGAGATGCGGCTCGGCCCCGACCCCGAGCTCCTGTCGATGCACAACGGCGTCTACATGCCGATGATCTCGACCGCCGAGGTGGTCGGCAAGCGCTATTCGGTGAGCCGCGAGCGCCAGGACGAATATGCGCTCCGATCGCAGCAGCGCACCGCCGCCGCCCAGGCCGCCGGCCGCTTCGACGAGGAGATCGTGCCCGTCACCGCGAGGATGGCGGTCAAGGACAAGGAGACCGGCGAGACCTCGATCAGGGAGGTCACCATCGCCAAGGACGAGGGCAACCGCCCTGAGACGACGATCGAGGGCCTTCGCGCCCTGCAGCCGGTCATGGGCCCCGAGGCGATGATCACCGCCGGCAATGCCAGCCAGCTTTCCGACGGCGCCTCGGCCTGCGTGCTGATGGAAGCGGGCCTGGCCGAGCGGCGCGGGCTCGAGCCGCTCGGCCGCTACCTGGGCATGGCCGTCGCCGGCACCGAGCCCGACGAAATGGGAATCGGCCCGGTCTTCGCCGTTCCGAAGCTGCTCGACCGCTTCGGCCTCGCGGTCGAGGATATCGGCCTGTGGGAATTGAACGAGGCGTTCGCCGTCCAGGTCCTCTATTGCCAGGACCGGCTCGCAATCCCCGACGACCGCCTGAACGTCGACGGCGGCGCCATCTCGATCGGCCATCCCTACGGCATGTCCGGCGCCCGCCTGACCGGCCACGCCCTGATCGAGGGCAAGCGCCGCGGAGTCCGCTATGTCGTCGTCACCATGTGCGTCGGCGGCGGCATGGGCGCGGCGGGACTGTTCGAGATTCTGTGAGGCGCCGGCGCGAGTCGCTGGTCGGGACGCTGCGGATCAACGCCCACGCCGTGTGGCTCGCCTCGCGCGACCCGCGGGCGCCCCTTCACGCCCGCGCTTTCGGGCTGTTCGTCGCGGCCTACGCGCTGTCGCCGATCGACCTCATCCCGGATTTCATCCCCGTCCTCGGGCTTGTCGACGACGCCCTGCTCGTCCCGCTCGGAATCTGGCTGTTCCTCAAGATGCTCCCCGAGGGGCTGTTCGAGGAGCATCGCGCCTCGGCAAGGGCGGCGGCCGAGCGCCCGCGAAGCCGCTGGGGCCTCGTCATCATCCTCGCCGCCTGGGCCCTGCTCGCGCTCGGCGCCTGGCGGCTGCTGCGCTGGAGCTATGCCTAGAGCGTGATCATCTTTCACAGAGCCGCTCATCCTGAGCGGGGCTGGATTGAGCTAGGGCGCTATCGGGCCAGCTTGACCCAAGCCCGCTCATCCTGAGTAGGGACTGAGCCTGGCGAAATGATCAGGTGAAACATGCCCCCGGCATGTTTCAGGATTGTCCGGGGGACAATCCGACCGCTCATCGTATCGAAGGACGGTCCTTCGATACGCCACTTCGACTTCGCTCAGTGGCTACTGAGGATGAGCGGTTCTTTCAAAATTGATCATGCTGTAGACCATCTAGAGCCGGGCGCGGAACGGGCTGAAGTCGGTCCGCTCGTCATAGACGTCGATGCCCTCGCTCCGCTTGAGGAAGCCGACGGCGGCGTAGGTGACCGGGGTCAGCAAAGCCTCCCACGCCACCTTCAGAGCCCATTGGGTGAGCAGGACCGGGACCAGCGTCTCGCCGTCCCACAGGCCGTAAAAGGCGAGCGGATAGAAGATCAGGCTGTCGACGCCCTGGCCGGCGACCGTCGAGCCGATCGTCCGAAGCCAGAGGTGGCGGCCGCGGGTCCACACCTTCATCCTCGCCAGCACGTAGGAATTGACGAACTCGCCCGCCCAGAAGGCGACGATCGAGGCGAGCACGATCCTCGGAACCTGTCCGAAGACCTGCTCGTAGGCGGCCTGGCCGGGCCAGTTCTCCGCCGGCGGCAGCGCCACAACGACCCAGGCCATCAGCGCCATGAACAGGAGGGCGCCGAACCCGGCCCAGATGCAGCGGCGGGCGCGGGCATAGCCGTAGACCTCGGTGAGCACGTCGCCGATCACGTAGGAGACCGGGAAGAAGAGGATTCCGGCGCCGAACGGCCAGCTGCCGAGCCCGGGCAGGTCGATCACCGCGACCTTGCCGGCGCCGAGCACGTTGGAGAGCAGGAGGATGGTGACGAAGGCGGCGATGACCAGGTCGAAATGGCGAAGCGGCCGCCCGGCCAGGGCCGCCGCCTCCACCGTTCGCACGCCCGGCTCGTTCATGGTCGCGGTCAGAGACCGTAAAGGCCGGTGCCGGCCAGGCTTGGCGCCGCCTTGGCCATGCCGGCGGAGTCGCGGCCATAGTCCCTGACCATCTCCGCCTGGGCTTCGAGCTTCGCCTTGTCGAACGGATCGCCCTTCTCGTACCGGTACATCGCCTTGGCGTCGAAGCGGCAGGCGACGAACTCGCGGCCGTAGCGCAGGTAGAAGCGCGCGACGCCCAGCGTCTGATACTGCCAGACGTGGGTCATTTCGTGGATGAACAGCGACTTGTGGGCGTGGCTCGAATAATCGGCGACCGGCTCGCCCTTGCAGAAGATCGTCCTGACCAGGGTGATCGCGTCGTTCCTGTCGCTTAGGAAGGCGAGCGCGGCGGCGGGGTTGCCGCCCGCGCCGTGGCAGATTCGGACCCGGTCATAGTCGATCCGGTCCCCGAACGCCTTCCTGGCGAGCGCGACCTCGCCTTCGGTCAATGCCCTTCGCGACGATTCCGCCATCCCTGCCCCCCCTAGCGGCCGGGGACCGACCATAAGCCCTTGCGCCCGGAATCGGAATTCCGATCTTCACCGTTCCGGGCTAAGGCCTGAGGCCGCGCGCCCGTAGCTCAGTTGGACAGAGCACGAGCCTTCTAAGCTTGGGGTCGCAGGTTCGAATCCTGCCGGGCGCGCCAGTTTTCCGCCGTTTTTCTTTTCGGGTGATGCGAGTCGAGCGACGATGCGCGTCAGTTGCCTTGCTCGGCCGATTGCCAGCCGAGCCGTTCCGCATCCTCGAACGCCCGCCGGTTCAGGTCGGCGAGCATCCGGTAGCGCGATTGCAAGGTGGGCGGGATCGCGGCCGGCGTTGGAAATCTGTCCAGGAACACTCGCTAAGAAAAGTCTTCGTGTGAATGTCATAGGCGGTAATCAGTGTCCGATGCCTGTCGCGACGATGCTATTCTTCGCTGGGAAGGTCAGGCCGAGTCACAGCCCAAAAGGTAGTCGCGACGACAGGCCCGCTAGACACCAACATCAACGCAATCGTCGTGTAGAGCGAATTCCAGTCCTTAAATGATGTGCCCAAACGAATAAGCGGAATGAATAGTATGACAAATGTTGCAACTGACGACATTACTATTCCGCTGATAACGTAATGCCATAGTAGGTTCTTGCGGCTTTTAACAAGCAGATAAGCCACCGGCGCGCCAAAAATAAAAGATACCGGATACGATACAGGGAGTATCATAGTGGCGCCTTGGACAATATCGGGTATTTCACGAATTATCGCAAGTGTAATGATAGATAGAGCTAAAAGGGGAGCCGAGGGAGCTATCAACGCTCCTATCAGTGGATGTCGGCGAGTTCTAAGCAGCCTGCGCATATAGCGACTAGAACCTGCCAGGGTTAGCCAAACAGGGGTCGCGGGGCCTTGGCTGATCCAAGCGGGGCGGAGGCGCCATTCCTGGCCAAGCCCAAGTATTGTTTATAGCTCCAGCAAAGGGAGCCCCTGGTCGCTGCGGCTCGCCGTTGCCTTCGCCAAAATTATGAATGACTGAGGTGCCGTTGGGACCGGCGGTTACCTCTCTAACGACGATCCCATTACCTAGATCGTGCCCCGGTAACGTGGCATTCACGACGACTTGGTTTCCCGTGACCGTGTTTGTAGTCGTGAAGGACATCACAGGATTGTCATCAGCGAAGGGAGCGAGAGGTCCCGGCGTTGCATCGTTCCTAGTGCCTCCCGGACTAGCAGGCGACGGACTGCCGGGCGTTGGGTTGTTTCGAATCCAGGCGCGCGTTTCGAAGGCGTTCCTCGGCGCCACCTTGTCGACGTGATATTGGTGGTAGTCGGCCGCAAAAGGACTGGTATTTTGAAACCCGTTCGGGGTTCTGAATGTAACGTTATAATTGTTGGTTATGCAGGTCGTAGTTCCATTCTGCGCGTTGATGCATTCCGTTCCGGTCGGATCGATGCCGTTGATCGGATCATTTCCGACGTAGGCATAGAGATTGACCTGGTCTTGATATCCGACAGGATCAACCTGCAGAAAACGGGCAACCGCCGGCGTCGACGTCCCCAAAAATATCACTGCCGCGCCGAGCGAAATTGATGACGCGCGAAGCACCGGATTAGCCATGGAATCCCCCTGTGGTCGGGAGACATAGTGCACGGCCTACCGCTCGGGTCAATCGCGAACCGACGCCGGTCCTTGCCGGTATCACGCTTCTTCTTTCGGTGAGGCATTCTCGGCGCTGTGCAGATTGAAGCGGGAGAGCCGTGATGCATCGAGTCCTTTGGCTTTTTCTATTGCTGGCGCCCGCTTCAGCCGAGTCTCAGCAAGAGGCTCAGCCGACTAGGGCGATGCGGTGCGAAACCGGGCCCGTCACAAAGACTTTCGGCGCGACGGAATGGATCGTCTACAGCTGCGATGATGGGGTATCGCTCGTAGTAGTTTCTGCACAGGGGAATCCGGCATTCCCCTTCTTCTTTCACCTCCGACCCAATGCCGGATCGTATCAAGTCGTCGGGGAAGGCAATGGCGACCAGAGAGCGAGCGATGCCGCTGGCCGGGATCTTACAGAACTCAGAGCGGCTGAGATCGCAGCCCTTCTCGCTGAGACCAAGGCAGCCGCATCAGGCGATAAATCGCAAGCGAGTGGATTAGGTCCCTCTCCCCGAGAAATGCCCGGTGCGCCGAGTCTGCCCCAAGCAGGACCGTTTTCGCGGAATCCTGATTGTTACCTTGAGTCCGGCTAGGTAACACATAGGTAACAAGTGCTGGGATTTGCTGAAATCGCGTGGGACGCTATGCGATTGATTTCAAAGGAAATGGTACTTTCTGGGACGCCCTGAAATAGCCCCTGACGGAACTTCTAAGCTTGGGTCGCAGGTTCGAATCCTGCCGGGCGCGCCAGTTTTCCGCCATTTTCTTTCCGCGCGATGCGTGTCGAGCGACGATGCGCGTCAGTTGCCTTGCTCGGCCGATTGCCAGCCGAGCCGTTCCGCATCCTCGAACGCCCGCCGGTTCAGGTCGGCGAGCATCCGGTAGCGCGATTGCAAGGTGGGCGGGATCGCGGCCGGCGTTGGAAATCTGTCCAGGAATTCGGCCTGCAGGATCTTTCCGAACGCGGTGCCCCTTTTGACCATCGTGAGGGCGTCGCGAGGATTGGCCGTGAGGATCGCGTCGGCAACGTCCACGACGTCTCCGTAGCGCCGCTCGCGTTCGAGATATTCGAGCACGGTCGTGGCCAGCAGCGCAACGCCCTCGGCCCTGGACAGTGCTCGCATATAGAGCCCGTTCCCGATCGCCCGATCGGTCATCGGCATGGTCTCGCGATACCATTCGTCACTGGCGAAATGTGCACCGCTTGTCGTCTCGATGTTGGTCGGCCCGCGCTCAGGGTGGGGGAACCGGACAAATACGTGCAAGGGAGCCACGACGAAGCTGGCATCCAATCCCACCCGTTCCGCAACGATCATGAACAGGGCGGGCATCGAGACGCAGTTGCCCAGCCGGGTGCGCAGGTAGGTCGACAGAAGCTTGTTCTCGACCCTCAGTCCGAACGGATCCGAATGATCGTAGCCGAATGGCCGATTGCCGTTTCCAGGGTCCGCGTTCGTAGATGACCCTCCGAATGGCGGCGCCCTTGTAGGGAGCAGTCGGATTGGGGCCTGCCATCTGCCGGACCGCATCGACGAAAATCCCGATCTCGCGGGATACGGCCGCCGGAGCCGGCGAGATGAGACCGTCAAGCGCCAGCTTTGCTTGGAGATAGCTGCTCGACGAAGAGCGGCCGATGATCAGCGCCACGTTGGTCGCGATGCGGGCGACAGGCTCGGCGATAGCGCGAAATGGCATGCCGACGAAAGCCATCGCGCTGCTCGCCAAAACCGATCGTCGAGTTAAGCCATCCAAAGGCAACTGACCTTCCAGCACATGACGCGACATGCCGAGGATTCAACTCAGCTACTTTTCTCAGATGGGTGAGCCACATTCCAAGTTGGAACCCGGCGTCAGCGGGAGCCCTCCGAAAGCAGCATGTCCGTGACCCGCGCGATACGCTGCTGTGAAACGTCAATACCCATATACTCTTCGGCCCACTCAAGATATTTCCTGATTCGAATTGGGTCGGCTCCCCGGGCAAGCATCGAGGTGAGTTCCTGTGCATAGCCTGCATATTCCAGGTCGGTGTCGGGGTCAAAGCTTTCGAGGCCGCTGAGCCCTACCGGGTCCCAAGCAGTGTTCAATATTCTTAGGACTGATGCTGAAGCAGGCACTTCATTCTCCGATTAATTTCCCGGTCGAACAGTTATTACGCCGCCACGGGAATTTGTAATAACGGTCAGATTATTCCTGCCTTAACTTAGCGCATAGCTGACCGTCAGGGTCAACTGTGATCCGACGTCTGGCGCGATCCGCCAGCACGCTTCTTATTTCAGTGAAGCATTCCCTGCTCTATGCCGACTGCAGGCGGGACGCGGGAAAGCCGTGATGCATCGAGCCATAGGGTTGTTCCTGTTGCTCGCGCCCGCTTCGGCCGGGTCTCATCAAGAGGCCCCGCCGCCCCAGCCCGTGCGCTGCGAAAACCGGGCCGATCACGAGACGTTCGGCGCGACGGAATGGATAATCTACAGTTGCGATGACGAGGTGTCGCTCGTGGTCATTTCTGCGCAAGGAAATCCGGCGTCCCCCTTCGTTTTCCATCTCAGGCGTGGCCCGCAATCCTATCAGGTCGTCGGCGAAGGCAATGGCGACGAGGGAGCGGGCGATGCCGCTGGCGCCGATCTTGCGGAGCTCAGCTCGGCCGAGATCGCGGCTCTTCTCGCCGACATCAAGGTGGCCCAAGCTTGGGGTCGCAGGTTCGAATCCTGCCGGGCGCGCCAGTCTTCCGCCTGTTGCCCAGGCGCGCGCCGGTACCGGGCGCTCTTCCCGCCTCAGCCGCCGATATGGGTCTGGGCGACCATGCAGTAGAGCATCGGGATCGACAGGATGAGGTTGGTCCGCGACGCCATCATCGCCGTCGAGGCGGAGCGGGCCTTGGCGGAATCGTCGGCGGCGACGATGCCGAGCGCCCTTTTCTGGTTCGGCCAGATGATGAACCAGACGTTGGCCGCCATGATCAGGCCCAGCCACATGCCGATGCCGATCGTCCGGAAGCCCTCCTGAAGGGTCAGCGCATCGACCACGTAGCCCGACATCTGAAGCTCGGCGACGAGCAGGCCGAGGATCACGGTCGCCAGCGCCGACCAGCGGAACCAGAACAAGGCGGCCGGAGCGATATATTTGGACACGCCCGGCTTCAGCTCGAGCGGAACGCTCGGCATGGTCGGAATCTGGACGAAGTTGAAATAGTAAAGCAGGCCGATCCACAGGATTCCGGCGAAGACGTGGAGGAAGCGAAGCCACTGGGCCCAATATCCGTCGAGGCCGATCGCCTCCTGATGGAGGCCGAACATCGCGGCCAGCAGAAGCACGACGCCGATCCCAAGCGCCAGGTGGAAGTTGCCCAATATCTTGGCCATTGCACGCTCCCTGTTCGATGCGGCTCGACCCCTAGCCGATTTGCCGCCTTCAATCGAGCCGCCACATGATGCTCTGCTCGAGCGGCGTCCACAATCCGGTGCGGATTCCGGCCGCCCGGAGCGCCCGGCCGGTCCATTCGTTGCAGGTGAGGATCAGGCTGTAACCGCCATTGGCCTCGTAGAACATGTCCCAGTCGCGATAGCCGCGGCCCCTCAGCGGGATGCTGCGCCCGTCCGCACCGAGTCGGAAGCGCGCGCTGATATAGTCGGCGAGTCGGCGATATTGCGCCGGGGTGAGGACGATCGGGCGCTGCCACTCGCTCGGGCGCGGCTCGTGCTCATGCTCGACGTGGAGCAGGGTGGTTCCGCTCCCGGCGAGAGCGCTCACCGCGGTGTGGAGGCTGAGGTCGCCCCAAGTCGGGGTGTTGAGGTAGAATTCGCGGTTGCCGTAGCCGATCGCGACATGGTCGCCGGCCCCGTAGCGAGGATCGCGCAGATGGTCGGCGGGAGCATAGCGGCTCCAGTCCATCAAGGCGTTGACCTTGGGCATCATGATCCAGGTATGGACGCCGTTGGTGCGAACGAAGATGGTGACTCCGCGGTCGGCCTCGCGCCAGGCGACGTTGGCGGGCACCGCTCCGAGGACGAGGGCGGCGAGCAGGTAGGCGAGCGGGACGGCGACGAGGCCACCCACCACCCTGACCAGGATCCTCGCCGCCCGCCGCGCCGCCGACTTGGTGATCATGGCTTGTGCTAGCCCGGCCGGACGAGGACAGAAAGGGCCATGAGAGCGGATCTCGAGACCATCTTTCGCGCCGGAGTCGCCGCCTGCCGGCCCGAGCGGGTGCTTCCCGCCCACCTGCCGAGCTTCGAAGGGCGAGTCTTCATCCTCGCCCTCGGCAAGTCCGCGGCGGCGATGGCTCGGGTCGCCGAGACCCATTATCGGGGCCAGGCCGAAGGCCTGGCCGTCTCCCCCTACGGCGTGGCGGACGCCCTCGAGCGGGTCGAGCTCATCCACTCCGGCCACCCCCTGCCCGACGAGGCGAGCCTGGCCGCCGCCGAGCGCCTGCTCGAGCTGGCGAGCGGCGCGGGCGCCGACGATCTCGTGCTCGTCCTGCTCAGCGGCGGCGCTTCCTCGCTCGCCTGCCTGCCGAGCGAGGGGCTGAGCCTGAGCGGGAAAAGGGCGTTGACCGAGAAGCTGCTTCGGTCGGGGGCCGAGATCGGCGAGATCAATTGCGTCCGCCGCCACCTGTCGCGCTTCAAGGGCGGCCGGCTGGCGCTGGCGGCGCGCCCGGCGCGCCTGCTCGCGCTCGCCATTTCGGACGTCGCCGGGGACCTTCCGGCCGACATCGGCTCCGGCCCCACCGTCGCCGATCCGACCACCGTGAACGATGCCGAGGCGGTGCTTCGCCGCTACGGGCTGGAGGCGCCGGCGGCGGCCTGGTCGGAGACTCCCAAGCAGGTCGATTCGGACTTCCGGATCGTCGCCCGGCCGGCCGACGCGATCGCCGCCGCCGCTCGGGAAGCGCTCAGGCTCGGCTATTGCCCCGTCCCGCTCGGCGAGTGCCGCGGCGAGGCGCGGGCGGTCGGCCACGCTCATGCCGAGCTGGCGCTGGAGGCCGAGCCCGGTTCGGCGCTGATCTCGGGGGGCGAGCTCGTCGTCCGGGTCACCGGTGCCGGGACCGGCGGGCGCAACCATGAATATGCCCTCGCCGCGGCGCTTCGGCTCGGCGGCGCCCCGGGGATAGCCGGGCTCGCCGCCGACACCGACGGAATCGACGGCAATAGCGGCGCGGCCGGCGCCTTCTTCGGAGGCGAGGTCGGGAAAGGCGCGGCGGCCGCGCTCGAAGGCAACGATTCCGGCGGCTATTTCGCCCGCTCCGGCGGCCAGTTCGCGACCGGCCCGACGGGCACCAACGTCAACGACTTGCGGATCATCCTCATCGCTCCCTAAGGTCCGGCGATGGGCGAATGGACGATCGGCATTCTCGGCGGCTCCGGCCTCTACGAGATGGACTCGCTGGAGGGCGCCGAGTGGATCGCCGTCGACACCCCCTGGGGGCCGCCGTCGGACTCGCTCCTGACCGGGCGAATCGAGGGCGTGAAGTTCGTCTTCCTGCCCCGGCACGGCCGCGGCCACCGGATCCCGCCGAGCCAGGTCAACGCCCGCGCCAATGTCGACGCCCTCAAGCGGGCCGGCTGCACCGACATCCTGGCCCTCTCGGCGGTGGGATCGCTGAAAGAGGCGCTCGCGCCCGGCCGCTTCGTCGTCGTCGACCAGTTCATCGACCGCACCTTCGCCCGGGAGAAGAGCTTCTTCGGCCCCGGCCTGGTCGCCCACGTCTCGATGGCGGACCCGGTCTGCCCCCGCCTCTCCGCGCTCGCCGCCGAGGCCGCCGAAGCCGCCGGCGCCGGGGTCGCCCGGGGCGCCACCTACCTGGCGATGGAGGGCCCGCAATTCTCGACCCGGGCCGAAAGCCTTCTCTACCGCTCATGGGGCTGCGAGGTGATCGGGATGACGGCGATGCCCGAGGCGAAGCTCGCCCGCGAGGCCGAGCTGCCCTACGCCCTGGTCGGGATGGTGACCGATTACGATTGCTGGCGGGAGAGCTCCGAGCCCGTCCAAGTGGCGGAGATCGTCGCCCAGCTTCACGCCAACGCGCGAACGGCCCGGCGGCTGATCGTCGAGCTGGCCCGGCGGCTTCCGGGCGAACGCGAGGCCTCTCCGATCGACACCAATCTCGACACCGCCTTGATCACCCCTCCCGAAGCGCGCGATCCGGCGATGCTGGCCAAGCTCGACTCGGTCTGCCGCCGAGTCCTCCAGCCTCGCTAGCGGGAAACTGGGCCCCGGCCTTCGCCGGGGAACGGTCCGGCGGGCCGAACTCGCAAGTCCGCTGACCCCGCGCGCCCCTGGCCCGCCGGGGTGAACCCTGTTCCCCGGCGAAGGCCGGGGTCCAGGAACGGCGTGGAAACTGGGCCCCGGCCTTCGCCGGGGAACGGTCCGGCGGGCCGAACTCGCAAGCCGGCTAACCCGCGCGGCCCTCGCTCGCTGGCGGGGGCTCGAACTTTCGCTGGCGGATCCAGCGGCTGGCGATCAGCTTCTCGCCGCGGGTGACCGGCAGCCCGGCATGGCCGGCGGCATCGTCGCGGCGGCCGCTGGAATCGGTGTTGCGGAACAGGAGGGCGTCACCGACCCCGCCCTTGAGCTTTCGGCCCGGGGTCATGAACAAAGTCTCACCGCCTTCATAATCGTCGTTGAGCCAGACCAGCATGGTCAGCGCGCGCTGGTTGGCAAAGCCGGGGATCGCGTCGAAATGCGGCTTATATTCCTCGCCGGGCCGGTAGCGAAGCACCTGGAGCGGCTCGCCTTGCTCGACCGTGGTGCCGCTCGCCGCGGCGATTCGCCGGTTGAGGCTGTGCACCGCCGGATTTTCCAGCGGCCAGGTGAAGCCGACGCCGTCCGAGGTGCGCACGGGATCGCGCACCTGGCGGCCGGTCCGCCGGTCGACGACGACGGACGGCTCCAGCATCGGCTCGGCGGCGCCGATCAGGTAGCGGCATTCGGCCTCGCTGAAGAGGCCCCGGAACAAGGTGAGGTGCGGGCGCTCGCCGAGCTGCTCGCCGGCCGGGACCGAGACCGGATCGCCCGTCGGAGTCAGCGCCATGGCCTCGATCACGTCGAGCTCGCGGCGCGATCTTCGGTTCACCCTGGCCAGCCCCCGGAGCAAAGCGAGGCCGCGCTGCCAATCCTCGCCGCTGGCGACGAGGTTGCAGTGGATCACGGCCGCATCGAGGCGCCCGGCCGCTCCGGCCCGGCCGAACAGCTCGCGCGCCCCGCGCAGATCGTGGCCGAACAGCCGGGCGGCGGCCTGGTCGAACAGCCGGTCCGCCTCACGCATAGAAGCGCGCGATCCGTTCCGGCGAGACTCCGGCGGCATAGAGGCCGAGGCAGGCGAGGTTGCGCGCCGGCCGCCCGATCCAGCCGTCGCGGCGCCACCGTTCGGCGCTGGTCCGGGCCTCCTCGTCGAGCACGGTGAGGCGCCGGCGCCCGATCCGGCGGACGAGATCGACATCCTCCATCAGCGGCAACGGGCGATAGCCGCCGACCGCCTCGTAAAGCCGCCTCGAGACGAGCAGGCCCTGGTCGCCGAACGGGAGCCCGAGCAGGGCCACCCGAAGCGCGACGGCCCGCTCGATCAGCCGCGCCTGCCAGGCGCCGTCGGCGAGCCGGAAGCGGAAGCAGGCGGCCTTGGCGGAGCGGGCGATATGGTCGGCCGCCGCGGCCCGCCAGCGCTCGCCGGGAATCGTGTCGGCGTGAAGGAACAGCAGCCAGTCGCCCTTCGCCGCCTCGGCCCCGGCGCCGAGCTGAGCCCCGCGCCCCGCCGGCGAGCGGACCAGGCGGGCGCCGGCGCGGTCGGCCATGGCGACGCTCGAGTCCGATGAACCGCCGTCGACGACGACGATCTCGTCGGCGGCCTTCATGCGCTCGAGACAGCCGGGCAGATGCGCCTCGGCGTTCAGCGTCGGGACGACGACCGAAAGCATCTCAGCCCGAGCAGCTCGCGCCGCCGAGCGCGCAGAAGCGCGCGCAATGGGGGTGGTTGAGCGACACCGGGCGCATCGCCTCGGCCAGGGTCTCGCCCATCGCGAAGCGCTCGTCATGGGGCAGGAGGGTGCAGGCGACGACGTGCGGCCTCGCGGCGCCCTTCGCCTTGACCACCATCCGGCTCGACGCGCACATCATCGCCGCGGGATCGACGTGGAGCACGTCCCAGCAGCCCTCGCTGATCTCCGGGACGTCGGCCGAGCCGTCCATGGTCGGAAACAGGACGAGATGGTCGACCTCGACCCCGAGCCGGCGAAACAGTTGCCCGTAGCCGGCGCGCGCCTCGGCCTCGCCGCCGAGCCGGCGGCCGGCGACGGCGACCCGGAAGCCGGCGCGGGCGAGCCAGGCCAGGCCGTCCAGCGCCTTGGCCCAGGTGCCGCGGCCCCGCTCCGCCTCGTGAAGGCCCTCGCTATAGTGATCGAGGCTGACCCGGACCACGACCCGGCCGGCATGTTCCGCGGCGATCGCCGCCAGCGCCGGCTCGAACCGCCGCATCGGCCGCATCGCGTTGGTCAGGACGAGCAGCTCGAAGCCGCGCGCCAGGGCGGAGCGCATCATCGCAATCATGTCCGGGTTCATGAACGGCTCGCCCCCGGTGAAGCCGATCGCCCGCGTTCCCAGCGTCCGGGCCTGGTCGAAATATTCCTCCGCTTCGGCAAGGCTCAGATAGGCCAGCGCATCGTTGGTCGGCGAGCTTTCGATGTAGCAGGTGCGGCAGGCGAGGTTGCAGAGCGTGCCGGTGTTGATCCACAAAGTGTCGAGCCGCTCCATCGCCACGCGGGCTCGGCGCTCCCCTTTCGCGGTTCGGTCCGGATCGCGGAACTTGGCCGGATCGAGCGCCCGAGCGTCGGCCAGCTCGAACGGCGACCGAGGGGCGGCGGGCATGTCCATGGCGCCGACCATAAACCGTCAGCGCGCCCGGCTCCACACCTCCCGAAGCCGCGCCTCGCGACCGCAATTCCAGCGGTAGAAGCGGTAGCGCAGCGGGTTCTTGCGATAATAGTCCTGATGATATTCCTCGGCCGGATAGAAACGTGCGGCGGGCAGGATCGCCGTGGCGACGGGCCTGCCCAGCTGGCGTGACGCCCGAGCGCTCGCGGCCTGCGCCACTCGCCGCTGGGCGGCGTCGGCGACGAAGATGGCGGAGCGATATTGATCGCCGCGGTCGCAGAACTGGCCGCCGCCGTCGAGGGGATCGATGGTTCGGAAGAAGCGCTCGACCAGGGTCGCGTAGCTGACCCGGGCGGGGTCGTAGACGACGCGCACCGCCTCGATATGGCCGGTGCCGCCCGCCGAGACCTGGCGGTAGGTCGGGTTGGCGGTGCGTCCGCCGCTATAGCCCGAGGTGGTCGAGATGACGCCGGGGATATGGTCGAAATCGGATTCGGTGCACCAGAAGCAGCCGCCGGCGAACACCGCCGCGGCGGTGCTCGCGGCCGAGGCGCGCTGCGCCGGCGCCTCGCCCGATCGGCTCGACACCATGCTCGCCAGGGCCGCGCCCGCGCCGAGCAGCAGGAAGAGGAGGAGCAGCTTGCCCATCGGCCGGCTCACGCCCGCGCCGGGACGAATTTGAGGGCGACTCCGTTCATGCACCAGCGTTGCCCGGTCGGACGCGGTCCGTCGTCGAAGACGTGACCGAGATGGCCGCCGCAGCGGCGGCAATAAGCCTCGGTGCGGGTCATGAAGAGCGTGTTGTCGGGCCGGGTGCGGACGTTGCCGTCAATGGCCCGGACGAAGCTCGGCCAGCCGGTCCCGCTCTCGAACTTGTCCTGCGAGCGGAACACCGGAAGATCGCAGCCGGCGCAGACGAAGGTGCCTCGGCGATGCTCCCGGTTGAGCGGGCTCGTGCCGGCCCGTTCGGTGCCCTGCTGGCGAAGCACACGATATTGTTCCGGAGTCAGCCGGCGCCGCCATTGCTCCGGCGTCAGGTTCACCTCGAACGCCTCGGCGGAGGCTTCCGAGCCGCGTCCGGCGACGAGGGCGGCAATGGCGGTGGCGGCGGCCGCTCCGGCGGCGCCGAAGAAGGTCCTTTTCGTCATCCTGTTCGTCATCCCGAATTCCTTGCTGTCGGTCCTATTTCGGCCGCGCCCGCTTTCAGGTTACACCGGCGCCCGGAGAGATCGAACTGGCCATCACCGACACGCAGAGCGATTCGAGCTGGGAGGCGCTGCTCGCGGCGGCCCAGCGCGGCGACTCGGCGGCCTATCGCCGATTCCTCGAGGCGATCCTGCCGTTCGCCCGAGGCGTCGCGCGCAATCATCTCCCTTCGCCCGACGCGGTCGAGGACGCGGTCCAGGACTCGCTCCTCACCCTCCACCGGGTCCGCCACACCTACCAGCCGGGGCGGCCGGTCCGGCCGTGGCTGGCGGCGATCGTCACCCGGCGGGCGATCGATGCCGGCCGAAGGCGCGGGCGAGTCGGCGCGCGCGAGGTCCACGATGCGCAGGCCTATGAAACCTTCCCCGCCGCCGAAGCGAAGACGCTGGAGAGCGCGGATAATGCGGCCACGGTGACGAGGATGATGGCGGAGCTGACGCCCAGGCAGAAGGAGGCGCTTGAGCTCGTGAAGCTCCGGGAGATGACGCTTGCCGAAGCCTCGGCTGCCTCGGGCCAGTCGATCGCCTCGCTCAAGGTCAACGTCCACCGGGCGATCCGCAAGCTCCAGCGCGGCTTCGGCGGCAGGGCGCGATGAGCGACCATTCCACCGAGTCCCTGATCGAGGCCCTCGCCGCCGACGCCCGCCCGGTGACGCCGCTGGCGCCGCCGCTTCGGCGGGGGCTGCTGACCCTGGCCGTGCTCGGCCTCGCGGGCGCCGCCCTGGTCGCGGTGGGCGGCGATCGGGACGGGCTGCTCGCCCGCTATTCGGGGCGCGAGACCCTGATGATGCTGGAAATGGCGGCGATGCTGCTCACCGCGCTGCTGGCCGTGCTCGGCGCCTTCGCCCTTTCGGTGCCGGGCGGGCGCCGCGGCTGGATGGCGGCGCCGCTTCCCGCCTTCGCCGCCTGGCTGAGCCTCAGCGGGATCGGCTGCTATCAGGACGTGGCGAGGCTGGGCCGAGCGGCCTGGGGCTGGGGCCACGGCGCCAATTGCCTGGTCTTCATCATCGCGGCGGGCTTGCTTGTCGGAGCCCCGCTGCTCTGGCGGCTGGCCCGTGCCCGGCCGGTCGAGCCGCTGCCCGTCGCCCTGCTCGGCGGTCTCGGAGCGGCGGCGCTGGCGGCGCTTCTCCTGCAGTTCTTTCACGCCGCCGCGGTGACCGTCGTCGACCTCGCGGTCCACTTCGCGGCCGTCCTGCTCGTCGTCGGGCTTGCCGCCCTGTCGCGCCGCCGCACCCTCGCGCCGGCATGAAGCGGATCGCCATCCTGGCGACCGCGGTCGCGCTCGTCCTGCTCGCCTTGTGGGCCGGCGTCGGCGACCTGCTCTCGCTCGACACGCTCAAGGACCGGCGCGAGGAGCTGGCCGAGATCGTCGAGCGCCGGCCGCTGCCTCTCGCCGCCCTCTATTTCCTGATCTACGTGGGGGTGACCGCCCTATCCATTCCCGGGGCCACGATCGTGACTCTGGCCGGCGGGGCCGTCTTCGGGCTGGTCTTCGGCGTCGTCCTCGTCTCCTTCGCCTCGGTGCTCGGCGCCGTCATCGCCTTCCTCGGCTCGCGCTACCTGTTCCGCGGCTGGGTCGAGAGGCGCTTCGGGCGGCGCCTCGCCGCGATCGACCGCGGCATCGAGCGCGACGGCACCTTCTACCTGCTCTTCCTGAGGCTGAACCCGGCCGTCCCCTATTTCCTCGTCAATCTCGGCATGGGCCTCACCCGGATCGGGGTCCTGAGGTTCGCCCTGGTCAGCCAGATCGGAATGCTCCCGGCGACGATCGTCTACGTCAACGCGGGGACCCAGATCGCACGCATCCGCTCGGTCGGCGACATCGCCTCGCCGAGCCTGATCGGATCGCTGATCCTGCTCAGCCTGTTTCCGCTGCTCGGCAAGTTCACCGCCGACCGGCTCAAGAAGCGCCGGATCTATCGCGGCTGGCGGCGGCCGCGGCGCTTCGACCGCAACCTGATCGTGATCGGCGCCGGCGCCGGCGGCCTCGTCACCAGCTACATCGCGGCGGCCGCCCGCGCCAAGGTGACCCTGGTCGAGGCCGGCAAGATGGGGGGCGACTGCCTCAACACCGGCTGCGTCCCCTCCAAGGCCCTGATCCGTTCGGCCCGCCTCGCCCACGAGATGCGCACCGCCGGCCGCTACGGCCTGACTCCGAGCGAGCCGGAGGTCAGCCTGTCCGCCGTGATGCAGCGGGTGCGCGACATCATCCGCGAGATCGAGCCCGCCGACAGCGTGGAGCGTTATACCCGCCTCGGAGTCGACGTTCGGGCCGGCCACGCCATGCTCGTCGATCCGTGGACGGTCGCGATCGACGGCGAGCGCCTGACCGCCCGCTCGATCGTCATCGCCGCCGGCGCCGAGCCCTTCATCCCGGAGATCCCCGGCCTCGCCGAGGCCGGCTATCTCACCAGCGATACGATGTGGGACGCGCTCGCCGGGCGCGACTCGCCGCCCGCCCGGTTCCTCGTCATCGGCGGCGGGCCGATCGGGGTGGAGATGGCCCAGGCCTTCGCCCGGCTCGGCTCGCGGGTCTGTCTGGTCGAGGCCGGCGACCGCATCCTGCCGCGCGAGGGCGCCGAGGTTTCCGCGACGATCGCCGGCCTGCTCACGGCCGAAGGCGTCGACATCCGCACCGGCCACGCCGCGGTCCGCTGCGAGGACAAGAGGCTCGTCGTTCGCGCCGGCGCCGAGGAAAGCGCGATCGCCTTCGACGACCTCCTGGTCGCGGTCGGCCGAAGGCCGCGCCTGCGCGGTTACGGCCTCGAGGCGCTCGGCATCGACACGGCGCGGCCCTTGGAGACCAACGGCTGGCTGGAGACGGCCTTTCCCAACATCTATGCCGTCGGCGACGTCGCCGGCCCCTATCAGTTCACCCATGCCGCCGCTCACCAGGCGTGGCACGCGGCGGTGAACGCCTTGTTCGGCGGCGTGAAGCGCTTCCGGGTCGATTATTCGACTCTGCCCTGGGTCACCTTCACCGATCCCGAGGTCGCCCATGTCGGGCATAACGAGGAGAGCGCGCGTGCCGCCGGCATCGCCTATGAGCCGGTCCGCTACCAGCTCGAGCGGTTGGACCGGGCGGTCGCGGAATCGGCCGGGCACGGCTTCGTGAAGATCCTCGTCCAGCCCGGGAAGGACGGAATACT
>Ga0196978_1000396_pt1 | contig 22443 bp, 26 predicted proteins | sample S3v_2013CmetaG_FD_155491 | JGI IMG/M metagenome (GOLD analysis project Ga0196978, IMG submission 155491) | Soil microbial communities from Anza Borrego desert, Southern California, United States - S3+v_20-13C | ecosystem: Environmental > Terrestrial > Soil > Desert | place: USA: California... | reverse complement strand
CCCAGGATCACGCAGGTCTGGGTATCCGTACCAAGCGGCGCCAGCGCAGTCGACGGTGCCCGGAAGCTGGAGCAACGCGTCAGCAGCGTGCGCATCGCCAAGAGGTCCAGCATCGCGACGCGGCTGTCCCGCACCGCAGTGGGACCGCTGAGGGTCTCCTGCAGTTCCTCGATCTTGCTACCGATGCGACTCACGATCTTCTTCACCGCGGAGTCCGGCAGCTTGACGCTGCGGTAGGTCTGGATAGCGGTGCTGATTGAAGTGGCAAGTTCGTAGATCTCGACGTGCCGCTCCTGGGCTCGGACCCATGCCGCTCGAATCGTTTCCTTGAGCTCCTCACCGGTGGGCACGACGTCGTTGTCCACCACGACGTTCTTCACGAGCTCGGCCTTGATGTAGCGCTCCACCGACACGCGGAACCGCTCGATCCCCGGGCCCAGGGAACCAGAGACACCCTGGGTGCGGCTGTTGAACGCGGTGTTGAGGTCCACGATGGCGGCCTCGGCGTTGACGAGTTCCGTCACCGGGCCCAGGAGCTTTGCCTGCCGGCTGGCGCTTGGTGCGGCTTCGACGATCGTGCTCATGTCGGCTATCTGCTCGTTCAGCAGACCCGTGAGCTTGTTACTGGCGAGCCAGATCACGTAGTAGTAACTCGCAGGCTCCAGCAGCAACGCGGTAGCCACCAGATCATAGACCTGCTCCTTGGCGCCCAGCGTGTCGCGGCTCCCGGACTTCAAGCGAGCCATCGACACATCGGTGCTCAGGTAACGCCGGACCGCCTCGTCGACTTCCTCGTCAGTGAACATCAGATGTCTCCGGAGTTGAAGCGCTTGATGTCGGCAGCGGTCAGCTCGAGGGCCTGGCGTCGAATCGCGGACGGGTCCAAATCGAGGTACGCGCAAATGCCCATGAAGGTGTAGCCGCCTTCAGGACCACGCAGCGTCGCAAGATCATCGAACAGCCAGGAGGCTGCCTCGTTCCACAGCTTGAACTTCTTGGGGTCAGCTTCTGTGGTGTCGCGGTACACCGCGAAGTCCAGGACAGAACGGCGAATGATGGCGACGAGAAGCCGCCGCGAGGAAAGCCCTGGCTCAGGTGACGGTGATGGTGGCTGCGCCACCACTGATACCTGGATCGGGTGAGTGGACGATCGAGGTGTCTCGTCGCGTTGCTCGCAGTGTCGTCGTGCCCGTCGCAATGCCATGGATGGTAATACGGTCGCTCAAAACCTCAATTGATGCAACTGAAGGATCGTCGACGCTGTAGCAGACATCCTCGCTGGCGGTGCCTGTCAGCTCCTGGTAGTTCGTCGCGAGGACCTCGACTGTGACGTCGAGCTCGTCACCGGCGTCGACCTCGAGCGGGTCCACGGAGTACTCCACGGACGCCACCACGGGGAACAATAGATCACCCATGTTCACCGAGGCACGATCCGGAACCACGACCTCACGCTGGATGTTCTCGTGGCTCTCGACCGTGGCCTCGTACTTGCCATTGCGGTAGAGATCGACGCTTACGAAGCCCGTGGCGTCGGTGCGCACAGCGACACGCTCCCCCAGCACCGTGTCGTCACCGACGAGCAGTGGATTGAACAGCGGGATGAAATGGATGTCGATGCCTTTGCGCGGCTGGCCATTGGGACCCTTGACGTAGCCACTGGCCCTGCAGAGGTTCGGATTGATGGCCTGGGGCAAGACGAACAGAGTCGCCGGCACAGCGAAGTTGTTGGCGCCGGTCGAGGCAAGAGAAGGCGGCGAGTACACCGCGATCAGACGCGGCGACGTGATGGAGCCGCCGTTGATGAAGAAGCGAAGCTGGTACTCCGTCGGCACGGTATCGCCGTCCAGCGTCACTTCGACGATGCCGGGCTCCACGGCACCGGTAACTCCTGACGTGATCAGGTTGATGCCCGCGGCGTCATAGACGCGAACGACAACATCGTCCACCGGCTGAGGGACGACCTGGTCATCTTGAACCAAGATCCGTACGGTCTCTAGCGCCACGGGGACCTCCTACCGTCCGATGCTGGTGAATGTCTTACCATGGCCCGAGGCGTCGTCGCCCTTTTGGACCGCGCTCGACGAGTACACGGAGTCCGTCTGTTTCTCCTCGTTACGGCGCTCACGTTTCAGCAACCGAATGACCTCGGCGGCAAACGACTCGAAGAACGGCTGCTTGAAGCGGTGCGACATAGGGCCCTCAGCTGGTGCGTATCGCGAAGTCGACGTTGAACTCCTGGATCTCGAACTCGTCGCCGGCCGCGAGATCTGGATCCAGCAGGTCCACGAGGTCCCCTGTATCAGGGATCGTGACCCTGCGTGTGAAACCCGCCCCCACCACAGAAACGTCCACGGTACTGCCGCGGATCAGACGACACGACGCAAGACCTGAGCTGTCCGTCTGCATCGAGATGCTGTTGCGGAAGATCCCCCACAGCAGGGAGCCCGCCGTAACGAGGTTCGGCATGTTGACGTTGTGCACGCTGATGGTGCGCCGGCACAACGGCTTTCCGTCGTGCCCCGCAAGCCGGATGAAACATGCGATCGTTTCGGAGTACGGCACGCTGTTCGGGCGTGTCGACGACAGCGCGATGCTCAGCGGGGCCACCGCACCGTTGGAGCTGTTACGCAGCTCGACTTTGTAGTAGAAGTCCGGGTGCGAGTTCTGATCTGTGAAGCTGTACTCATGGACGCCAGCGCTGAGCGCGACATCGGCCCCGAGACCCACAGCCGCGGCTCCAGTAAGAAACCCAAGATAGGGGGCCGCGTCGCACTCCAGCACCTCGAGCGACGCACCGGTGCCGGTGGCCACCGTAGTGATGCGAACTTTCCCGCCAATGTCGGCCGCCGTGATCAGCGCCGAAGCACCTTCGATAGCAGTGGCGGCCTGCGCAGAAGTCACCGGATCGGGATCCGAGAACGTCACGTCGACGTCGGTGGCGCCGTTGACCCGCAGCTTCAAGGTCTTGCCGTTGAGCTGATGTGGTGTCAGTGCAGTACCTGTCAGAACTGCCGGCTGTACCGACGCACTGGTAGCTGCCTCGAACGAGCCACTGTCTCCTTCACGGCCACGGTACCAGCGGATCCTGTTGTACGTCAGGAGCGCGGCAGCAATGTCTACGATCAGATAGACCTGCGGGAGTGGCTGGTTGGTGACGACCGGCATGCCCGCAGGATATCACCGAAGCCGGGCGCAGAGTAGCAGTCAGAGCTCTGCAAGCTCGAAGTGCATTGCATCCTTGCGGCTGAAGAAGCCTCCCCAGAGCCACCCGCGCTCCTGCGCGATATCGACGAGGCGCTGCACCGATCCTTCCTTACCCACCTCCGGCGGCACGACCCCCAAGCCGTTCCACTTGGCGTTGATGTCGAATGCGGAACCCCAGGCGTGCGCGCTGAGCGTGCCCTTCGTGGTGCCGCGGACCAGGCGCGCCGCGTAGCTGCCGTTCCAGGTCTTGATGTCGCCGAGGACGCCCGCGACACGCCACGCGTCGATCAGTTCCTCGAACTTCGGCGCCACCAGACGATGCAGCACCGCGACATCAGCACCAGGCAGGGCGGCCAGCTCATGAGGCAGCTGGATCGTGACGAGGTTCTTCTTCACCCAGTCATCGGTCACCACGATCTTCTCGGGATTGTCCGGCACCGGGGTGCGCTTGTACTGAAAGGCGCCAAAGAGGCGATTGCGGCCCGCGGTTGCCAGCGGCTTCACGGTCTGTACCAGCTGCATACGATCTCCTACAGTCCTGCGAGGAAGCTCGTGATGTCGTCGATGACGAGCACCTTGGCCTTCTCGACGTTGCCCTTGGAAAGTTTCATGGCACCCTGGCGGCCCTTCACGACGTTGCGAACGAAGTCCGCCTCGTTCTGGGTCGCCTCGGTTTCCTTCTTGTACCAGTCCTCGAGCGCGTCGGTCAGCTGATCCAGAAGATCGTTGCGCTCCTTGACTGCGGGGTCCGTCGCCATCGGACCATCATAGCAAAAGAAAAACGCGCAGGGGGTCTCCGGCATAGCCGGACCTACCTGCGCGCCCTGAACTGTGTGCAGGATATTACCCCTGCTCGCGCATAAGTCCTCCTACATGAAGGTCTCTACTCGGGCTCTTACGGCGTGATCAGATCGACACCTACGGAGCCCCACACGGACTAACCGACGTGTGACACCTTCTTATAGCAGAACCTACTCGCCTTTCGCGATCGTAGGGGTACCGAGTGCTTTCTCTCTCCGGATCTTTTCCGCCCACGCGTCAACGATATCCTTCGCTTCCGAGAGCCCCAGTCCCGTTCGCTGTCGGACCGCTTTGATCACATTGATCTTGCTGCCGCAAGGATCCAGAAGCACACGCAGCTCTTCGTCCGTCAAGGGATACTGCGTGCAGACAGTATCGCTCGACAGATCGAGGCGTGTTGCAAGAATATCCGCTGCGTAGTGCAGCTCCGCAGCCCGAAGAATGCGAACTGCTTTTGATACCTGCTGATACTGATCATTCCGCATGATTCCCTCCATCTGCTTATAGAGGAAAATCACTCACCTTTGACGATCGGCGCGATGAGCGACTCGACACGGCTCTTGATGCGGTAGGCCTTTGCCTGGGGCACACCCAGGGTCTTCGCGATCTGCTTGATGGCCATGCCCTGGCCTTCGGGCGGAAAGTGCAGCTCGGCAAACTGCACCTCGATCGGTTTCATCTTACTGCGCGCCAGTTGGAACGCATCGTGCGGCCGAAGCCGCGCGGTGTCGTCCTGGAAGTCGACGCCCATGTCGGTGTAGACCTCGGCACCGAAACCGCGCTGCATCTTCTTCAGCTTCTTCGTCGACCAGCCCAGGCGGCCCTGCAGCTCGGCCAGCGTGGGCTCGCGCCCCAGCTCCTCGTGGAGCTCGTTCTTCGCGTTCTCGAACGGCTGCCTGGACTCCACGTCTTCCTTCGGCATGTAGCGCTCATTGCGGTTCGCCGCGACGAAGTCAGTGACGCGCTGGAAGTTCGTCGTGATGTGCGTCGAGAGCTGTGTCCCGCGCTCCGGGTTGTAGCTCTGCAGCGCGCGCACCGTGGCGTTGCGCAGTTCGTTGTGCAGCGCTGCCCGTGGGATCGATCCACCCAAACCGGTGAGCCGCTTCGTGGTCTCGCTACGGATCAAGGGATCCACGGACTTCAGCAGCGGTGCCAGGTCCTCGGCCTTGCGGCCCCCACTGTGCCAGGCTTGCCACAGCTGCATCTCCTTACCACGACGACCCCGGAGCTCCTTGTAGCGCTCTTCTTGCTCCGCTGTGCGGAGCGGCTGTGCCTTCTTGATGAAGGCCTCGACTTCTTGCGGCGCGGCTTTCTTGGCCATGGTTCCCTCCAAGATCTGATAGGGGATCAGAGGCCCGTTTTGAAAACGTTGATCGCCGTCGAAAGGCTGCGCCGTGGATTGATTGCCTGAACCGAAGAAGCGGCGCCGGGTGCCTTCAGCGCGTGCGGCGTCTGCATACCGCTGAACCGCCCGACGTTCTTCGACTTGCTGTTCACCTGGCCCATGGCCGCCTGCTTCACAGCCTCGGCGAGCTGCTCAGCGACCTTCTTCAGCGCCTTGCGGCCCTTCTTGCTGCGCAGCGTCGGCTTGCCCTTTTCTGCCGGGGCACGATCCGGAAGCTTCTTGATGTCCTTGGTTTCGTGTGCCCATTCGAGGGCCTTCTCCTTATCGATGCCCGGGATCACACCGGCGAAGAACGCACGTTGCTGGCGCTTGGACTTGAACGGCATCTCACACCTCGAAGTCGAAATCTGGCGACGCCACCGGTTTCAGCGGGAGGCGACTCTGGGCGGGCTTCTTCTCCGCGATCTTGGCGACGTTGCGCAGCGCTGCACGGATCTCTGCGGCGCTGAGCTTGCGCCGCCCGGTCAGAGCGCTGACCTCGTGGGCGAGCTTCTTACCGAGGCTTGCCTTCTTGGGCTGGTAGGCCTTGACAGCGTGGGCGCACCCGCAGTCCTTGTCCGCTGCGGCCTTCTTGCGACGCCAGTGTGCCTTGACGAGATGCGACAGCGCGCCGCCCTTGGCAGCGATCTTGGGCTCAGGCTGATTCAAGAACTTCGTGACCTTCTTCTTCGCCTGCCCAACCTCGAGCCCCTCTTGCACCGCACGGATCCCGCCGCCACCGGCGACGCCCTCAGCGACATGCCGCGCAAGATCTCCTCGGTTTATCGAAGTGAGCCCTTTGACGCCGGCAGCTAGCCGCTGCCCACGCGGCGCGGTCGCCATGCGCTCCGCAGCACGGCCGATGCCACTCACCACGGGCTTCAGCGCGCCCCCTGCAAGCGCTGCGTTGCGATACCGTGCCACACGCGTCCGGGGATCCTGCTGCAGAGTGCGGGCCGCGTCGAGGGCTTCGTTGACCCGCACCTCGGCGGCGGTCTTCTTTCGCAGCCGTTCGATCAACGTCTGGAGTGCCAGGGGCGGACTGCCTTTTCGCGACGATGTACGCATGGCAGCAGTGTACCGCGGTCGGCGCTGGTCGTAAACGACAGCGGTTCAGCCCTATAAGTAAGTGAGGGGATCCGATGTACAAGCAGCACAAACTACAGAGAATGAGCACGGCACAACTTGTTGATCTTCGCGATGCGATCAACAACGAGATAGAAGAACGCATCCGCAAGGACAAGTCCGAGGGCAACAGCTTCTGTAGCCAGCTTATCGGCCTTACGCCCGCCTCGGGCATCCGGGGTCCAGCACCGCGCATGGCCATGACCTGGTGCGGGGACAACACGAACAAAACCGAAAAGGCGCAGATCCTGTCTGAGCCGCGTCGTGGCGTCGGTGGTGCCCGCTGGCGCGCCTACGTTGAGCGCTGCAGGGCGCAGGACGCGGAGCGCGAAGGGGACTTGGAGGCCAAGGCCGACGCGCTCGCAAAAGCCGAAGAGTGGGACCGGATGGCCGTGGCTTGGGAAGTCATCGAGCCTCTGCCGAAACGCTGCGCGTAAGCAAAAAGAAGAAGGGGATCCCCCGATCTTCTTTTGCCTAGTCCTTGCCGAAGAACTCCTCGATCGTCGGCCAGCTATCGCGCGGACGATGCTCCGCTGCCTTCGAAATGAGGACACGACCGTTCCACACGTAGTAGAAGTAACCCAACGCGCGTGCCGCGGCACCCAACCGAGGCCACGGCATCCCTTCAGCGTAAGGCGACAGATTATGCAGCACGTTCTTCCAGTGGTGCATGCACCACTCCGCGGGCACGTGCTCGACCTCCTCGGACACGACGTCGCTGGTCGTGCCCGTACGGTCGAACGTGACCGTGACTCTCTCGCCGTCGCGGTCCGCTACGATGCCGAGCTCACCGGGCTCCGCGTGGATGTGTGCAGCAAACGCCCCGTATTTCGCAACGGTACGAGGATGCGGCGGCCCGAAGTTCTCTCCCGGCAGGTCATACACCCTGATCTTTGCTTGAACACGGTCGCCAACGACTAGATCTCTGTGCAACTTGATGAGCATGTGCCCTCCATATCCTAATAGGAGGGATCAGCCCAGGATTACTCCTCTAGCGGCAGCGATCGCATACAGATAGCGATAGACGGCCAATCTTTTTTCACGACGTGTATCCAGACGTGCCGCGATCTTCGTGTCGTTGGCTTCCTTGTCGTCCGCGATTTCCTTGGGCGCCGTGGTCAGCCCGAGGATGCGCTGCGGCCGCACGCCGTCGCCCGGCCCCACGAGCTGCCTCAGATCGTCGTAGTCGCCGAATGCTCGGCTGTGGAAACCCTCACGCCCCGTGGTTACCAAGCCGTTGTCGTCGATCTGCAGCGCGGCCGTACCGAACAGATCCACCATGGAAGCGATGGGACGCCAGGTGTAGTTCTGCACGAACTGCGGCGTATCGAAGTTCTGCAGGCGACACGCCGAGTAGGCCTTGACCACCTCCTCGATTGCCGTAGAGATCGGCGAGGCATTCACCTGGCCCAGCACGGAATCGGCCTCCGAGCTCTCTCCTGCAGGACCTATCTGGCCGCCTCCCGCAACAGAGGGCGTCGCGTTCGCGCCGGGCTGCGGCAGCTGGTCCGCACGCGAGATAGCACCGGCCCCCTGAATCACAGAGCCCACGCGGGTACCCTGCTTCTGCTCGAGCTGCAGGTACAGCGTCCGAGCCTCTTCGCCGTCACCAAAGGTCTTGGGCTTCGCTGCGCCGAGGATCACCGTCGGATCCGTTATGGCCCCGATGCCGAAGAAGTAGCTGTACAGACCCCCGATGCGGCTGGTGCGATAGGACTCCCCGTACCACGGCGGGAACACCAGCTCTTCCGGCGGCAGCTCGACGTCCTTGGTAGCGTAGGTGCCGATCTCCTCGACGATGCGGAACGCCCGGAAGCTCACCAGCACCTCGGTCTGGCCTGCGGTGGCCGTTACTGCGTTGCCGCCACTACCGACCAGCGCAACGACCTCGGGGCCATACGCAGCCGCCGCCTGCTCGACGCCCACAGGCACCCTGGTGCCGCGGCGCTGCCGGCCTGTGAACTGGCGCGAAGCCACGAACAGCGGCAGCACCGTGGTGCTGGCGAAGCGCTTCTGGCCCGTGGCGGTGCGGCCCTTGGCCTTGGGCTGCTTCGGCTGGTAGGCGTCCGTGACGTCCTTCACCTCCGTGATCTTTCCCCCGAGGTAGCCCCGGGTTCCGACCTGTGGCGGCTCGAGCGCCGCGACCACCGTCGGCACGTTGGCGTTCTTGATGCGCTTGGCCTTGGCGGTGGTGCCGATGTTGTCGCCGAGGAACTCGGTCTTCTCGTTCGTGGTCCGGGCGTATCCCATCTGGACCTGCGTCTGGCCGCCCTGCGACGCGCTGAGCGAATGGCTGATGAGCTCCGGCGTCCCGAGGTAGTGGGTGTTCGGCAGCTTCGCCAGCAGATCGGCCGTCAGCTGATTCACAGCCGCAGCGTTCTGCTCCGTGAGCTGTTGCTGCTGATCCGCCGACGGCAGCTTGGTATTGCCCTCTTTGATGCTGTCCGCCATGCGGCTCGCCACGGCGGAGTCGTACTCGGAGTTTCGGATCGCTTCTTCGGCAAGGTACTTGTCGACCACCACGGCGGGGAAGCCCAACGCGATGTAGGGATTGAACTTGCCGGACAGCAGGAGCTCGCGGCTCTTGAAGCGGTACTGGAAGAAGATGTGGTTCGCCGCGAGCTGCGCGTAGCCGACCTTGGCGCCGTTGATCTCGATGCTGCCGCCGCGTATCGCATGGAGATTCAAGTCGCTCATGCGCTCGAACACCGGCACGATGCCTGTGAACAGCTCGTGGTCCATCAGGTCCTTGACCGCCCAGGCCGGCGCATCAGCAAGGTCCGGGGGATCGATACCGACGCGACCACGGCCGATCTTCTTCCCGGTGCGTGCGCCCAGGATGCGACTTGGCGCCATGTAGAAGCCGTCGAATAGAATGTCGCTGCCGAAGAACGCGCTGTGGGTCCTCAGGAGCAGCCGGCTGACCTCCTGCTGGAAGTTGCGGCCGTAACTGAACGAGGAGTAGAGCTCCGGGAACAAGACGTTGCAGCGCGGCGGCGCCACCATCCAGACGTCGGGCCGGTAGATCTGCGTCAGAAGCCGCGGCGGCGGATCGGGCTGCGATGTCGTTCGCTGCACCCGTCGGCGATGCTTCGCGTCGACAACGAGCTGCATGCCGTCCGCGATGGACTGCAGCACCTGATCGATCTGCGACGCCGTGGCTGTCGAGCTGAGTGGGAACTCCCAGAGCCCCGTGGCGCCTTTGCGCGCGAGCCCGTGCAGCGTGATGAACTGGCGCGCCGCAGTCTCGAAGGCCTTCGCGACCTCTGCGATCCCGAAGAAGTCCCCGAGCGGGCTCCAGTCGCCGCCCTGGATGCCGACCTTCTTGGCCTTGGTCTGCGCGTCGCTGGCGACCTGGCTGAGCTTCAGGAGCTCCATCTGGAGGCCGCCGCGCCGATTGCTCTGCTGCTTCGCCGCTTCACCGCTCGTGCTCTTTTGCTGGCGGTCCTGCAGTTCGAGGGCGCGCTGTCGCAGAGTCTGAGCCGCCTTGACCAACGGCGCGGTCTCCTTATCGCTACCGAGCGGCACGGTTTCGAACTGCGGGGTGTTCGGATCTGTGACCGGCGGGATATACCGCGGCGCCGTGATCGGCACGACCTCGTGGAAAATGTAGCGCTGCAGCGCCATGAAGACTTGGCGTACCGTTACGAGCTTGCCGAGACCGCCAAGAGCTTTGCTGAAGAGCGAGCCGAAGCCATTGGCCCGCATCAGGCGCTTCTCGTCCTCGGCGCCGAAGGGGTTCGCCCCGATCTGCTGCGTCAGGTGCAGCCGCATCTCAGCCAGGCTGAAGAAATCGTTGGTGCCACGTACCGCGCGCTTCCCGAAGTACACACCACCGATCGCTTCAATGATGTGGACCATGGCCCCGAGCAGCGTGCCCTTCAACGAGGGGTAGCTCCGTGGCGCGGTCTCCATGAGCTTGAGTACGATATCGCCGGAGCCTTCGAGGAAGTCGTTGAACACCGTGGTGCTCGCGCCGGTGAACGCCGCACGGATCCCGCCACCACCAAGGCTGAAGCCGCTGAGCATGTACTGGTACGCGATGTCCCAGTAGCTCGACCAGTCCAGGCACTGCAGCGTGATGCCGCGGCTCTGCGGCGTCTTGGCGTACTGCACCCCGATGAGCTCGCCACCGAAGATCAGCTTGTAGTTCTCATTCTCTAGGTCCGTGATGTCCTGCTCCACCGTGGCCTTCTCCGAGGTGTCCGGGAGCCCAGACCCGGCCTCTGGATCCTTGATGGAACGCGGCGACACGTTGATGCCGGCGCCCTGGACCCAGACCTGAGATTGCGGAGGTGCGCCGCGATACGCGTCGTAGGCAAAGAGGTGCACCAGCGTGCGGGGCCGCAGTTCCATGGCGTAGTCGTTCGCCGGTATCTGCAGGGCAGCGACAGCTGCCGCGTTCTTCTGCGATTGGATCGAAGCCGAGACCACGGGAACCTCGACGCCTTCGAGGAACAACCGGAGCTTCAGGTACTGGCCGAATGCCGTCATGGGCCCACGATACCACACTCGCGAAACGAGAACAGCGATCGTCTATAAGAGACTGGAGGACACATGCCAATCAATCCCTGGTGGAGAAACACGGTCGAGGCTCCGATCGGCTCCCATTTCGACAACGGAAACCTCGGTCGCCGTGAGTTGCTCAAGCAGGCCTTGAACAACGGCACGACGCTCCACTGCAAGACCTACAGTGGATACCGCCTGCACAATGACGTCTCGAGATTCTTGAACCAGATCTCTGAACGGCTCCAGGCTCCAGTCGTGCTGTGCATGAACCACACAAGCAACGTGACCTACAGCCTGATCAACGAGCATAGCGTTATCCATGTCACCGTCGACATCTATCGGGAGAACACCGCCAATCAATGCAGGCCCTATACCGGCGCGGCGGGCACCCCGAAGTGTGACGGCATCACCGTGTGCATCGACACGCTACGACCCGAAGACATCGCCATTACCGACGAGCTATGTGGCGGAGGATTGGGAGACAAGCACGAGCCCGGTGTCGTCTCGGTCCTGGTGCAGGAGGGCATGGGAATCGGTGTCCGCACCCTGGGCCGTGTCACCTCCTCACTGATCCGGGAGAACTACGATCCCGACATTATGGAGAAGGTCGACAAGCTGCTGCGCAACCTCAGGTCGAAGACGCCTCAGGGCCGCCTTACGATCATCAACGGCACTCCGGGAACAGGCAAGACACACCTGCTGCAAGGCGTGGTGAACGAGCTCGAAGAGGTCAACTCCTGGTTCGTGCCGCCGCAGCTCCTGATCGATCTTGCGGGACCTCAGCTCCTCGGCGTGCTCCTGGGCCGTGACACCACGAAGCCGCTGCTCCTGCTGCTCGAGGACGGCGACAACTGCCTGGTGAATCGCGGCGCCGACAACATGAGCAGCATCCAGGCGCTGCTCAACATCGCGGACGGCTTCATCGGCCAGATGCTGAACATCCATGTCTTGGTGACCACCAACGCGATGCGGCTCGACATCGACAACGCGCTGCTACGTCCGGGCCGGCTGCACCAGCAGATCCACATCGACACTTTGGACCCCGAACACGCCGGCCGGATCTATCAGCGACTTACCAGCAGGGCCAAGGACTACGGCAACAGCTGCGTGACGCTCGCACAGGTGTACAAGGACGCCGCGGAATAGCTGCTGCGGACCCTTGGGGAGAAGGGGAGTGATCCCTTTCTCTTTGCCTAGAGAATGGTGTTGCTCGCCTGATCGACGACGCCGAGGTTGCCGCCGACACGCTTCAGGCCGAACGGGGCCGCGTACTGCAGCGCAGCGAAGGCCCCACGGCCCAGAAGCATCATCGTGGCACTGGGCTTGTCGACGTTGACGCCGCGCTTCCTGAGCTCCAGGCGCGCCCGTTCCTCGAGCGCCACGGGGCTCTGCAGGGTGAGCTCGGCGTTGACGCGCGCCAGCTCCGCGGAGTCGTACGTCGGATCCTTGTCCGAGGCGTTGCGCTCCACGTACTCGTCGAACATCTCGGTGATTGGGCGCCCGTACGGCGCGGGCTCGAAACCTGCCTTGTTGCCGATGTCCGGGACCACGATCTGCGAGCCCAGGCCGTCAGGCACTACGATGCGCCTGGCGTAGAACGTGTTGCGGAGATTCTCCAGCGTCGACTGGACCGCGAAGTTCGCGTTGTTCAGGAACTGCGCCGTCGCGCCCAAGAAGCCCGAAAGGCCACCCGTAGCGCCGCGGCCCGCGGCATCCGCTACGGCGCGGCGTCGGTCCTCGAGCGTCGGCGGGTACACAGCCTTCGGAGCCTTGCCGCCGGTATCACTGGCGCCGAACACCACGGAACCCACGGTGCTCAGGATGCTGTAGTTGCTGACGAACAGCGTGAAGCTGAACGGCATCATGTGCGGTGTCGAGCTCTGCAGATTGCCATCGGCAGCCATGAAGTAGCCCTCGACCACGACGTCGTCGAAGTACAGATACGCCCGGGCGTTCTGCTCGACGAGGCGCGTGCCGCGCAGGTGACGCTCGTAGTTCTCCCAGAACTCGGACTTCCAGTTGAAGTCCTGGGTGTTCAGCAAGACGCCGCGCACCGACAGGAAGCGGGGACGCTCGCCGAAGAAGTAGACGTAATCCTCACCAAAGGTCTCGATGATCTGCTGCTTCTCCGCGCGGGCTTCAGCGACTTCCTGGATGATGAAGTTGCTGTAGTACGCCGACTTGCCGATCTTAGTCTCGGCGTCGTAACTCGGCGAGCTGCTGTCGAACAGCGGGATCTCCGCACCGGAAGCAGTAAGCACACGGATCACCGAGTAGGTGTCGGCCTTGATCTGTATTCCTCGGAGGGGCCGCCTCACGTTCACCTGTGGCTGCTTCGTCCGTGCCTTGTCGCGCACTTCTGCAAAAGCGTCTGTGCTCACCGAAACGAACGTGGCCACGTGTACCTCCAACACAAAGCGTACGACGGCGGCACCTATAAGCACAAGGAGAACGACTATGCCAGTAGGGATCTACAAGCCAATCGTCCTACGCTTGTCATGGAAACACGTCACTTGAACCGGATTCTGAAGTGAAAAGCACCTATAAGGAATAGAAGGGGGAACAATGATCTACTGCATCGCATTACTGGTGGCTCTACTCAGCGGCTGTGCTTCCGATCCCGTTATCTACAGCCCAAAAGGGTGGCCGCGGCCGGTCGTATTACAAAGCAGTCTGATTACCGAAGAGGAGATACGTCAGGTAGAAATAGCGCGCATCGCAATCGACGAGATAAACCGTCGGGTTGGTGCGGCGGTATTCCAGCTGGCAATCACAAGCGATATCGAAGCCGCGGGCTGTGGAACGATTAGACTCAGCTTCGTAGATCGCGTGACCTGCGGAACCGATAAACAACATCTCGGTTGCTTCTGGGCAACCGGTGAGTGTTTCGGGCGCGCCGAGCTACGTGTAGATGCCGACGAGACCGCAGCAGTTCACGAACTGCTGCACAGTATCCTGGGCATCGAGCATGACGAAGATCGTAACTCGGTGTTCTACCCTGCCACTTGGCGATGCTTCTACCGTCCGGACCTTCCTGAAGAAGAACAGGTCAGTCAGTGCGAGGAGGAAGATCGGCAGAGCATCACGCAGGATATCGTCGATCGTATCCGAGCAAAAATGAAACTACCCCAAGTAGAACCCGCCTGAACTTGCTTTCTTTTTTCCCTATCAGAATACGTAAGGAGATCTATGCAAACCTCGACCTACAAGCTTCCCACCCTTGATACCGCCGCCCTCTGTCTCGCCGACTGGCTCACGAAACTATCGGGCCGCCCCGGCGATGATGCACAGTTCGTACGCCTGTCGCGGGGCGACGCCATGATCTGTCTGTGCGCCACCAACTGTCTTGACGCCTCGGAGCCCTGCGGCAGCACGGCGGTGCCGGGCTACGAGGTGGTGCGCGATGAAGCGGACCAGCTGGAGCGCACGCTCAGCGGGCGCGCCAAGATCATGTTCTACATGGCGCGACCCGGACGCGAGCAGAGCGAAGACCTCGAAGTCTGCAAGCAGCTCGTGAAGCTGCTCCGTAACACCACGCAGTACGCCTCCTTGATGGTGGCGAACCAGAACGACTCCGTGATCATCGAACGGAGAGCGCCTCTATGAATCCAGACGTGTTCCTGGTCTGCGCGACCGCGCTCCTCGGCGGCAGCGTCATGGCCCTGATCAAGCTCTGGCTGAAAAACGAGGCCCTTCTCAGCGAGCTCGACCGAAAGGACATCATCATCGATCAGTACGCGGCCGACCACAAGTTGCACGCCGAGCAGCGCGCCTTGTGCCTCAGCGCTGCAGACGGTGAGCTCCCGGAGCTGATCGATCGTACTGACCCCAGATACACTCCCCTGTACCGATCAGTCCTGCGGCAGAGGCAGTTGGTCGTGGAGTTCGAGATGTTAGCGGTGAACCGCGGCGCCACGTACGACGAGCGCATCGAGGTGCGACGGCGCGTCAGCGTTGCCGTAAGAAAGGTGGTCGACAAGTGCTAGTTCTCAAAGACGTACCCAGCGACGGCACCCGGACCGAGGTGACGCTACATGGCGACATCCCGATACCCACGCATCCTCGGACCGAGCTCACGCAGCTGATGGACCGCGTGTACCAGAACAACGCCACGAATCGGCTCGTAGCAGTATTGGGCATCTCGGGGCTCGACGTGCACCGGCTACGCAATGGGTCCAAGACCTGCGACGTCGAAGAAGTGAAGCGGCTGTTGAAAGAGGGAGGGATCGACTATGAGTAAGCCCGTGAAAGAGCTACTGACTCAATACGCCAGCATGCGCCTAGAAATCCTGAAGAAGCTCGAGCTCGACAGCGATCAGGAATACCGCGTCCACATTCTGGAACGGCTCGCGGTCCCCTGGATCTTCAGCGCGCCGCGGGCTACCGTCTGGGTCGCGGCCGAACTACCCGGTGCCGACGTAAGCGATGCCAAGCTCGGCGCCTGGATCAGCAACGACGCGACGCACTTCGCCTTGCTGTTCAACCCGGAGCTGCAGAAGCCCGCAATGTGGGAAGTCGACGGCACCACCGCGGTGCTCTACGCCCACAGATACCACGCGGACCTGTTGGTGCTGATGTTCCTGGACCCGGCGCGGCGCGGCGCGGATTCGATGGGCCTGCGGATCCACGAGATCGCCAGCCGCTGCGAGACGACCGCGGTGCAGAAGCAGCTGGCGACGCTCGGCGTCGACTTGGAGCTGCCTGAGGCACCGAGCCGCAACAAGGGAACGATGCACTGAAGGCCGAGGGAGAGGCCTCCCGTTTTCTTTGCCTAGATCACCAAGTTGCCCTTGAGGATCCAGTCCTTGGCATCGCGACCCGCGGGCGGTGTGACGTCCTCGCCCGTGGCGTAGCGATGCAGCACCGCGCGGAACTGCACCTCGAAGAGATCTTCGGGGCCCACGGAGTCCATGGCCTTTACGGTGACGAGGCGATCGCCGACCTTGAATCTGAGCTCGACTTCCTGACGCGCCATGTGTCGATGGTACCGCGGTTCCACCTATAAGGGAATGGAGGAGGAATCCATGTCCGATCTAATCGCAAAACCCAACGGCTTCGCGGCGCACGAAGCGATTCGCCGGATCCGGGAAGCCACAGAAACACTGCATGCCTTCTTCGGGATCGATCCCGAGGACGGTGTGGCCTTTCACGTCGCGGCCCCTGATGCGGGCTGGTACCGCCAGGATAACTACGTGTTCATCGATGCGCATCTGCTCTGCGAGGCGAACAGCCCGGACGCCCTGCTGGGACGGTGGACCGTGCTGGAGGAACACCGTCGTGGAGATCTCGTGCATCTGCGGCTCGAGACCGACAGCTGGGAGATCCATTACATCGTCTACGCGTCCGCCGAGATACGGAACCCGGACGCGCTCGAGCAAATCAAGAGGTTGGAGCGCTGGCCCGAAAGCGCGCCCAAGAAGGACGAAGCGCGCGGGCTCTTCGCCATCGAGATTCTAGGGCTGCGGCCGCGTGCACTAACACACGAACAGATCCGGAACGATCTGGCGCTGTGCCGGTACGCGTGGTGGCACATGTACTTCGCATCGCTGGAATCGGATGCCCGGATCTACGACGCACTGGACAAACACTGGTTCCGACACGGGGATGCGCTCTACGTGCGGCACTACAACGACAACATCCTGTGTTGGATGCGCCTCGACATCAAGCAGGAGCATCGGAAAGGAGGGATCGTGTACTTCCACACCGCGGAACCTGACGGTGAGCAGGAACTCTGCGCATTGCACAGCGAAGCTCTTGAAGTACACGACCCTTCGGAGCAGGAGGCTGCGCGGAAAGAAGTGGGCAACACGGCCGAGAACGCCAATCACTCAGAGAATATCCAAGAAAGAGAAGGACGGCTGATTCGATCGGCGCTCGAATCGCACGAAGCCGTCCTGATCTCGGTTCACCACTACTTCACCGGCGCCGAAAACAACCAGGCTCGTATCTGGATGCAGGCCGGTACGTGGTGGTTCACCGAAACCCACGACGACATCGGCGAGCTCAACACGCTGTACGTCCAAGGGCCCAACAACAAGTGGGTCTCCCTGTCCCTGGACCGCCAACCGATCCGTAAGGGTGGTATGTGCTACCTAGTGATCGACGAACACGACGACGTTCGCTACGTCGTCGTGGACGCCGACTTCGAGCTACCGGAGAGCCACCACGCCCAGCGCCAAGAAGCCATTGACGAAGCAGAAAACGGCGACTAGCCCGGCTGCGTCGACATGTTGACGCCGTCGCTATTCTTCTCCACAAGCTTGTCGATGCCGGCCTTGATGCCCTCGAGCAGCGTGTTACGTGCCACGCCTAAGGGATCCTGCTGCTGCTGCATACGCGCGACAGCTTGGTCCTTGATGCGGCTGAGATCCTTGTCGGTGCCGAGCTTCTCATAGAGTTCCGTGGCCTCCTCTGGGGTAACACCCTTACCGATGAGACCACGGAACTCTTTGACCTTTTTGCCTGCATCGGTGAGCCCGAGCTCGCTGAGCTGGCTGACCAGCTGGCTCTCCAACTCATCGGCGCCGGAGCCGCCTTTGCTGAACTTCTCGAACAAGATCTGCGCCTGGTTCCTCTTGTTCAAGGCACGCCCACCCAAGGTGAAGTTGAGCTCGGACATCGCGCCGCCAGTGATCAGACCCAGTGCGGACTCGGCCTGAGCCGCACGTCCCCGACGGCCCTTGCCGGTCAGCTGCGTCACGACGTTGCGCTGCTGCGCCGCGCCCATGACCAATCCACGAGTTTCATCGGTCTGGCCCAGGGCCTCCACGATCTTGCGGTACTCCGGCGATGCGGGGTCCATGCCGGCAAGCTGACTCTGCAGCTGCTGCACACTGTCCCGGATCATGCCCACATCCCCACTACCGTAAAACTGATCCGCGATCCCGCTGAGCTTCTTCCCCATCGCAGAATCACCAAGTAACTCTGCCACCTTGCTGTACCTCGATCCCATGTCGTTCATGAGGCGCTGCGCTTCCATGCTGCGCTTCTCCATCTGCGTGCTGATCCCGAACTCCTTTCCTAGCGCGCCGGTGCGCTGGACGTTGAACTGCATCTGGCGCACCGCAAGCAGCGCGGCCTTGCCCTCGGGAGTGTTGGGGTCCATGCGGTTGGCTTCCGCAGCCAGCATCTCGAGCTCTGCACCCATGGCGCGCTTGTCGCCCTTCATACCCTCGAGCCGCGCGATGCTGCGCTGGAACGTCTCGCTGTTCAACACGCCCTTCAACGCGTCGGCATCGACTCCGTCACCGAGGACCTTGCTGAGACCCAGGGCTTCCCGGATGTCCAACCCGCCACGCTTCGCGGCGTCACGGCCCGCCATGACGCCGCCTTCCTTCAGGGTGTCCGCGATGCTCCTCGCGGTACCGCCCAAGTGGCCGCCGCGTGCAATGAACCCAAGAGCGCGGTCCTGATCCGTCGTCAGTGCACGTGCGGCCTCAAGCCCCGCGAAGCCCAACCCGCCCGCGATGCCGCCGATGACGGCCCCAGGAATCGCACCGATGCCTCCAGCCACAGCACCGACACTTGCACCCGCGGCACCACCCAGGAGAACGCCCTGGAGGCCCTGAGCCCCAATGCTCCCCAGGGCGCCCAGGAGGCGGTCCTGGCCCTGGAGCTGCAACGAGGCACTGTTGGGCACCAATCCCGTGGGGCTGAGCCCCTTGCGGCGCATCGCGGCGTCTACGGCGTTGGCGCTGACCCCGGAGAAGCTCCCGTAGATGTCCCCGGAGTCACCGCCCAGGCTGGCGATGAGCCGGGCACTGGTGAGCTTCGACAGGAAGCCTGGGTCCTTCATCAGCGTGTTCATCTGATCACGATCACGGCCCATGACCACGCCAGTCTGAGCGAGCTCCGCGGAGCGGATAGCGTCGTCTCGCTGCCGCGCCGTCATGTTACGCAGGTTGATGCCCCGGGCATCCATGACTTCGCCAACGCTCCGAGTACCGTGCAGCCCCAGGGCTTCTAAAGCTTTTGTCGCCAGCGGTTTAGCAAACGGATCCGCGGCTCCGCTGGCCGCAGTCCGGGTAAAGCGCAGCCGGTCGACGTCGTCAGTGCTGGCCATGCCCATAGCAAGGCGCTGGATCGCCTGGTGGTCCTTGGTGCTGAGCGTCGACGCTGAGACACCCACGATGTCGTTGAGGGCCCGCTCAGCGATGCTGCTGATCCTCGTCATGAAGCTTCGACCCATCTCACGGACTTTGGTGATGCCGGCAGCATCTTGCAGCCCATGCTGGAGATGCGTCATGAACGCGTCCAGGCTGCGATTCTCCGTGAGATCAGCCTGGAGCGCGGTCTGGCGCTTCGACATCGAGCGGTCCATGAGCTCGCTCTGCGCAATCGAGCCCTGGTTGCGCATCAGGCTCATCATCATCTCGGCTTCGGGCTTCTGCATACCGAAGCGCCGCTGCAGCACCAGCGACGCCAGGTCGTCGCTCTGGTCCATGACGCGGTCACCGACCATCAGGCGCATCATGCCGATCTGGCCAGCAAGACCGCCTTGTTCCAGCATGGCGCCGCGCAATGCGCCTTCCCGGTTCAAGGCCCGGGCCCGGCCCATGCGGTTGACCTTACCGTGGGCGTCGCGCATCACGGAGCCCGTGGAAATGTCGCCGGAGAGGAAGCGGTCCACGGCTCCTTGATCGAGTCCCGTTGCGTCTTCGTTGCTCAGCGCAAAGATCGAGAAACGCCCCATGGCCCTGCGGCTGAAGCGCTCGCTCTGCTGCATGATGCGACCTGTGAACGCCTGGATCGCGTCGGTGCCGGTGAGTCCGCCGGTGGCTTCGCTGAGTAGCTCCTGGTTCACGGCCCCGCTGCTGATGGCGGCGCCGAGGCTGCGTGCGGTGCGAAGCGCTCCCACGGCGCCCTGTCGGCCGAACCCGCCGGTGGCGCGGCTCAGCATCGAGCCCTGTGCCGCGAGGCCGAACAGCTGGTCCTGCGACATGCCAGTCGTCGACATCGTGTCGCGCATCTCGGACGCGAATGCCGTGCGGCCGGTCTGCGTGAAGACACCGAGCTGGCTGGCGCCTCGGGTGAATGCCATGGCTTCGCTCAAGGTACCGCCGAGTTCCTTCTGGATCTTCTTGAGCCCGTCGAGCATCGTCTTGAAACGCTGGCTGAACTGCTGGACGTCGCGGACCGCGTTGAACATCCCAGACTCGGCACCCTGAGAAATCAAGGAGCTAATCTCACTGGAGGTCGTGAAGGGATTCGATCGCAGCTCCGAGCTGACCATCGAGCCGATGGCTCCCATCTGCTGCTGGGAGAAGCCACGGCCGAAAGCGCCGCCGCCGCCCTGGAAGTTGAAGTTGCTGCGCAGCGTGCTGTTCAGGTTCGCCTGTTGGTTCATGCCGCCGAAGAACGCGCCACCATAGGCCCCTGCAACCTGAGTCGCTGCGTAGAACGGCAACGCACCAGCTGCAGCACCGAGCGCGCCGGCGCCCAGGGAGCCCATCATACCCATGCCGCCGAGACGCGCGGCGCCGAAGGCCCCACGACCCACGCTCAGCGCGGCCGAGAACGGATCCAGCGGCAGGCCCGTCACAGCACCGGCGATGCCGAGCCCGAGCCCTGCCATGCCGATACCGGTGCGGCCGGCATTGGCCATGTTCATCGCGAGCTGTTCCCCGTAGAGTCCCGCGGTGCCGGGCTGCTGCGTCGCGCCGAGTGCCGACATGTGCGGCATCATCATTCCGGCCGCCTGCTGCATCTGCAGAGCCATCTGCATCTGTTGTTGCTGCACCACCTGCGCCGTGAGGAAGCTGGGCCACACCATGGCTACATGGTACCTGAGCCCGCGTGAAAAATCCCGCACATCGTCCTATCAGGAAATGAAGCGATCTACGCCCAGGAGACCTCACATGAAGAAACACAACGTACGGACCAGATCCGCTGTCCCGAAAGCCCCCGCCGCCGAGATGAAGAACGAGGAGAGCAATCCACCGGATATGCCCATCGCGACCTTCGTGACAAACCACAACGCGGTCGCGCACGTCATCGCCACAGGTCCCCGGAACCGACGCGAAAAGATCGTTCGCTTCACCTTCCCGAACGGCGAGACGCACGCGGCAACAATCGGGGCCGTGCTCGTGCTCCGTGAGCTCTGCGATCAAGTCATCCGCAACTGCAGTACCGATTACCTGGTTCCTCGAGCGGAGCCGGCACAGGAGAAACCATGAGCAAAAGCGAACCGAAACTCGTCATCGTGCTGCAGAACACCACGCTCAGCGCAGAGCTGAAGGCGGTTCTGACGGACTCCGAACAACGCGGAGAGCCGGTGCGCGTGGCACTCGACGTCGCGGGACGCCGAATCGAGGCGAACATCCAGGTGCTTCACGGGCCCGCCCCAGTCTTCGGTGGACCCAGTAATACGACCACGATGTCGCTCTGTGCCGTCGAGGACGTACGTCTGCCCGTGAAGGAGATCGCCTAATGCGGCCGGTGTTCTGGATCGTTTTCTTTGGTGTACGCGGATCCGGCAAGTCGACGCTCGGCACCTACCTGGAGGAGGTCTTCCAGTTCAAGGTCGACGCCTTCGCCAATCCCTTGAAGCGCGCCGCACAGATGATCTTCGGATTCACCGACGAGGACCTCTATGGCTCGAGCTCGCGCCGTGATACGCAGTACCCGGCGTTCCTAAACACCGGTTGGTGCCACGCCTGTCACATGCAATGCATACAGCATACGGTTGAGGGGAACGAACATGCTTCATATCCCTGGTTCTGTATCAGCTGCAAAGAGTACTACCCGCGCTACGTGAATCCACGCCACGCCCTGAAGACGCTGGGCACCGAGTGGGGCCGCGGCATCTGCCTCGCCATCTGGATCCAAGCACTGTTCCAGGCCCACACGGGCAAAACGGAACGTCTCGCCGTTACCGATGGGCGCTTCCTCAACGAGAACGATGCCTGCAAGGAGCGCGGCTGCATCCGAATCCTTCTGACGCGGGGTCTTGCCGAGTCCACGGATCCACACCCCAGCGAAGCCGAAGTACGCGAGCAGTCACGTGACCGCGCACGCTATTTTGACTTCGTCATAGACAACGAAGGCCAGACGCTCGAAGAAACCAAGCGAGCGCTGCATGCCATCGTGAAAACCCTGATCGGAGACTGATATGACCGAGAACGAGATGAAGCGTCAGATGCTCGAGCTTCTTTTGCCGCAATGCCCCTACCTGATCATCGCGCAGTTCGACAGGAACTCGGTGTTCCCCGAGGAGATGAAAAGCCTGGGACCGAACGTCGTGATTCGGTTCGGCCGCACCAAGGGCGTCATGGAAATGCCGGACCTCATGCTCACGGCACAGGGACTCAGCACGACCATCAGCATCCAGGGGCGCCGCTACGTGATCCGGGCCGACTGGGAGTCCGTGTTGCAGCTCTACACCATGGACGAGAAGGGCAACGTGGACTGTGTCGTGGGCT